>JAEEGL012490925.1_pt1 | contig 19001 bp, 16 predicted proteins | sample 9134231 | NCBI WGS metagenome assembly JAEEGL01 (sample SAMN16246548, study PRJNA631951) | gut metagenome | biome: gut microbiome; feature: rumen; material: fiber-attached | host: Bos | place: Iran: Karaj | collected 2018-10 | reverse complement strand
CTTCTTCATGGACTCCTTCAGGTCTCTGGTCGTCAAAGTCTTAATGTGCTTCATGAAAAAGCCTCCTTATCTAAATCCAAATCATAGGTCCACCAATGAACCGTTCGTAGTATAACATATGTTGAATTTCTTGACAAGTCTTCATTTTCTCGGTATATTTTTGAGCAAGATGTACGGCAGTTTATGCTGCCGATCAAATCGAAGGAGATAACTTTTTTATTTTGGATACCCCTGGTGCCATACAATTGATCTGTCTCATCATTCTGATATTTCTATCCGGCTTTTTCTCTTCCGCGGAGACAGCCCTGACCACCGTCAACCGGGTGCGCATGCGCAATCTGGAGGATGAGGGGAATAAGCAGGCTGCCCGTGTGAATAAAATCCTCGAGCAAAACAGCAAAATGCTCAGTGCTATTCTGGTGGGCAATAATATCGTCAATCTGTCCGCTTCCTCCATCGCTACCTACCTTGCTATCCAGACCTTTAATATTCCCGTAGGCATCGCCACCGGAGTGCTGACCTTTGTGATCCTGCTGATCGGAGAAGTGGTTCCCAAAACCTGGGCAATGGTCTCTTCCGAGAAGCTTTCCCTTGCTTACAGCGGGATCATTTATTCCCTGATGGTGGTCCTGACTCCGGTGATCTTCATCATCGACACTCTGGGACACGGCATTCTCTTCCTGTTTCACATCGATCCCAACAAGCGGGAATCTGCCATGACCGAATCCGAGCTGAAGACTTATGTGGACGTTTCCCATGAAGACGGCGTCATTGAGACCGAAGAACGGGAAATGATCTACAATGTGTTCGAATTTTCCGACCATGTGGCCAAGGACATCATGATCCCAAGAGTCCGCATGGTGACCGTCGATATCGAGGATTCTTACGAGACCATCCTCTCCGTCTTTAAGGAATGTATGTACACCCGCCTTCCGGTTTATGAGGAAGACAAGGACCATATCGTGGGCGTCATCAATATGAAGGATTTCATCCTCTGCGAGGATCCCAATAATTTCCATGTACGTGACTTCCTGCGGAAAGCCCACTTTACTCACGAGTTCAAGAAGACCTCCGACCTCATGGTGGAGATGCGGAAAGAGACCGTGAACATCATCTTCGTCCTGAACGAGTACGGTACCACCGAAGGAATGATCACTCTGGAAGACCTTCTGGAGGAGATCGTGGGTGAGATCCGGGACGAGTACGATGAGGACGAAAAAGAGCTGGTACAGCTCATCGGCGAACGCGATTATCTTGTGGAAGCCGCCTTAAGCCTGGACGATCTGAACGACGCCATCGGAACCGACATCCACAGTGATGAATACGATTCCATCGGCGGTTTCATTATTGAGAACCTGGATCATCTGCCGGAAGATGGCACCGAAGTGGTCCTGGACAACGGCATTCACCTCACGGTCCACGGCATGGACGGCAACCGTATCCAGCAGGTGGAGATCCTTCTTCCCGAGCCCGAAGCCGAGCCGGAGGAGACGGAAAGCGAAGAAGAAAACAAGGATTCCAAAAAAGAGAAGGAATCCTCCAAAGAGCAGGAATCCGAAGCACCTCAGGAAGACACAGCAACCGCCCCCGAGGAATGATCCACTCCCGCTCTTCCAATATGCAGACTCAAGAATCCCGAAGACAGTTCATCTGCCTTCGGGATTCTTTTTGTTCTCATTCTGCTTTGTTCCCGGGATCTTCTCAGCCGGTCAGACCGGGAGTCTCCGCATTTCCTGCAAACTGGCTGTTCCAGAGCTCGTAATAGAAGCCCTTCTTCGCCAGCAAAGTCTCATGATCGCCCTGTTCGATGATATTTCCGTCCCGCATCACCAGGATCACATCCGCTTCCCGTATGGTGCTGAGGCGGTGTGCCACAATGAAACTGGTGCGTCCCTTCATCATCCGGGCAAATGCACTCTGGATCCGCATCTCCGTGCGGGTATCAATAGAACTGGTGGCCTCGTCCAGGATCAGCATGGGAGGCAGGCTCAGCATGATACGAGAAATACATAACAGCTGTTTCTGTCCAACGGAAAGGTTTCCTCCGTCCTCTCCGATCACGGTGTCATACCCCATGGGAAGACGGCGTATAAAGCCATGTGCATGAGCATCCTTTGCAGCCTGAATGATCTCCTCCTTCGTGGCGTCCGGTTTCCCCATGGAGATATTCTCCCGGATGGTTCCTGCCTTCAGCCAGGTATCCTGCAGCACCATTCCATAGTTCTTACGAAGGCTGCCTCTTGTGATCTGCCGGATATCATTTCCCTCCACAAAGATCTTTCCTTCATCCACATCGTAAAACCGCATCAGCAGATTGATGAGAGTGGTTTTCCCGCAGCCGGTAGGTCCGACAATGGCCACTCTCTGACCGGGCTGAACCTTCAGATTGAAGTCCCGGATCAAAGGTTTGTCTTCCACATAGCGGAAGTCCACATGCTCCAGCTCCACACGGCCCTGAACATTCTGAAGCTCCCGGGCATCCTCCGGCTCCGCCGGCTGAGGCTCCGTCTCGATCAGATCAAAGATACGGCCAGCGCAGACAATGGCGTTCTGGAGCTCTGTGATAACGCTTGATATTTCATTAAAAGGCTTCGTATACTGGTTCGCGTAGCTGAGGAAGATGGACAGCTGTCCGATGGAGATTCCTCCCCGGATGGAATAGAAGGCTCCGAAGATTCCCACACCCGCATACACCAGACTGTTTACAAACCGGGTACTGGGGTTCACCAGGGACGAGAAAAAGATGGCCTTCAAAGAGCTTTCCTTCAGACGCTCATTGATCTCCCCGAATTCTTTTTTCACATCCTCCTGCTTGGAGAAGGTCCGGACCAGCTTCTGATTTCCCACCATCTCATCGATGAGGGAGGTCTGTTCTCCCCGAACCTGTGACTGCACCTGGAACATATGGTGCGTGTTCTTGGCGATAAAGCTGGCAACCGCAAAAGAAACAGGTGTTACCACAACCACCACCAACGTGATGGGAACATTCGTCATCAGCATGAAGATCAGGGTTCCCAGGATGGTCAGGATTCCGGTAAAGAACTGGGTGAATCCCATGAGCAGACCCTCCGAGAAGGTGTCCACATCCGCGATGACCCTGCTGACCATATCACCGGGCGCATGGGAGTCCAGATAGCTCAGGGGCAGGATCTCGATCTTCTCCATAGCATCCCTGCGGATGTCCCGGACCATGTGATAGGCGATGTAGTTATTGCAATGGCTCATGAGCCACTGGGCAGCCGCCGTCTCCACCATGGTGATGGCAATGAGCTTCACAATGTTGAAAATGCCATCCATATCCACATTACCTTTGCCTGCCAGCAGCAGATCCACCGCGTCACCGATGAAGATGGGGATCATCAGGGTCAGCACCACGGTCAGGGCCGCAAGGAACAGGGATATGAATAAAAACAGCCGATATTGTTTGAGATAGGTCAGGATCTTACGGATGATCTTCCGCTGTCTGACCTTGACTTCATCCACGTACTTATTCCGCCAGCTCATCCGTCTCCCCTCCCTTCTCGAATTGTGATTCATAGATCTCACGGTAGACCTCACAGGTCTTCAAGAGTTCTTCATGAGTACCAAGGCCTGCCGGCTCACCGTCATCCAGCACCAGAATCTGATCCGCATTCATGACGGATGAAGCTCTCTGGGACACGATAAAGGTGGTGATGCCCTTGATGGAGGCAATGGCCTCCCGCAGCCTGCGGTCCGTCAGATAATCCAGTGCCGAAGCGGAATCATCCAGGATCAGGATCTCCGGCTTCCGCACCAGGGCTCTTGCGATGGTAAGACGCTGCTTCTGACCGCCGGAGAAATTCTTTCCTCCCTGGGCCACCGTGGCATCCAGCTGTCCGCTCTTATCCCGGACGATTTCCTCCGCCTGGGCCAGGCGCAGAGCTTCCCACATGGCGGCATCATCCGCATCGGGATTGCCCCACTTCAGATTGCTCCGGATGGTTCCCCGGAACAGCACCGCCTTCTGAGGCACCATACCGATCCGCTTTCGAAGCGCTTCCGGATCCATTTCCTTCAGTTCCTGTCCTTCCAGCCGGAGGCTGCCCTCCGTTATGTCATAAAACCGGGGGATCAGATTCACCAGACTGGATTTACCGGAACCGGTACCTCCGATGACACCGATGGTCTGGCCCTTCTGTACCTTCAGATTGATGTGTTCCAGAGTGGCGGAACCCGCTCCTTCATAAGTAAGGCTCACATCATCGAAGACCAGATAGCCGTCTCCGGGATCCGCTGTGGCAGGGGCTTCATCCTTCGTTCCCGGACGATCTCCTTCCTCACGGGAAGCATCCATTCCCACCGGTATGGCCAGCACATCTCCCACACGCCCGGTGCAGGCGATAAAACGGCTGATGATCATGAACAGATTGGCAAGCTTCAGCAATTCCACCAGGATCTGGTTCATGTAATTCACCAGTGCCACAACCTGACCCTGCGTCAGGATTCCCAGGTTGACCTGGATCGCGCCGGTATAGATCAGATAGATGATGGCTCCGTTTACAATGATGTAGGTCACAGGATTCATGATGGCGCTGATGCGGCCCACCCGGACCTGCATGCTCGCCAGTTCCTGATTGTTCTCGTTAAAACGCTCTTTTTCGCTCTTTTCCAGATGAAATGCCCGGATCACACGGACACCCGTCAGATTCTCTCTGGTAATGCCCAGCACCCGGTCCAACTGTCCCTGAACCTTCTTGTTCATGGGAAGGGTCTTCATCGTAACCCAGTAGACCACCAGTGCCATTAAGGGGATCGCCACCACAAAGATCAGGGCGCTCTTCACATCGATGGTAAAGGCCATGATCATGGCGCCGAACACAATGACAGGGGAACGCAGGAACAGGCGCAGGATCATGTTAATGCCCTGCTGCACCTGGTTGATATCACTGGTCATGCGAGTGATCAGGGTAGATGTGGTTGCCTTATCCACACTGGAAAAGTCCAGTGCCATGATATGGTCAAACACCTTCTGACGAAGCTCCGCGGAAGCACCCACTGCAGCCTTCGCCGCAAAAAACTGGGCTGTGATGGACACCGTGAGGCCCACCGCCGCCAGTAGCAGAAGGATCAGGCCCATCTTCAGGATGTAGCCCATATTGTTCTCCGGGATACCCACATCGATGATATTCGCCATCACCAGGGGTACGAAGAGTTCAAAAACCGCCTCCAGCAGCTTAAACAGCGGAGCCAGCACCACTTCTTTTTTGTATTTTGATAATATCGGCTTCAGATAATTCAAACCAATCTCCTCCTATTGCCGTTTTTCGCAGGCTGTCAGGTAATAACCCGGCAATCCTCTCCATTCTGTCCAGAAAAGGGATCCTCCCTGCACCGCCTCCGGATCCAGCAGGTCCGTCTCCAGCATGGATGCCAGTGCAAGCCCATAGCACTTTGCCAGCGCTTCCTTTCGTGTCCATAGCCGGAAAAAAGTCTCCGATCCGTCCCTTCTTACCGCCTTCGCTTCCTCCGGGGCAAAGAAACGCTCCGCAATGGAATTCACATCCCGCCGGGGATCCTCCTTCTGCAGATCGATCCCGCATTCCCTTTCGGAAAGGACCACTGCCACATACTCGGCCGAATGGGACAGATTAAAATGCGGCAACTCCGGATCCGCAAAAGAGGGCTTCCCGTGGGCTCCACAGGTATAGGCAAAGTCCGCGGCACCCCTCCGGGACACATAAACCATCACTTCTTCCGCAGAAACCACCTGCACCGGACTCCCCGAACCTTTCGGTCCTTTCTCCCGGTATGTCTCCACTGCAAATTGCAGGAGCAAACTGGCGGCGACGGACGCATTCCGCCCGGGTCCCTCCGGAAGGCGAAGCGTTCTCTCTTTCCGTCCGTCATCCACCAGACTCTCCGGAGAAATGTCCCATGATCCCTCTGCAATTGTCCGTGCATTCAATACAAATATCTTCATCGATACCCGTCACATGCTAAAACAGGCTGTCACGCATGGTGGCAGCCTGTAAAAATGTTCTTCCTGAATTACTCGTTCTCCGGTAGCACGCACTGCAAATGAAGCTCATCCAGCTGCTTCTGAGTAACAGCGGAGGGCGCATCCATCATGACATCCTGCGCGTTCTTGTTCATAGGGAAGGTGATAACCTCGCGGATCGACTCTTCTCCGGTAAGAAGCATGATCATACGATCCACTCCGGGTGCCGCACCGGCATGGGTGGGAGCGCCGTAAGTGAATGCGTTGTACATAGCGGGGAACTTTGCCTTCACATCGTCCTCGCCGAGGCGAACCAGTTCAAACGCCTTCACCATGATCTCGGGATCGTGGTTTCTCACTGCTCCGGAAGCAGACTCATAACCGTTGATGACCAGGTCATACTGGAATGCAGTGATGGAAAGGGGATCGACTTCACCCTTTGCAGCCTTCTCCAGGATCTCCAGACCGCCGTTGGGCATGGAGAACGGGTTGTGGCAGAACTCCAACTCACCGGACTCCTCTCCGATCTCATACATGGGGAAGTCCACGATCCAGCACATCTGATACTGCTCTTTATCCATGTGGTTCGGGCAAAGCACGCCCAGCTTGGAACGCATAACGCCTGCGGTCTTCAGTGCCACAGCCTTCTTGCCTGCAGCCAGACCCACAAAGCAACCGGGCTTCAGGCCCAGAGCCTCTACCACCTGATCCTTTACGGGAGCCACAAACTTGGAGATACCGCCCACGATTTCGCCATTCTCGTCAAGGCGGAACCAGTAGGTCTTCTGTGCGGTCTGCACTTCCACATCCGCGATGAGCTGATCGATCTGCTTTCTGGTGGCTGCAAAATCAGTTACCACTACAGCCTTCACCTCATTGCCTGTGAAGGGATCAAAGCCGATGTTCTGCAGAACGGGAGTTGCATCGCAGATCTCCAGATCGATACGAAGATCCGGCTTATCGGAACCATACTTCTCCATGGCATCGTTGAAACGGATGCGCTTGAAGGGAGCGGGGCTCACACGGTCGTAAATACCAAACTGTTCAAATACGGGAACCAGAACACGCTCCAGCACGCCCAGTACATCATCCTGGGTAGCGAAAGCCATTTCCATATCCATCTGATAGAACTCACCGGGAGTACGATCTCCTCTTGCGTCCTCATCACGGAAACAGGGAGCGATCTGGAAATAACGATCGAAACCGGCGGTCATCAGCAGCTGCTTGAACTGCTGGGGAGCCTGGGGCAGCGCATAGAACTTTCCGGGATGCTTTCTTGCAGGAACCAGATAGTCTCTTGCGCCCTCGGGAGAAGATGCTGTCAGAATGGGAGTGGTCATCTCCAGGAATCCCTCTTCGGTCATGCGGCGGCGAAGCTCAGCCACCACCTGGGAACGAAGCACGATGTTCTTCTTCACCTCGGGATTGCGCAGATCCAGATAACGATACTTCAGACGTACCGCCTCATCTGCCTCGCGGCTGCGGTTGATCTCGAAGGGAAGTTCGCTGTTGCGGTTTCTTCCCAGAACCTTTACGGAAGTGGGAACCACCTCTACCTCACCGGTAGGGATCTTGGGGTTCTTATTACTTCTCTCGCGAACGGTTCCGGTGATCTGGATGGTGGACTCCTTGGTGATCTCCTTGAAGCTCTTTACCATCTCCTCGGACTCAGCCACCAGCTGAGTGGTACCGTAGAAATCTCTCAGAATGATGAAGGCAAGGTTTCCGCCCACCTCTCTCATATTCTCCAGCCATCCTGCCAGGGTGACTTCCTTACCTGCATCTGCCAGACGCAGCTCTCCGCAATTGTGTGTACGTGACTGTACCATTTCTCTTCTCCTTACTTCAGTGCTTCCTTATAAAATTCTTCAAAGTTCTCGTAGCCTTCACCGTTCAGTTGCTCTTTCTGGAACTTCTTATTCTTATTCATCCGGGCGATCAGCACCTGCTGACCGTTTGCTCTTGCCTCCTGAGCCTTTGCGATGATATCGCAGAGCTGCTGGCCGGAGATGCCCTTCTCGATGAGATATGCAACCTTCTCTCTCTGACCGGGAACAGTGAAGCCGCTCTCCATCAGAAGCAGAATGATACGCTCAAAACCGATGGAAAATCCGCAGGCAGGTACATCCTGACCGGTAAACTTACCAACCATCTTGTCATAACGTCCGCCGCCGCCGCAGGCGATGCCCAGCTGAGGCATGGCGATCTCAAAGATGGTGCCGGTGTAATAACCCATACCGCGGACCAGAGTCGCATCGAAGACGATTTCAAAATCGGAGCACTTGGTGGCTCTGACGCAATCCATGATCTCCTGCAGATTTGCACGGATGCCGTCCTCCAGATAATCACCCAGAGTCTGAGCCAGGAAGGTCAGCTTATCTTCAGCCTGCTCCATATCCCGGAACAGAGCCAGATACTTGTCTGCCGCTTCTGCCGCAAATCCGTTCTCGATCAGCTCGGCGCGAACACCCGCCTCACCGATCTTGTCCATCTTGTCCATGGTGATGAAGACGCTGTCATAGGAATCCTCAGGGAATCCACTGTATGCAGCCATTGCCTTCAGGATCCGGCGCTCGTTGATCCGGATCTCAAATCCCTTAAAGCCCAGTCTTCCGAGAGTGGTGGTGGTGGCCAGGATCAGCTCGATCTCCGCCAGATTGGAAGGCTCGCCCAGGATATCGATATCGCACTGCATGAACTGGCGATAACGGCCCTTCTGAGGGCGATCCGCTCTCCACACATTGCCCATCTGCAAGGACTTGAAAGGAGTCGGAAGATTTGCGGAATTATTGGAATAGAAACGGACCAGGGGCACGGTCAGGTCATAGCGCAGACCGCCGTCCACCACTTCCTCTTCCGTGGTCGCATCTGCGACGTTCAGCTTCTCGCCCCTCTTCAGGATCTTGAAGATCAGCTTCTCGTTGTCGCCGCCCTGCTTGCTGGTCAGGTTCCCGATATTCTCAACACAAGGGGTCTCGATGGATGTGAATCCGAACTCCGAATAGGTGCTGCGGATCACTCCCTGTACATACTCCCGGATCCGCATTTCCTCGGGGAGTACATCTCTCATACCCGTAGTAGGTTTCTTATTCAAAGCCATATGATTTCCTCAATTCATTTCTTTCAAAAGTGCCTATATTATTATACGTTTTTCCCGAAAAGTGTCAATCGGAGAGACGTATGGAATGTTTCCCGTAAAAGGCTGCCATCATTCTGTTTTCATCCCGATCGGGATCCGTGGAGATATCATTGTCGATCAAAAAGACCGGCATGTGCCCATAAGGTTCCAACACAACATCATCCCCGGCGGCATGAATGGTATCCACCCGGTTCAGGAACTCTTGATGGAAAGCGGCTGCCTCCCCGCTGTGAACATAATAATATGCCCCGTAGGAGGAACAGCTTCCGATGCGATCGGGCGCCACCTTCAGAGCAACCAGCACCAGTACCATCAGTAAAACATAATAAGGCACAAAATGCTGTGAAACCGTCCGGATCCCATTCTTCACCTTCTCCGGCCACTTTGCAAACAGCTCTCTCCGGTGCAGGAAATACCCAAGGTAATATGCCTCGTTCACAAAAAAGAGGATCTGAAGGTCAAATTTGATGGGGATCCAGGTTCTGTCAACACCGGCGCTTCCCATGCCGTAAAAACTTGAAACCCAGCCAGTGCAATAAAAGCAGAAGCTTAGGACAGTGACCGGAAGGGGAAACCGGAAGGTATACTCCGTCTTTTTCACCATGGAGATCAACACCGGTGCAATGGCAAAGGCCATGATCAACATGCCCCATCCGGATAATTTCCACAGATTTTCTAAGCCTGTCCGGAAGGAAAGCAGAATGGATTCCCCCGCGGAGCATCCGTTAAACGCAGCCGCGCGGACCGCGTTCCCGGGAGCCGTCAGGGAATACCGGAGCCAGTAGCCGTAAAACAAAACGATCACAGCAAAGGGGATGGCGTATTGCTTCTTTCTTACAGTACTGATAACACCCCATCCGAGGACCAGCAAAAGTCCCTGCAGGCAGGTCACAAAATTCGCGCCTGCGCAGACAAAGCTGAAGAACAGACAGCACAGGAACAGGATTCCCTTCGCCCAAATCTTTTCTGCATAGACCAGCCGGATCATGACCGCCACCAGTAAAAACAGCATCCCGTGCATGAAGGTGTAATGCACCGCGGCATTATACCAGAAGAATCCCTGCTGAGCCGTGTGGATCATTTCCACAATAGCCAGGGTAACAAACACCGAAGCGATCCATGCATCGGACCTCCGTGCCCCCAGCAGGCACCGGCAAAGGGTGTACACCAGCGCAAGGCATCCCAGAGTGATGGCAGTGATCACCAGCACCGGTCCGATCCAATAGAGATCCGTATTGATGCCCCCCGGCATCAAAGCCATCATAAAGATGGAGGAATAGGTTCCCTGCCAGGCAAACCGCATGGTATATGCAGTGTTATATCCTGCGTCCCAGAAAAGTCTGGGGCCGACTCCGTGCATGACATGCTGAGCCAGATATTTTCCATAACCGAAATCGTCATATCTCGGAGCGGTATACATGGCCAGTCGGTACAGGGGCATCAAAGCCACCACAAGTACCAGAGTTGTCAGCACCACCATGACCTTCCGGGGGATTTTCAGTTTTTCTACTACTCTCTTCATTCTCTCTCCGGATCACTCGAACAGCTTCCGCTTTCGCTCGATCATATCCTCCAGCTGCTCCATATAAAGCTTCACATCCTTCACATTCTCACACCGCTCCAGGCGTCCGTCCGGGTACGCCCGTTTTGTGATGGTTCCGGCGCCCAGTGCCACGATGGACTGGACCTCCTCCATAATGAGAATATTGTACAGACCGTACTTTCCGGGAGCCGCGTAGCCCACGTTCTCGAAATTGCCCGACATGTTCTTCTGGCGATACAGGTAATAAGGCTTCAGCCCCATTTCCTCCGCACCCCGCATGGCGATCTCCATGGTCTTGTCTGTGTTGCCCGCCACCGGCATGCCGTTCTGCTCGATCCACTGAGCGAGCCTCGATGCCCGCTTGATGGCAAGGGAGTGAATGGTCAGGGAATCCGGCGCCAGCGCCTTTACCTGACGCATGGTCTCCGCCACATCCGCCTCATCCTCTCCGGGAAGTCCCAGAATCAAGTCCATATTGATATTGTCAAAGCCCAGCTCTCTGGCGATGGGGTAGGCTTCCAGCACCTGTGCCACCGTGGCCTTCCGGCCGATGAAATCCAGAGTCTCCTGCTTCATGGTCTGGGAATTGATGGAGATCCGGGTAACCCCGTGCTTCTTCAGCACCTCCAGCTTCGCCCGGGTGATGGAATCCGCCCGGCCCGCTTCCACGGTAAACTCCCGCACCGTGTCAAAGGAAAAATGCTCATGGAGCGCCGTCAGCATCCGGTCCAGCTGTTCCGGCTCAAGAGTGGTGGGGGTTCCTCCGCCGATGTACACCGAATCCAGAATGTAATCCTTCATCAGTTCCGAAGTGCTCTCCATCTCCCGGATCAGGCAGTCGATATAATGCTCCGCCTCCTTGCGGTAAGCCGCAATGGGGAAGGAAGTGAAAGAGCAGTACAGACAGGTGGTGGGGCAAAAAGGAATGCCGATGTAAAGGCTGTAGCCCTTGGTATATCCATGGGGATCCGTCTCACAGGCATATTCCGGATGGTTCACCTGCTGTAGGATCTCCAGCTCTCTGCCCGCGATATCCATGGCCAGGTCCGTCTTCCGGCGGCTCACATAGTGTTCCTTCTCATAGTAAGCCCGGATGGTCTCCTCGCTGTCTCCCTTGTCCAGCCCGCAAAATGCGGGCTTGGTGGGCCGGACACCGTTCAGATTTCCCCAGGGGAGATCCCGCCCTGTCTTCTCCCGGAGCAGCCGGTAAAACCAGGCTCCCAGCCCCTTCTTAAAGGCAGAACCGCTGATGGTATCCTCATCCTCCGGCACATCGGAGAATTCCTCCCCGGCATAGACATATTTGTATTCTTTTCCCTCTAACACAACATGAGCAGCCTTCTCTTCGCAGATCACACTGCAAAAATAGCCTGCTTCCTTTGCTTCCGCTTTCAGGTCCTCCCGGCTCTCGGGCACCACGACCTTCAGATTTCTTTCGGGAAAATAAGACCGGAGCATGGCCAGAATGTCGGTCGAATAAGGCTCCGGTTCTACATAGATATAATGACTGATCTCACTCATAACACAATATAGCGGATATTCGCAATCCGCTTCGCTACTTGCTCATGAATGACGGGCACAACGTGCCAGTCATTCATACCACAAAAGGGTTGTACTTTTTCTCATGTCCGATGGTGGTTTCGTCCCCATGTCCGGGATAGACTACCGTCTCATCCGGCAGGCAGAACAGCTTCTCCTGAATGGAGCGCACCAGTCTGGAACTGCTTCCCGTGGGAAGATCCGTCCGTCCCACGCTCTCCTGGAACAGGGTATCTCCCGCCACCAGGATCCCTGCCTCTTCAAAATAATAGCAGGCACCTCCCTGAGTATGACCCGGTGTTGCGATGACCTTCAGCTTCATCCCGCTGATCTCCAGCTCCTGTCCATCTGTCAGGAAGACATTCGCCTTCACCCGCACCGGCCGGCCCATCTGCTCCGACACATTCAGATGAGGATCGTTCAGAAGCGCTTCTTCCGCATCCAGCGCATAAATCTTTACGGGCTCTTCCCCTCGCTCTTCTGCCTTCGCTCCGGCAGCGATGCGAAGCTCCGATGCTCCCCACACATGATCGAAATGGCCATGGGTCAGAAAGAGGGCTCTCACATGAAGTCCGTGCTTTTCCAGCACATCACAGAGCTCCTTCCCGTGATCCGGCGCATCAAAAACCAGCGTATCGGGATTTCCCTCCCGATACACAAAATATGCGTTGGTGCTGAAGCTCCCCATGGGGATCCTTCCGATTTTCAGGGTTCCTTCCGCCATGTTAATTAGTGGTCCTTTCGATATCGATGACGCCCTCAATGCCATTCAGTCTCTCGATCACCTTCTCCAGCTCCTCACGGGTACGGATCCAGAAAGAAGTCTGCAGTGTCGCCACACCCTGCTTGCTGGTTCTGGTGTTCATGGAAATGATATTGATGTTCTTCTCGGTGAAGACTTTACTGATATCCATCAGCAATCCGTTCCGGTCGTTGGCGAAGATCTTGATGTCCGCCATGTACTTCTCTTCTTCAGCGGAATCCGGCAGCTGCCACTGTGCATCGATCATCCGGGCACGCTCATGCTCCGGCAGATTGATGACATTCACACAGTCCGTCCGGTGAATGGAAATGCCCCGTCCTCTGGTGACGAAGCCTACGATCTCATCTCCGGGCACCGGAGAACAGCACTTGGAAAATCGCACGGACAGATCCGTGATACCCTTCACCACAATGCCGCTCTTGTTCTTGGGCTTGCCCACCCGGGCCATGGCTGCAGCGTTGGACTCCGCAATGGATGCCAGGACTTCCTCGTTGGTCATCACCTTCGGATGATCGTGATCGTACAGCTCGCGGATCCGGTTGACGATCTGCCCTTCCTTCAGGGCTCCCCGTCCCACTGCCGCCAGAATGGAATCCCATTCCTTATAACAATACTTCAGAATGACTTCCTGCTGATATGCGGGAGTCATGATGGTCGCAAGATCGATCCCCTTCGCCTTACAGTAGTTCGCCAGCAGTTCCTTGCCCTTGGCGATATTGTCTTCCTTGGACTCGTTCTTGAACCACTGATTGATCTTGTTCTTCGCCTGGGTGCTCTTGACAATATTCAGCCAGTCGCGGCTGGGTCCCTTGGTGTTCTGGGAAGTGATGATCTCCAGCCGGTCACCGTTCTTGATCCGGTAATCGATGGGCACCAGTTTGCCGTTGACCCGGGCTCCCACCATCTTGTTACCCACCGCCGAATGGATGGAGTATGCGAAGTCGATGGGGCAGGATCCCGCCGGCAGATTCTTCACTTCGCCGGTGGGGGTAAAGCAGTAAACGCTGTCCGCGAACAGGTCCAGATCGTTCTTCAGCAGGTTCATGAACTCACGGTTGTCGGACATGTCCTGTTGCCACTCCAGGATCTGGCGCAGCCAGGTCAGCTTCTCCTCTTCCCCGTGTTCGATCCGCTTGCCATCGGATGCTTCCTTATACTTCCAGTGCGCTGCGATACCATATTCCGCAGCCTTGTGCATTTCAAAGGTACGGATCTGGATCTCAAAGGGCTGTCCCGTGCTGCCGATCAGGGTGGTGTGTAGGGACTGGTACATGTTCTCCTTGGGCATTGCAATGTAATCCTTGAAACGCCCGGGAATGGGAACATAATGCTCATGAATGATACCAAGAGCCGCATAGCAGTCCTTCACGGAATCCACAATAATGCGCACTGCAAAGAGATCGTAAACCTGATCCAGTGTCTTGTTCTGGTTCACCATCTTCTTATAGATGGAGAAGAAGTGCTTCACGCGGCCGCTGACCTGTGCGTGAATGCCCGCCTCATGGATATAGGCGCTAACCTCCTCCACGATACCTTGGATGTACTGTTCCCGCTCTTCCTTCCGTTCGTTGATCTGACGGGCCAGATCGTAATAAGCATCCGGCTCCAGATATTTCAGGGACAGATCGTCCAGCTCGACTTTGATCTTGCTGATACCCAGTCTCTGGGCAATGGGGCAATAGATATCCAGCGTCTCTCTTGCGATACGCTGCTGTCCCTCGGGGCTCTGATACTGCAGAGTCCGCATGTTGTGGAGACGGTCCGCCAATTTGATCATGATGACACGGATATCCTTGGCCATGGCCAGGAACATCTTCCGCAGGTTCTCCGCCTGCATCTCCAGCTTGGCTTCCGACTGATCCATGGCAGGGGTCAGGGGGATCTTCTCCAACTTGGTGACCCCATCCACCAGAAGGGCAACCTCCTGACCGAACTCCTCGGCCAGCTGCTCCTCTGTCATCACCGTATCTTCCACCACATCGTGGAGAAGACCGGCGGCGATGGTCTCCTTATCCATTTCCAGTTCCGCCAGGATGATGGCCACATTCAAAGGATGGATGATATAGGGCTCGCCGGATTTGCGAACCTGATCCTTATGGGCCTCATGGGCGATCCGGTATGCTTTTTCGATCATGGAAATATCATCACTGGGATGGTATTTCCGGACACGGGAAATAAGGTCCTCATAAAGGACCTCCGGCGAAACGAAATCTTCATTTTTGGTGATGCCGCTTCCATTCAGGATCACGGTACCATCCTTGATCTCATCCGAACCGCTCAATTCTCTCTCCCTGTCTTGCTGCCGAATTACTTTCCTTCGTAAGTGATCGCCGCATCGAGACGATAGCCCTTGATGCGGTCGCGGCCTTTAAGGCCTGCCAGTTCGATCATGACCACGATACCAACAACCACTCCGCCAAGGGATTCAATGAGGCGGATCATTGCTTCGGTGGTACCGCCGGTAGCGATCAGATCATCCACGATCAGAACCTTCTGACCGGGCTTGATGCTGTCCTTGTGCATCTCGATAGTAGCACTGCCGTACTCCAGATCATAAGAGATCTCCACGGTCTCCCGGGGAAGCTTGCCCTTCTTGCGGATCAGCACGAAAGGCTTGTGCATATTGTAAGCAATGGGCATACCGAAAATGAATCCTCTGGACTCAGGTCCCACCACCACATCAAAATCAAGATCCTCGATCTTGCCTTCCATCTCATCCACAGCAAGCTGCAGTCCGTCTGCGTCCTGCAGAACGCTGGTCACGTCTCTGAAAATAATACCCGGCTCCGGGAAATCCGGAATGCTCAATACGTAATCTTCCAACTTCTTCATGGTTATTCCTCCGATGTTTCTTCCGATGTTTCTTCCGCTGTTTTCTCATCCTCTGCAGGCTCCGAGGATACTTCCCGGAAAGATGCCTGCATCGCATCGTCCACTTTTCTGGTGAAGTACAGTGTGGAGATCAGGTCCGTCACTCCGCCGATCACAAGTCCCACACCGATGAGTTTCAATAAGGTGGTAAGTGCTTTGAAGGGATTTGCGATCAGCACGATCCCGAAGATCAGGACCGCAAGAGCCAATACCAGCTCGCCCACCCATTTGCTCACGTTCATCCGCTTCAGATCGATGGCCGTCTGAAGCTTCATGCATCCGCTGATGGCCACCAGTGCGCCGAAAAGCACGGGGATCAGGTCGATGATGATATCCAGGTTCCGCAGGATCACGATTCCCGCGGTAATGGCGATCATCCCGTGCAGGAAATCGTTGCGGAAGTAGTTCTCCCTCGCATCCCGCAGCAGATAAGCCACGATGAATATCACGCCCGCCGCGATGACGGACCATCCAAGGATCCTTCCCATGGTAAGGAGCATCTTATCCGGCAGGATCATGCACACCAGTCCGATGGCGATGTACAGCGCTGCGGTAAGAAGTGCGTTCCACCGTAGGTTCTTCATTTCTTGTTTCATGTACCCCTCCCCTTTTCGTAAGCCGCCTCCCCGGCCGGCTCCGAAAACTTCTCGATTATGAAATTGGCAAGAGGGCATCCCCCTTCGGAAAAGCCCTCTTCTTTGTTGTTCTGAATGCTCTGCATTACTTATTTCTTACCGCAGCACTTCTTATACTTCTTGCCGCTTCCGCAAGGGCAGGGATCGTTGGGATAAACCTTTGCCTCCTTGACGATTGTGGTGGAAGCCTTCTGCTCCTTGTAAAGGGCCTTTCTGGTGTCCTCGTCGAAGATGCTCTCCCACTGAGGAAGGTTGTAGAGCCAATCAGCCTCTGCAGCTACCATGTTCTTATAAAGAAGAGCCTTATCGAATCCAAGCTGAACTTCGGTATCCTCTTCCATCTCTTCGATGGGGTTAGCCTTCACCAGGCTGTCGTTGATCCCGTCAAGGAATCCGGTCATGGTCATGATGCTGACACCATACTTCTCAGCCAGTTCTTTGACGGTTCCGGATACTACTTCATCAGGGTTCTCCAGGAGCTTCTCATAAATTGCCTTTTCCTCCTGGAAATAAGAAGTCCAAAGCTTCTGCAGCTTGTCTCTGTTCTCAGTCTCGTTGTAAGCGATCTTGTGCCATTCCTGTAACAATGCCATAGTACGTATATCCTCTTTCTTTCCGAAATGCCCCAATAGGGCAATTTATATGGAACAGTATATAACATTCATGTCGTAATCTCAACAGTTTTAAAAATTCCTTCTTCATCTGTTGACAAAGAAGAATTTCAATGATAATATACACTTTGTTGCGCGGAAGTGTCGGAATTGGTAGACGAGCAAGACTAAGGATCTTGTGACAGCAATGCCGTGTGGGTTCAAGTCCCATCTTCCGCATACACATTTACGGTTGTTTGTAGATGACTACAGACAGCCGTTTTTTGTTGTATTTATGCGGGTTTCCGCTTCATTCACTTTGTTTGTGGTTGTATGCTGATGTATGCCAAAACATGCCGTTTTCTGATTGTGTGGGGGTCAAAAAGGGGGTCAGAAAAAGGGTCAACAAACCTAGTGTTTATGCGGGTTTCACGGTTTCGGATTCCTCAAAAAAGCCTGCTGCCCTCCACGCCCTCTGTCAGTCAGTTGTCAGTCCGATGGAAGTCCCCCTGATATATAGGTCTGCTGCCATATTTAGGGCTATAAACTAGGCGTGTGTGTAAATTTCACCCGGTTCAAATTTCTCCCTGTGTGAATCGGCGCTACCTGCCACGCTGCCGCGCCTCCCCATCCGGGAGGGTACTTCCACCACCCCTGCAGCATCAAAAAAAAGAGCCATCATCTGACAGCTCTTTCGCGTTTCCTTATTATATTGCAGCATCTTCTCCGCTGATCGCTTCTCGCATTCCGTAGCCGTAAACCGTACCGAGCGGATATCCCATCCGGAGATCGAGATCGAAGCTCTTAAGCATGAATAGCAGATCATGAGCTCCGCCCGCTTCATTGATCTCGCTCGAATTGAGAATGTGCATCTGATCTGTGATGATATCATCCAGCGCCGGGATCTGATCCCTCAGCGATCTATAGAGACTCCATAACACCGCATCGGCATATACCGGATAGATCCCATCCGTCAGCGCGTACTCATGGAGATGGATCATCTCATGCAGGAGCACCGAATCATCATCCTGGGAGGCTTCATCTATAGCAAGCACCTGATCCGCCCCTCTGAAATATCCCCGGCATTCATCCAGCTTCTCAATGATTGCATCAAAGTTCTCATAATCGAAATACTCTAAATGATACGGCAGCTCCAGCGCTCCGGAAGTCCATTCTCCATCAGGGCCCTTGTGACTCACCTTTAACAGCTCATACGCCCCGGATCCCTTGCGTAGTAGCATATCATCAAAGAGCCCGCCGAAAGCAATCATCCGGTCATAGAGCCGCAGCTGATCCTCTGACAGCGTATTCTCCCAGCCGAAGCCTCTCTCTTTGCTTTGCATATTACCGCCCCTCCTCGGTCTATCATAACGCCATATCAAGTCAAAAAGAAAGAGCAGCCTTTTAAGCTGCCCTCTCTGTGATGGTTATTCAAATTGGATTGGCAGATCCTCCTCTCTATCGCCCGGATCGATTTGAAAATCTGACATTGCGGCCTCATAGCCGGTCTGATAGTATTCGTAATATTTCGCACATAGTAGCAGATATAGATTATAGATCATATCCTCTTTGCTGGCGTTCCCATAATGCCGATAGAAACGCTCCGCGTCATTAATCATATCCCGGGCCCGGCGATTTGCCTCGTTTTCGCTTTCCATCTTGTCAATCTTCCTCCTGCTCCGAAGTCTCTTTGCAAAATTCCGAAAGCTCTCTGCAGGCTGCTCTGAATCCGTCCTCATAACATGAAGCTCCAACATAGAACAGCAGATCCTGCAGCTTGTTCGTGTCCTCGATGCCGTATTTCTCGCAGAATTCCTCCGCGAGCTTGATTGTCATCTTATCGAGTGCTGCCTCATTTACCTTTACGTTGATTTCTTTCATTGTCTCTTTCCTCCTATGCCATAATGCTGATTTTGTTCATTGCTGTTTCGAGTGTATGATCCACAACGTGACCGTACAGAT
>JAEEGL010673386.1_pt1 | contig 19001 bp, 15 predicted proteins | sample 9134231 | NCBI WGS metagenome assembly JAEEGL01 (sample SAMN16246548, study PRJNA631951) | gut metagenome | biome: gut microbiome; feature: rumen; material: fiber-attached | host: Bos | place: Iran: Karaj | collected 2018-10 | reverse complement strand
GTGGGTTGGAGAGAGCGAAAAGAACCTAAGGCGCTTGTTTGCGAACTATAAGAGGGTGGCGCAGAACTCTTCCGTTACCCCCATTCTTTTGTTCAATGAGGCGGATGCCATTTTCGGAATCCGGAAATCCGGCGCTGAAGGCGCTGTCGACAAAATGGAGAACAGTTTACAAAACATCATCCTCCAGGAGATGGAGGACCTGAAAGGGATTCTGATTGCAACGACGAACCTTACGGAAAACCTTGATAAAGCCTTTGAGCGCCGCTTTCTCTACAAAGTCAAGTTCAACAACCCTTCTATTACCGTCAAATGCCAAATATGGAAAGCCATGATGCCTGAGCTGTCGGATACCGACGCTCGCTACCTGGCTGAAAAGTTCGATTTCAGTGGCGGCCAGATCGAGAATGTCGTCCGCAAACGAACCATTCAATCCATACTGACAGGGAACGAACCGGATATGCAGGACATTCTGACGTTCTGCTCCGAAGAGTTGTTGGAGACGAAACGACATTCAAAGAAAATAGGGTTTTGACATACCAAAGTTGACGCCTCCGTCCATTTCACATTTCAAAATAAGCGTCTTTCCTATATCCGTTTTTGTCTTCGTTATATAGCATATAACCTAATTGATTGCATAGCAAAATCGTTCCCGTCTCATTCTCAGACTGAAGAACAGTCCCGGATCCTCCGTTCCAATGCGTATGGCCGTATACCCACACGTCGATGCTGTGCCCAGCAATGAAATCTTCCATATTCGCATGGAAAGCGCTGTAAAGAGGGCTGGAGGGGGCATACCGGTCAAACTCACGACGAATCGACGGACAGTGGTGCGTGAGTATGATTTTGTGCGGAGTTTGGCTTTTTCGAAGCGCACTGTCCAGCCAGACGCGGCATATTCCATGAATCTCGGTAAAGTCAGACGCGCGTAGAAGATGCCCTTTATAACGGATCTGTTGACAATCATTCATTCCGTTTTCCACAGCGGTCCATAGCTCTTTCGGTACGGCCGACCAAAGGGTTGTCGCGAAAAACTCTACGTCTCCGATGCGCAGGCTCCGGTTGTTGAGATATCGTACATTCGGCCGAAGCAGCCTTTCATAGTTGGCAAGCGTGTCGGCCACATCCATCCCGTCCTGTCGACCATCTCGGGCAAAAGGGTCCCTGTAATATTCGTGATTCCCGGGGACGATGACCGTTTCGGCAAAATGACGGCTGCACCAGTCGAAGAAGGGATTGCCCTCCGTGCGGCGACGGCCCAGGTATCCGGCATCGCCAGCAACCAGGAGTACGTCACCGCCTTCGGCAAGGCCATGCACGTCCATGAATCTGGAGTTCATCCCGAACTCCAGGTGGATATCTGAAACATATCTTATTATCATACAATCAAATCAATCTGACCAGCGCAGGCGGGGGTATTGGGGAAGGTGGTATCTGTCGATAAGCTTATAGCCAAGGATGGCCGACATAAGATCTTTTGGGTGCGTCCCGGGCAGTTTGCGGCAGATACGGCGGTACCAGCGGATCGACCAGTCGGCGAGGTCTGGATCCCCATCTTTCCGGAACAGACTCATATATCCTTTGTTTACATAATATGCTCCAGGCGCGTAGATCCTGACCTTGTCGTGCCTGACAGCATCTTGGATGATTGACTCTGCTTCCGCTTTCGCCGTGTCGTCGAGGTTCCAGAGCCAAAGTCCGAAAATGAATAATTCAGGAGCCGCCATCAGGTCTGACGGGTAAAAATGGTGTTTACTCTCCATCTTGAACTTGATGAATGGCGTGGTGCCGGGCTCCAGCGTGAAGGCACGACCGTAGTCTATGCAGTAAACATTCGTCGGCTCCTTCATCTCAATCGAAAACGCGTTGAAGCAGAACTGCCGTGTATGTCCCACGAGTTGAATAGAACCGAACAATAGGTCATTTTCGTTTTGATGAAGGTCGGTTATATCCGTCCACACGCAGCTTCCGCTACCGTGGCCGCCTCGGGAGTAAGGGATGCTGGCCAGCATGTTGAGCAGATACGCACGCAAGTCCGTCTGTTCTGCGTGGAGGGCATCGTTAAGTAACTTTGCCATGGCCTCCGCGCTCCCCGAGGCTTCGGGTAGCGCGAGGATGAACTTCAGGACGGCAGAGCTCTCGGGATGGGCAATACGTGCCATCTCGGCGATCCAAGAGCGGCGTATCCCGGCATGCGTAAGGAGAAATGGATAACGGCTGTTCTTCCGCGGAATGACTTTGGCAATGTCAAAGAGGTCAAGATTCCGCATGAAGAAATCGCGAATCATATCTGCCCGGTCGTGCTCATATCGGGTACTGGTCGCATAATAAGGGTAACCGGGAAGATAGTGGACATCATGGTTCCCCAGGAGCAATGTCACCTGGTCCGGAAATCGTTTCTTGAGGGCAACTATGTCTTGGAGGCTCTTCCAGGCATCCGACCATCTGACCATGTCTTCGGGATATGGATCTAAATAGTCCCCGAGGAAAACGACGGGAACTGTCTCAACGTCGTTCACCGCATCCCGCCAGAACTGACGGCCATGAACGTCTGGAATGACAGTAAACCGCATGGGTGAGCAATCGTTAAAGCTGGGTATAGCCATTTTTCTTTGCTTCCCGGGCGATCGTCTTTTCGTCGAAGCCGTAGGTCGTCATTTCGAAGAGGGCGCAGGCGATGATTCTGGCCGGCGAGAACTCTTCGAGAGCGATGTCGTCGACTTCGGAGCCAAGCCAAATCGCCCAGCTGTCGAGCGAGAGGTCGAAGGATGCCTCGTCATCGGGGTCATCGGTGTGGAAATAGGGGATAGGGACATTTTCATCGGCCAAATCGAGGATGAGAGTTGACTCTCGCGGTACCATGGCCAGCAATTTACCGAATACCTCCTGGTATTCGATGCCGTGAATCCACGTGTCGGCAGGATTGATTGCAATCATTTCTTTGGCTACGTCAGCGTAAGCGGTTTTGAAGATGAGTTCCTTAAGGGTCATGGTAGTATATGTTAGTTTGATGTCCTTGGTAATATGCAAATTGTATTACATTTTACATAATGATTTGCATCATAACAAATTCATTATCAACCACTTGCGAATGTATGCAGTTTTTGGGAGAAATGCAAATTTTTATGTCCTGAGCATTTTCTTTTTAAACAGGATGAGTCTGGATATAATAAAAGCCCAGGGAGTGTGTGCTCTCTGGGCTTTTAATCAATTGACGGTGGTGTTACTGCAGGAGGGGTTTTCCATCGGCTCCTCTGAATACGCACTCTAAGGCTTCTTGCTGGAGATCCGTCGCTCTCCTATGGGCGGCCTGGAGCACGCCTCGAAGGCTTACATAGGGATGAGAAAAACAGAAACTCTCATTAATGCGATTAACCACCTCGAAGGTCTTCATTGTTTTCCCGGAAAGCAAAAGCTCTTCTGCGATTGAAAGACGCCCTCGCAGAGCTCACGGTCGGAGAACACAGGGAGGGGGTGATGGTTATGAGTTATTGATTCAACATACCTACTGTGTCTTTCATTGTGCGAAGACTCGCAGCAAAGCTAAGCAAATAGGCGCGGTTTTCCAAATCTTTCAATATCGTAAATATCTAATTTACAATACATTACAAAAGTTACGGCCGGGGCCCGCCGTAACATTTGTAATGTCATCCGGTACTTATACCAGGTTCTCAGCCGCACGGTACCGCCTCTAATTGCGAGCCGGTAGGATTAATGGCATGTCGGTCGCAGGTGTATTCCTTCGGTCGGGCACTATGCAGAGCTAAATAATGGACGCTCTATGCTCTTTAGTACACTGAATATCAGGAATTTTGAAGGCCAGGAATCGGAATTTCTCAGAGGTCGATAGGACCATTCTTTATCGTTTTTTTTCGATTTGTTCATTTTCTTCAAAAAGTTTTTGGTGAATAGGGTAAAAAGTACTTAATTTTGCAGTAGTAATACCTACTCCAGTAGGCACAGAACCTGGCGAGGCGCAGCGGTTAACGAATTCGAACCGTTGTTCGGCACCCTGAAGTTAAGAAGCTTCGCCAACCATACATACCACCTTACTCCGGCGTACTGCGCTGGTCGGTGGTATGTTCTTTTTTGTTTCATTTATTAGCCACTAAACTTTTAACAAATGATTCAGAATCAGATCTTTGTGCCTACTACTGGAACCGACAAGAAGAAGTTTGAAGCCATTCCTCGGTTCACTGCAGTAACTGGGAAAGCCCTCCACAAGCTTTACATTGACGGTTTCCGCAATGCCGGCAAGGTGAAGGAGTTCGTCGAAAGTCATACCCTGGCATACTACTCGTTCGGGGCGAATTTTAATGGATACGGCTGGGAGGATCAAACCCGTCGCTACTTGATGCTGGTCAAGGATGCCAAGACCCTCGAGGCGATGATTCAGGAAAAAAAGGAAAAAACCAGGAAGAGCTTGAGTGAGGAGGAAAAAAATCACAAGTGGGCGAAGCGCTTGGCGAAGCTTACCGGCATTTCGCAGAAAAAAGCGCTGGTCATCATGGAGGAGAAACTCGAAGACAAGCGTCGGCGAATTGAAGAGCTTGAGGATCGCCAGTATGACCGTTATTCGGTTCGGCGTGAAAAGCTCATTAACAAGCTAGATCGAGAGAACCCTCTTCGTCGGATAAAGGATGCGTATCACGCTCGATGCATTCTCGCGGCTTACGTCCGGCACAATTACAGTGATTATGATGCGTTGCTGGAGGAGGCCCGAGAGAAGGCAGAGTGGGGCGAAATCGGACGAGACGAGGTAAGGGAATTTGCCCGGATGAACATGACAAGCGAAGAGACCGTCGATTCGGTGTTCTTCGGTGATGATGAGGAGGATGACGAGGATGTGACGGTGACTGCATAGTGCTGGATTCCTTAGTCCGATAGCTGCGGCGGGAGAAACCCTGCTGCAGCTATTGTTTTGTGCGCGCAGTCATCTATGGATGTGAAAGGCTGATTTCTTTTTGGAAAGATTAAGATAATTTGTATATTTGTACATATTATCTTACACTATGGCGAATAAACCTTTCAAATCTTTCAACCTGCCGGCCGACCTCGTCGATGAACTCAAGATCTGGCGTCAAGCTTATATGATCGCGGCGGGCCGTACCGTGTCTTACGGAGAAATGATCCGCGGCTGGATTGACGGGATCGACAGCAACGAACCCGATGTTACGAAGGCGATGGATATGCTTATCGAGAACCGCCCTGAACTGACCGAAAAGATCGGCAAGTATAAGGGGCTCGAGAGCGACGAGGCATCCGCCGGTAAATAACGAATCACGGCTATGACAAACAATAGAATCGAATCCGTTGGTGTGAACATCGCGGAGAAGGCGACGGTCATCTGGAACATCGCGGACATCTTGCGCGGCCCCTACAAGCCGCACGAGTACGGCACGGTCATCCTGCCGTTCACCGTCATCAAGCGCCTCCACGACTGCCTGCTGCCGAGCCACGACAAGGTGCTCGCCAAATACGAGGAGGTAAAGAACCTGGCCAAGGTGGACACGTTCCTCACAAGGGCGGCGGGATACCAGTTCTACAACACCAGCAAGTTCACGTTCAAGACGCTGCTCGCAGATCCCGACAACATCGAGGCCAACTTCCGGGACTTCCTCGGCGGGTTCAGCGCCAACGTCCAGGACGTCCTCTCGAAGTTCGACATGGACGGCGTTATCAAGAAGCTCGTCGAGGCCAACTGCCTGTACCTGGTCATCCGTGAGTTCAACAGCGACAAGGGCTACCTCGGCCCCGACAGGGTGGCTGCCGTTGACTGCGGCTACATCTTCGAGGACCTCGTCCGCCGCTTCTCCGAGTCCTTCGGCGAGGAGGCGGGAGCGCATTTCACGAGCCGCGACATCATCTACCTGATGACGGACATCCTGCTGGCGTTTGCCGACCTGACGGATCTCTCGCAGGTCTCCGTGTACGACATGACGATGGGCACCTCGCAGATGCTCTCCTGCATGGAGGAACGCATCCGTGACCTGAACGACGACTGCGACGTCATCTGCTTCGGACAGGAGATCAACCCGTCCACCTATGCCATCGCGAAGGCCGACATGCTCATCCGCGGCGGCAACCCCGACAACATGCGCTTCGGCGACACGCTCTCCGACGACAAGTTCCCGTCCTTCCATTTCGACTACATCATCTCGAACCCGCCCTTCGGCATCGACTGGAAGAAGGAGCAGAAGGCCGTCGAGGACGAACACAAGATGGGCGAGGCGGGACGGTTCGCGCCGGGCCTGCCGAAGATATCCGACGGCCAGCAGCTCTTCGTCCTGAACGGCATCAAGAAGCTGACGGGCAGCGGCCGCATGGCCATCATCCAGAACGGCTCGCCGCTGTTCTCCGGCGACGCCGACAGCGGCCCGTCGCGCATCCGGCAGTACATCCTGGAGAAGGACTGGCTCGACGCCATCATCCAGCTGCCGAACGACGCATTCATGAATACCGGCATCGCCACGTACGTCTGGGTGATCGACAAGGATAAGCCGGAGTACCGCAACGGCAAGGTCATCCTCATCGACGCGTCGCACTGCTTCGAGCCGCGGCGCAAGTCCATCGGCACCAAGCGAAACGACATCACCGACAAGTGCCGCGACCTCGTCGTGAAGGCGTACTGCGACTACCGCGAGGGCACGTACACAGCCGAGGACAACGAGGCCATCTACTGTGAGACCCGCATCTTCGACACCGTGGAGTTCGGCTACAACAAGATCGTCGTCGAGAGCCCGCAGCGGGACGGGAACGGCGATATCGTCAGGGACAAGAAGGGCAAGCCGGTCGCCGACGCCGACCTGCGCGACACCGAGAACGTGCCGCTCGGCGAGGACATCGACGCGTACTTCAGGCGCGAGGTGCTGCCGTACAACCCAGACGCATGGATCGACAGGAAGAAGACCAAGGTCGGGTATGAGATTCCGATGACGCGGTACTTCTACAAGTACCAGAAGCCGGAGCCGTCGGATGCTATCCAGGAGCGTCTGCTGAAGATCGAGGAGGAGCTTACGGCATCGCTGAAGAACCTGTTCGGAAAGGAGGCGTAATATGCGGGAAATGAAAGACAGCGGGGTGTCCTGGATCGGGGAGATTCCGAAGGAATGGGGACTACACCGAATAAGAAACCATTTTAAAATCATCTCTGGTAGTGGTTTTCGGGAAGATGTCCAAGGACAAACAGAAGGAGAAATTCCTATCTGTAAGGCGAGTGATATTAGTGCTTCGGGCAAATTAATGACAAAAGCTGCGAATTATCTCACGGAGAGAGAAGCTAATTATGAAGGCTTTACAATTATTGATATCGGCAGTATACTCCTACCCAAAATTGGTGAAGCCATGAAAAAGAACACACGTACTATTGCTTATGTAAGGTGCTGTGTAGATAATAATTGTCAAGGCTTAACGCCGTTTTTATATGATCAATTGTTCTCCTACTACTTATTAACACTTATTGATATGAATTGGTTTAATAATGGTGGGACAATTCCTTGCGTCAATAATCAAAAACTTAAAGATTGCCCTATTCCGTATCCTTCACTACTAGAACAGAATCGCATCGCCGACTTCCTCGACGCCAAGTGCACCGAGATCGACTCCGTCCTGGAGAAGACGAAGGCGTCGATCGAGGAGTACAGGAAACTGAAGCAGTCCGTCATTACCGAGGCTGTCACCAAGGGCATTCGCGGCAAGAGGCCGATGAAGGACTCCAGCGTTGAATGGATTAGGGAGATTCCGGAGGATTGGGCAGTCTGTCGTGGGAAAACGATAATGACAATCCTCGAAAGGCCCGTAAAAGAAGATGATGGGGTTATTACTTGTTTCCGGGATGGAGAAGTGACATTGCGCTCAAAACGTCGTGAAGAGGGTTTTACGTTTTCATTACAAGAGGCTGGCTATCAAGGAATCGAGCCTGGTGATCTTGTTGTGCATGGGATGGACGGGTTTGCCGGAGCCATCGGAATTTCCGACTCCCGAGGAAAAGCTACGCCAGTATTGAACGTGCTTGATAGTCAAGAGAACAAACGCTTTTTAATGTTTCAGATGAGAGCAATGGCATACTGTGGTCTGTTCCTCTCGCTTTCAACGGGCATTCGCGTTCGCTCTTGTGATACAAATTGGAACAAACTCAGAGTAATACGATATTTCATTCCTTCACGAAAGGAGCAGGATTCGATTGTCTCGTTCCTTGATAATACTTTACCGGCAATCGACTCGCTCATCTCCTCGAAGGAGGCCCTCGTGGCCGAACTCGAGACCTACAAGAAGAGCCTTATCTACGAATACGTAACTGGAAAGAAAGAAGTACCCACAGTATGAAACGATACAACAGAGTGATGCTTGGCCGTGGCGGCCAGTTCGCCGACGAATGCCTCAAGGAAGGATACATCGGTGTTGACTTTGACATCCCCATGGACCTGACGGAGCATCTCCCCGAAGACTGGCGCGAGTTCAATAGGGAGTTCATCCCTGTCTTGCTGGAATATGTCCCTTCAAAATCGAAGGTCAGTGCCGGCCTTGCCTGTGGGATGCTGCATACCCTGTGTAAGGGGCTCAAGACGGGCGACACTGTGCTCTGTCCCAATGGAAAGGGCGTGTATTATGTCGGCGAGATTACGGGTGACTACTACTATGCTCCTGGCACTACGCTGCCGCATCGCCGCCCTGTGCAGTGGTCCGACCGCATCATCCTCCGTGGTGACATGAGTCAGAAACTCCAGAACTCCACGGGCTCAACCGGCACCTGCTGCGAGGTAACAGCCTATGCCGAGGAGATTGAGGCCCTTCTTGCGGCTTCCGACATGAAGCCGGCATCTCAGGAGGAGCCAGCTGCTGTCGTCAAGGTTTCCCTTGATGCCAGGGATTCTGAACAGAACTACAATGTTGACCACTATACCGTCACGAACCTTCTCAACATGGTTCAGACCAGCGAGATTGCCATCCCGGAGATCCAGCGTCCCTTTGTCTGGGAGCCTGAGAAGGTGACGAAACTCATGGATAGCCTTTACAACGGTTTCCCCGTGGGCTATATCGTGACGTGGCAGAGTCCCAACATCAAGTTGAAGGACGGTTCAAAATCTTTCGGCAAGAAGATCATCATCGACGGCCAGCAGCGCATCACCGCCCTCCGCGCGGCGGTTCTAGGTGAGACAGTGAAGACGAAGAACTATGAAGATGTCCATATAAAAGTGGCCTTTAACCCCGTCACAGGCGCTTTCGCCACCCAAAACCCTGCTATTGAGAAGAACCCTGTCTGGATTAAAGATATCTCCGAGATCCTGTGTGACACCAAGAAGGCCATCACTCGCCGCAAGGAATACTGCAAGCAGAATCCGCAGTTCGAAGAGGATGACGTGGAGCAGGTGTTTGCCTCCCTCAAGGAACTGACCAAAAAGGACATTGGTGTTATCAAACTCTCCGGGAACCTTGACATTGAGAAGGTAACGGAGATATTTATCCGCATCAACAGCGAGGGCGTGCCGCTTAACCAGGCCGACTTCGTCATGTCCACCATTGCCGCTAACGAGACGTACGGCGGCAACATGCTCCGCAAGTGCATCGACCACTTTAGCGAGCTGGCCGTGCGCCCTGAGTTCTATCCTACGCTCATTGCCAACGACAAGGACTTCGCCGCCTCGCCGTACAAAAAGATGGTCGAGTGGCTGAAGGGAGAAAACGACGATATTTACGACCCCTCGTATGTCGATGTGCTTCGCGTGGCATACACATATAAGTTTGCCCGCGGCAAGATGAGTGATCTTGTGAGTATGCTCTCCGGACGCAACTTCGAGACACGCAACTACGAGGAGAGCATCAAGGCGGACACCTACAAGAACCTCACCGAGGGTGTCACCCAGTTTGTCAACGAAACGAACTTCAAGCGTCTGGTAATGATCATCCGCAGCGCGGGGTTCTGTTCCTCGAAGCTCATACGCTCCCAGAATACGCTCAATTTTGCCTATATCCTGTTCCTCAAGCTGCGTGAACTGAAATACAAGCCCGAGGCTATCGAGAAGTATGTCCGTCGCTGGTTTGTGATGTCCATCCTTACCGGACGGTACAGCGCCTCACCGGAGAGCGCTTTCGACTTCGACGTGAAGCAGATTACCCAGGATCGTGATTTCGGTGAGTTCCTCGCGGCGACGGAAGCCGCGGAGCTGTCCGACGCCTTCTGGGACTTCGGAGTCGTTCAGCAGTTGAATACCTCCGTGGCGAGTTCGCCTGTCTTTAACGTGTTCCTGGCATCTCAGTGCTTCCAGAACCGCAAGGGGTTCCTCTCTACTGCCATCAGTGTCAAGGACATGATTGAACAAAAGGGCGATGTCCACCATATCTTCCCGCGCCAGTACCTGAAAGACATGAAGTTGCCGCAGTCGCAGTATAACCAGGTCGCCAACTATGTGTTCACTCAGACGGAGATCAACATCAAGATTGGCAAGAAGGCCCCCGCAGAGTACCTTGGCTATGTCCGTGACGTGCAGTGTGCCGGAGGTGAGACCGTGTATGGCGGCATCACCAACAGAGAAGTTCTGGCTAAAAATCTCATTGAAGACTGCTGCCTGCCTATGGAGGTGGCCGATATGACCGTAGCTGATTACTCTGTATTCCTTGAGAAACGGCGGAAACTTATAGCCACAAGACTGAAAGAGTATTATTTCTCACTTTAGTATTATTGGAATCCTATGAAAGAATCGAATAGTAAATACATAATAGAGGGTAATGCTGTTATTCCTTACGGGATAAAGGAAATAGAGTATGGGGCTTATAAAGGCAATGAAAGTCTCACTTATGTTGAAATACCTACTAGTGTAACTAAGATTGGCGCCTATTCATTCTATGGATGTAAGGGACTAACTACTATAGTTATTCCGAATTCGGTTACTGAGATCGGAGATAAAGCTTTCGCATTTTGTGAGAATCTGGATAGCATCATCATTCCCAATGGCATTAAACAAATTCACGACGGTACCTTTTGGAGGTGTTCTAGGCTTACTAGTATTGATATCCCATATGGCGTTGAGGTCATTGGAAAGTCCGCCTTTAAGGACTGTTCCGGTCTCGCTTCGGTAAGTATACCTAATAGCGTGACAGCGATTGAAGATGAAGCCTTTTCGGGATGCAAGAAGTTAACAGACATTGAAATCCCCAATAGCACTATATTTATTGGGGAAGAAGTTTTCCGTTGTTGCGAGAAACTAACATACTTGGCTTTACCGGACAGTATTACTCGAATTGGAGAATGGGCATTTGGGGGATGTGCAAAACTAAAAGACATCAGGATATCCGAAAGTGTGACGGAGATTGGCTGTGGAACTTTTGCTGGTTGTAGACAGATTACAGAGATCACTCTTCCAAGAAGCCTCACAGCTATACGGGATAGTGCTTTTTCTGGATGCGAGGGACTAACAAATCTTGATATTCCTTTTACCGTAACTGAGATTGGATCGAACGCGTTTGCTTATTGCAATAACTTGAAGAGCATTTTCATTCCTGGAAATGTAATAAGAATAGGAACGAACCCTTTTGAGGGGTGTAGTAGTCTTAATTCTATTATTGTCTCAGATAACAATCGTTTTTTCAAATCTGAGACAAACTGTTTACTCTGTAAGGCAGATGGACTTTATTTGTATCGTGGCGAGGGTGATTATGTTATTTCCGGATGTAAAAATGCCATAATTCCTGAAAGTGTGTCTATTATTGGCCCTCGCGCTTTTGCTTATTGTGACAAAGAAAGTATCATTATCCCGGACTCAGTAACGAGAATTTGCGAGGAGGCTTTTGTTGGGTGTCTGTTTACCAACATAACACTTCCTCAGAAATTAGAGATTATTGGTCAATATGCTTTCCGGAGTTGCTATAGATTATCTTGCGTCACCTTCCCTAAATCAGTGAATCGCATAGGTATAGGCGCCTTTTCTCGATGTGAAAACCTAAAAACGATTACTGTTTCTCCTGAGAACAAAAGTTTTTTATCTAAAGGCAATTGTGTGCTAGATAAGTTGGGTAAGAATATCATACTAGGCTGCTCTGGTTCAACGATTCCTGACGGTGTGACGGGCATTTGCGGATTCGCTTTTGCAGAGTGTACGGGTCTATTGAGGGTCACTATTCCACAATCTGTAGAATATATTGGTGAGAAGGCTTTTTGGTATTGTGAAAACCTGGATGTTATTGAAATCCTTGATAGTAACGTCGAAATTAAAGTCGGTGATCGTGCGTTTGGCGCTTGTCATAATATGACAGAAATACATGTACACTATAAAGATCCATCTAAAGCAGAAACTTTTTTTGAAGAAGCTGATATTGATCTTTATTCTGATGAGCAAAAGATTAGTTGTACCTTGTATGTCCCTATAGGAACAGGGTATGCTTATAAGCACAATGATTTATTTAAAAGACTTGGTTTTAAGGCAATCGTTGCCAAATTGTAGATTATGATTCATATTGATGCCACCGAAAAACGCTTCGAGACCGACATCGAGGCCTTCTTCCTCTCCCCGGAGGGCGGATACACGAAGGGCACCGCGGCATACAGCCCCGACCTGGGCCTCTTCGACAGCGTCTTGACGGACTTCGTCAAGGAGACGCAACCGAAGGCATGGGCGCGGTTCTGCCTCCAGAACAAGGTGAACCCCGAACGGAAGTTCTGTCTGGAGCTCCACAGCGCCTGCGTTCGCGACGGCGTCGTCAGCGTGATCCGTCACGGCTTCAAACACCTCGGCATCTCGTTCCGCGTATGCTACTTCAAGCCCGAGTCATCGCTGAACCAGACGGCGGCAGAGCTGTACGCCGCCAACCGCATCGAGGTGTACCGCCAGTGGCACTACTCGTCGGCCGAGCCCCACAAGTCCGTCGACATGGTTCTCGCCGTGAACGGCATCCCAGTCTTCGCCTTTGAGTTGAAGAACCAGATGACGGGTCAGTCCGTGGAAAACGCCGAGCTGCAGTGGAAGACTGACCGCAGCCCCCGCGAGGTATGCTTCCAGTTCAACCGCCGCGTCCTGGGCTTCTTCTGCGTAGACCTCTATGAAGCCCGCGTGGCCACCCGCCTCGACGGCGACAAGACCCGTTTCCTGCCGTTCAACCAGGGCTCCAACGGCCCCGGCGTCGACGGCGGCAAGGGCAATCCCGAGAACGCCGACGGCTACGTCACTCACTATATCTGGGATACCGTCTTCCGGAAGGATTCGATGATGGACATCCTTCAGAAGTTCATACACCTGCAGAAGAAGGACGGAAAGGAGACGCTCATCTTCCCGCGTTACCACCAGCTCGACTGCGTCCGCAAGCTCATCTCCGCGACGTCTGCTGAGGGGACCGGCCACAACTACCTCATCCAGCACAGCGCCGGCTCCGGCAAGTCGAACACCATCGCATGGGTGGCCTACCGCCTGGCGTCGCTGCATGACGAGGCCAACGCCCCGGTGTTCTCGTCGGTCATCGTCCTGACCGACCGCACGGTCCTCGACCGCCAGCTCCAAGACACTATCTCGGGCTTCGACCATACGCTCGGAGCCGTAGAAACCATCGGTGACAACAAGACGTCAGCGGACCTCCTCGAGGCCGTCAACCACGGCGTAAGGATCATTGTCTCGACCATCCAGAAGTTCCCGTTCATCTACAGGAACGTAGAGAAGGTGCCCGGCCGGAACTACGCCGTCATCGTGGACGAGGCCCACTCTTCGCAGACCGGCACGGCGGCGCTGAAGACCAAGGCCGCCCTCGCGGACACGACGCAGGCGAAAGCCGAGTACGCCGAGTATGTGGAGGAGTTCGACCCGACGGGCGACAGCGACGACCAGATGCTCCGCCTCATCGAGGAGTTGTCCACCCACGGCCGCCATCCGAACCTATCGTACTATGCGTTCACCGCCACGCCGAAGCCGCAGACACTGATGCTCTTCGGCCGCGAGGACGCAGACGGCCGGCACAGGCCGTTCCACGTCTACTCCATGCGGCAGGCCATCGAGGAGGGGTTCATCATGGACGTCCTGCTGAACTACACGACGTACAAGACCTGCTACCGCATCGCCAAATCCGTCGAGGACAACCCAGACCTGCCGTCTTCGCGGGCCTCGAAGGTCATCCGCAAGTACCAGGAGCTGCATCCGTACAACATCACCCAGAAGGCCGAGATCATCGTCGAGACGTTCCGGGCCACCACGATGCACAAGATCGGCGGCCGGGGCAAGATGATGGTCGTCACGCCGTCCCGCCTGTCCGCCGTACGGTACTACCATGAGATCAAGCGCTACCTCGCCAGGCACGGCTACGACGACATGGACATCCTCGTCGCGTTCTCCGGCGTGGTGAAGGACGGCGACGAGGAGTACACTGAACCCGGCCTGAACGTGCGCCCGGACGGCTCGCATATCACCGAGCTGCAGACGAAGGAGGAGTTCCACAAGAACTTCAACTGCCTGATCGTTGCGAACAAGTACCAGACGGGCTTCGACGAGCCGCTGCTGCATACGATGGTCGTCGATGCGAAGCTCAAGGGCGTGAAGGCCGTGCAGACGCTCTCGCGCCTGAACCGCATATGTGAGGGGAAGAACGACACGTACGTCCTGGACTTCGTCAACACGGAGGAGGATATCCAGGAGGCATTCCAGCCATTCTACCAGGAGACGCTGCTGCAGGGCGACGTGAACGTCAACCTCATCTACGAGACGCAGCGCATCCTACGCGAGTTCGGTATCTACGACCAGGGTGACATCGACACGTTCTTCACGCGGCTCACCGGCGAGGAGAAGAAGGACGACAGGACTCTCGGCAAGATGTCCGGCGTCCTGAAACCCGTTGTAGACCGCTACATGGCCAAGAACGAGGACGACCGCTACCAGTTCCGGAGGAACCTGCGTAGCTTCGTCCGCTGGTACGGGTTCATCAGCCAGATCGTCCGGATGTTCGACGCCGACATGCAGAAGGAATACGAGTTCTGCAGCTGGCTGGTCGAGCTCGTCCCCGCCGAGAAGGTCGAGATGTACGACCTCGAGGGCAAGCTCCGGCTGGACTACTACAAACTCGTGAAGACCCACGAGGGCGACATCGAACTCGAGAAGACGCCGGGTGAGTTCGAGACCTCCGACGGCCGCAGCGCCGCCGGCAAGGACGAGAAGACGCCGCTGGACATCATCATCGACCGCATCAACGCCCGCTACAGTGGCGACTTCACCTCCGGCGACAGGGTGCTCCTCGGCAACCTTCACGACAGGCTCCTCGCTGACAAGAAGACCATGAAGAAGGTCCGCGGCGCGAAGGACAAGCAGATCTTCCTGTCGAGCATCTTCCCGAAGATCTTCGACGAGGCAGCAGCTGAGAGCTACCAGGAGTCGCAGGAGACGTACTCGAAGCTGTTCGAGGATTCCGAGAAGTACATGGTCATCATGCGGGCCATTGGCGAGATGCTGTTTGCGGAGAGGAATATGGAGTAATAATAGTGACAAGATGGAACCGGATGAGATAGAAAAAGAAGCGCAGGATCTGCTCAGACGCTACAGGAGCCTCCAGGCACTTGATGGTGCTCGTAGCAAGAAATTGGCGAAGTATAGTGAGGAAGATTTCCTCGCCATCCGTAGGTGTTATGCGCTTCTCTGGCTTGATACTCATGGCAAGCCATCCGCATCTTTCCAGACGACAATCTCTCCTGAGAAGAGGGAAGAAAACAGGACCAAAAGGGTGGAACGAAAGAGGAAGATGAAAGAGGGCCTGTTGGTCATGGCCAAGAAAAAACTATCCAAGAAGCGTGGCGGTGTTTCAATTTCTCTTCCGTCTTCAAAGAGGTCCGAACAAGAAGAAGAGCACAAGCTTCCTCCCGCCAGAATCATCTATACCCCGATGGGAAACAAACGTTGAGATTATATACCAGTTTTATGATAGAAACCATGCGAAGATTAACTTTAATCTTATTCATCACGGCGCTTGCTCTTGCCGTTTCGTGCAAGGGTAACGACACTTCGAGAATCATCTCTAACACTCCCGTGAAGACTGAAATCCTCGGAATGAAACTGTGCGAGAAGTCGAATGAGAATAGTATTCAAAAGGCCGTTTCCGCGGCTTTGGGCGAACCCGTCCTTATTGATAGTCAAAGTAACGATCAGGTGGGCCGAGTCGTACGTGCTATCCCTTCTTCCCTTCATTTCAATTATGGCGGCTACCCCTGGACGTATGTAGATGTATCGCTGGATGGGAATGACACAATTGCTCAAATAATCCTGACCGCTTCGTATGAAAGCGTTGAAGTGGCGAGAAAGCAATACGAGGCTGTTATCGAGTTGTTTACACAGAAATACGGAAAAGGCAATACCCATCCATCGAATCAGTTGACGTTCTGGACCGACGATACGAACTCCGTTGGGGTTTCCTATGAAGAATCGGCTGCCGTTAATGGCAGCGACAGAAGTTTTTGCAGCCTTTACTACGTGAATATCGACCTGGCTGATGCGCTGGACAAACAAAACGTTCCTGACATCTAATAGTGCAGAACAAGCGCAGCATCTTCGACGTATGTTATGGCCGAAATAAGATGAAGGAATCGTTCCTGGGAAGAAAGAAATAGCGGTTGATGGCAAAGAAAAAGACAGATCTAATGGTGTTAACAGAGGCGAAGACGTTACTCGGAACGTTTTCCGACCTTGAAACCCTTGATAAGCACTATGTCAACTTTATTGAAAGTCATGGCAAGGCTGTCTATTTGACCTTGCGGAAAGAACTGCTAAAGAGGAAACGCAAAGAGGCACGTAAGATTCTCCAGCGAGAAAAAAAGTTGGTCTTGAAGAATATGCCGAAGGTCTGTGCTCACAGAAATAAGGGCAAACGTAGCCAGTCTCTCGTCTCCTTGCCTTCTTCAAAGCGAGTCATAGAGATGAAAGAAGAAGACCATAAGCTGCCACCGGCAAGAATCATTTACACCCCTATGGGGAATAAGAGATAATCATAAACAATCTATATGGCCAAGGAACAGTTAAGCCGTACCAAAGCATGCGCCGCGAAGACCCTCTACGCGGGGATGCCGGAGATGAAACGCCACGGCGGAAGCATCGAAGCCAACGTCGAACTCACGGAGTGGGAGAAGGAGCCCGCCGACAAGATGAAGTACGTCCGCTGGAGCAACAGTTTCCAGTTCTACTCCATCGATTACGTCAAGGCTGTATGCGGTGATGATGCGTTGGTGTCCACGACAATTGATGCTAAATTCGGACGTACTCAAGTAGAGGTAGAGCCCGGCCTATATGTCATCAAGCATTCCAACAACCGGATAAAGAAGCAGTATCATGATCAGATATCCAAAACCTTCAACCTTGGATGGAGAGTCGAAATCGTAGAATAATATTAATATTGGATGTAATTATGTATTTCGACTTTCCGGATAATCTATTGGGGGATAGAGAGTTTATTAGACTAAGTGATGATACTTTTATTCCTATGGTAGAAATTGGCAATTATGATGTTAGAACTTATAGAAACTCTATCGCATGGACGTACAAAAGTATTCATTGGTTCACCGAAGACCATAGATTATCATATAGTCGCGAAGCTATTCTTAATTGGCTTAATGAAAAGTATGTTAAAGCTGTTTCCAAAAGGCAGTCCACGATTTCTAGATATGGTCTTCAAAACACTGCAGATCTACAGTCATTTATGGGCTTCTCAATCTGGAGATACCGTGACGATAAAAACTGGTTTGAATCATATCAGCGTTATTTCATTGAATCATTTGACAATGCGGTAAATATTCAAGAGGCTTGTCATGATCCTATATTTGGATATAGTAGAGGTGTTAAGGTCTGTTTTATATAAAGCCAGTATGAACACCGGCAGGCATTAAATATGCTCAAAGGTGTTCAGGTGTTCACAGAAGTTCATACAGAAAACGACTTATTGTTGATTTGGGATTATTTGAAAACAAGACACGTTTTAGGATACACATGGTTAATACCGGGATACTATGGTAAGACTAATTGTCAACTACCTTCACGAATAGTGGCTCAATATCCACATTTATATGAGCCATGGATTATAAACAATCGTTCTGAGGAGTAGGTTTATGGTCGGCAAGTATCCCGTCATCACGCTTTGCGGCAGCACCCGCTTCAAGGATCAGTTCCTGGAAGTGCAGAAGCGCCTCACCCTGGAAGGGAACATCGTCATCAGTGTCGGCCTCTTCGGCCACTCCGGCGACGAGGAGGTGTGGACGGAGGGAACCAAAGAGATGCTGGACAACATGCACAAGCGGAAGATCGACATGGCTGACGCCATCTACGTCATCAACGTGGGCAGCTATATCGGTGAGAGTATGCGGAACGTGGCGAAGTTGTGTGATGTGTCACTTTCTACGGTTCAGCGTATGAAGAAAGAGTTTGATATTTAACAAAATACCTTATAATTGCACAGAAAGTGATGCAAGATTTCATCCTTGACTGATTTAACTAGTATAAATGTATCGTCATATGAAGAAGACAATCCTCCTGCTCGTCCTTGGTGTGGCGTCCCTCTCGTTATCGGCACAAAGCCGTATGACCTATTCTTGGGAATTCGTTGCTGGCGTCGGTGTCGGCAAAGGTCCTCAATTTTCCTTCACTCCGGAGTTTATTGCCCAATATGATTTGGGTAGCGGTTTCAAGATAGGAGCAGGTGTGGGGACTCGATTTGCCAGACCCTGCCTACAATACATTACCAAAAACGGGTCGTCTCCTCGGCGGACATTCTGCAACGAACTGGATATTCCCGTGTTTATGCGTGTGGGCTATGGGAAGGAGAAACTCTACGCCAATTTGGATGCGGGATATGCGCTATGTGCTCTCTCATTCTACGGTGCTGGTTGGGATGGCGAAGGGAAGAAAGATCCTAATTACAATGGCTTCTTCGTTGAACCGCAGGTTGGGTGGAAGGTTGGAAGACGGAGTGCTCTCGCTCTGGGTCTTCTCTTCCAGCAGAGCACCGTGTCCAACCACGTTACGACTGAAAACGGGACCTGGGGTGACCCTTCGTATTCAATC
>JAEEGL015743823.1_pt1 | contig 19002 bp, 14 predicted proteins | sample 9134231 | NCBI WGS metagenome assembly JAEEGL01 (sample SAMN16246548, study PRJNA631951) | gut metagenome | biome: gut microbiome; feature: rumen; material: fiber-attached | host: Bos | place: Iran: Karaj | collected 2018-10 | reverse complement strand
GTATCGTGTTATGAAGTAGGCAAATGCTACAGAATTGAAAATAATATAGAATCGGGTACAAGATACGAAACCTGCAGAAGCATACACGCAGAACAAAATGCAATTATTCAGGCAGGTCAGGACAGATGTAAAGATGCAACAATGTACATTTACGGACATAATTTTATATGCATTTTATGTAAAAGATTTATTGTTCAATCCGGTATAAAAGATGTTTTTCTTAGAAAAGATGATAACTCTCCTATTGAACATATTTATGTAAACAACATAAAACAAGAATTATCCGAACAAATTTATAAATAGGTTTTTTAAAGGAATAATCAATGAAAAGATTATTAGTATATATTCTTTTAATTGGGTTTTTATCGTTATCTAACAGCCCACTTATAGCATTAGAACAAAATGATTACTATTACAATGATTATAATAAACCTGAAAGCGAAAGCTATACGACTTATTATTCAATTTTAAAAGCAAACACGACTGTTGTATTATCATTAAATGAAAAAGTTTCAACAAAAACAGTATCTGCTGGCTCAATAGTCAGATTTAACGTAGAAACCGATGTTAAAGATTCAGAAGGAAATATATTAATAAAGGCAGGAACTATTGCCACTGCAGAAATTACTACTTATAAAAATAAAGGTATGATTGGTCAATCCGGTTCACTTGGCATTAGTAATTTCAGAACAACTGCTGTAGACGGAACCCAAATTCCATTACTTGCAAACTTAGCATCAAATCCTGACGGAAATACCGCTTCAACAGTAACTTTAACTGTTCTTTTTGGACCATTGGGTTTATTAAGACATGGGAAAGACGCTGAATTTGCAGCAGGAACACTTCTTCAAGCTTATACAATTTCAGATACAAAAATTACTCTTTCAAACGAAAAAAGAACAAATAACTATCAGAAAAAATCAGTTATTTCTAATCCTGAAATAAAAGAAAACGCTGAATATGAAGTACCAAAAATTAAATATCAAAATATTGAAAATAAATATCCAGAAAAACAAATTAAAACCAGACAAGAATTGAATTTTAATTTAAAGCCTGTTAATTAATTCTCTAAATTATATCAACAGGGTCAATATCAATAATAACCTTTATATCATCTGCCGCTTCAGTATTTTTCATTAATGTTGAAATCAAATACTGTCCTTTTTTATTCATTTTATTTTTTATTATTATCTGATATCTGTATTCCGTATTAATTTTATACATTATACATTTCATTGCTCCGAATATTTCAATATATTCGGTTAAAGCAACTTTTTCAACCTGTTCTTTTAGCATATTTGCTATTTCATTTGCACACAAAGCCGCTCTCTCTTCATTATGCGAGGAAACTACAACTTTTATAATCTGGCAAAACGGCGGATAATCATAATTTTCACGGCGTTCTATCTCGTTTTTATAAAAACTCAAATAATTCTGAGATTTTGCATTCTCTATAGCATATAAATCAGGATTATACGTTTGGAAAATAACTTTTCCGTTATATTCACCTCTGCCTGCACGACCTGCCACTTGCATTAACAGTTGAAAACCTCTTTCCGTCGAACGATAATCGGGGAAAATAAAACTGATATCGGAATCTATAACACCTACCAGCGTTACGTTTTTATTATCCAAACCTTTAGCAATCATTTGTGTTCCGATTAAAATATCAATATCGCCCTTTTGAAATCTGTCTAAAATATCTATATATTTGGTTTTTGAACTTAAAATATCAGAGTCTATTCTTTCAATACGGGCTTTTTTAAACAATTTAGCCGTAACGGCTTCTATTCTTTGCGTTCCCATTCCGCTCATTTTTATATTGTTTGAACCGCAAGACGGACAAGTATCAGGTATTTGCCGTACCGTATTACACCAATGACATTTTAATGTTTTATCAAAATCATGATAAACCATCGGAATATCACAGTTAGGGCATTTTATAACTTCTCCGCAGGTTTTACACTGTACGCTGGTATAAAAACCTCGTCTGTTCATCAATAAAATAACCTGTTTTTTATCATTTAATGCTTCGTTTACCGCGTTAATCAAAGTATTGGAAAAAATGCTGCGGGAGTCTTTGTAAAATTCTTCCCGCATATCCACGGTAATAACTTTAGCTAATGAAGCATTATTAAACCTGTTTTCAAGAGTAATTAAGTCTCCAGTTGATAATGCTTTAAAATAAGAAGCAATATCAGGAGTTGCACTTCCTTTTATCAAAACGGCATTATGGATTTCACATATTTTTTCCGCAGCCAGTCTTGCATCGTATCTTGGAGCAGGCGACGTTTGTTTATAAGTATTTTCATGTTCTTCATCAATAATAACAAGTCCGATATTATTTAAAGGTGCAAATATTGCCGAACGCGCACCTATAATTATTCTGATTTTATTATCACGAAGTTTATTCCAAACATCATATTTTTCGCCTTCGGAAATACTGCTGTGCCAAATAGCAATTTCTTCGGGATTAAATCTTCTTATTAATCTTAATGTGAGTTGAGATGCCAAAGCAATCTCAGGTGCAAGAAATAATACATTTCTGCCCTCATCCAAAACCATTTGTATTGCTTTAAAATATATCTCGGTCTTTCCTGAACCCGTTACCCCGTTTAATAATATGGGAGATTTATGATGTTCATCAATTTTTTTTGAAATTATGTCATATGCTTTTTGCTGTTCTTCGGATAACTTGGGAAAATCATCTTTTTGTATATCTTTAAATACATTCAACGGATCGCGATAGATTGGTTTTTCCGTTATTTCGACAAACCCTGAATCTTTCATTTTTAAAATGGTTGCTCTTGTAGTTTTAATCGATTTTTCAAACTCTATTAAAGGCATTTCTCCCGATTGTTCAAGGTGATTTAATATTGTTATCTGCCTTTTTGTTGCACCCTCTTTTGTTTTAAATTTTATATATTTTTCACTGCGTTCTTTTTGAGCATTACCTGAATTCTCTTTTAAAAATTTCATTGGTATTGCAGCTTGAATAACCGCATTTATATCACAGCAATAATAATTTGAAATCCACTCCAAAAATTTTAAATAATCAAGAGAAAAAACTCTTCTTCTATCCGCAATTTTTATTATTTCTTTTGCTTTTATTCCCTCCTCAAGATAATCAGAAAACCCTGTAACAAAGGCAATAATACTCTGTTTTCTGTGACCGAACGGAACCAGAACCGCTTGACCAATCATTAAAGAGTCTTTTAAATGTTCGGGAATTAAATATGAAAAAGTTCTTGTACCCAAATTCATAACATCAACAAGGCACAGGGCATATTTATACGATATGCCCTGTTTCAAACTTTCTTTAGCATTTGTTGATGTATCTGTCATTAATTATTCTTCTTCAACCGTTAAAAGTTCTTCCATTGCTTTTTCAACAGCATCCTTTAATGTAACTAAATTATCAGGTGATATTGTTACACCTTTTTTTGTAGGAAGCCAGTTTGCACCGTCATCTGTTGTATAATATATTCTTAAATCAAGGTATTTCTTATCTTTATAAGAATTAATGCTTATTTGTAATTGTTCCGTTGCATTTCTTGGAATAGTTGCTAATACATTTGCTTCTTCTGCCATTTTGTTTTCTCCTTATATACCCAATGTCTCTTTATAATTCGGGATTTCAAATACTCTTGTATCCGCATCTTTATTTGTAAATTTCAAATATTCTGCCATAGATTTATCTTTAGCATTATTGTAATAATCTTTTGAAATTATAGCAAGATATTCATCATTTAATTCACCCGAATAATTTCCCAAAATACGGGCAAATTCGGCAATATCTTCTTTACTGCTGCCCGCACCGTATGCTTTTGTTTTTGCATCAGTACCTGATGGTCGTATCTCAATAAATTTATCGGTAAATTGTAAAAAGGTTCCGTCGCCTACAAATTTAATATCCGTTAAATTATCGAATTTTAATGCCGGAAATGTTGATTTTAATACGGATTTAACTTGTTCCAGCGTAATTTTACCGTCAAATTCGGCCAATGCCATTGTTAAATAGAATAAATCATTCTTTGTTCTTAAAGCCTCTCCGTCTTTTTTAGCTTGTGTAAGCTTTTCTATATCAGGTTCTGACTCATTATAATATGCAATATCTTCTCTTATATCATATTTTGCAATGATTTCATTTTTGGTAAATATTTCATCCAAAGCTTGAGAAAGTGTTTTTCTTTCGGCTTCAAGTTTTGCGGCAAGAGCAGCTGCAACAATAATAGCTTCTGAAGCACTCTTTTCTCTCATTGCTATTGCAATTCTTCCTGCTTTTGATTTTATGAGTTCTTCACTGCCTATAATCATTCCGCCTGATTCTTCACCTGCGAATACCATTCTCGGATTTTTACCCAAATTGATATCATTTCCGAATACATCGGTAACAATAACATCATTATTGGGATTATCTATAATTTGTTTTTCAACTTTTTTCATTATATTTGCAATTTCTTTAAAGCCGACGGGAACATTTACAACCTTAACACCGTTGTATTTTGCCCATTCATCCCAAGATTTTGCACTTGCGGTTGTCTTAATCATAAATCTCGGATGTTTATCCCATCTGCCTGAAGCCTTTAACTGTTCTGCCCAGAAATTCATTATTAACAAGAAAGATTGATTTGCCGTATATACGCATAAAATCCTGTTTTCATCAAGTTCGCTATAACTTATGCCCGTTCTATTTAAAAAGTTTAATACGGATTTATCTTCTATCTGGCAAACGGTTAAACGGTCATGGTCGGGGTCTGTAATCAAAACAACCGTTCCTGTCGGATATTGTTTAAGTTTTTGTGCATAATTTAAAGTATCAATTACAGGAAAATAAGTTGCTCCGTCTTTTTTCTTTGCAACTACCGTAGCATCAACGGAATAATCGTAAAAACATTTATTTCCTTTCGGATCGGTATCGTATTTACCTATTCCGTGAAAGAACGGGTCTTCTTCAATATTCATCCAATCAAATTTATTGCTGATATTAAAGCCTTCAAGAATTTTGCTTAATGTATTATATGCACTGCCGCCTACATTTTCTATTATAATTTTATTTTTGAGTTCATTAATTAACTCTAAATTTTCTTTATTTGCAACTCCGTTTTCAAGGTATTCCTTATATAAATCTATACCGTTATTGATAGTTTTCATAAAACTTTCATTAATTAATTCGTCATCAGACTTGGCAATTCTTATTTCATAATAACCGTTTTCTCGTACCTTACTAAAAATTTCTTTGATTTTATTAACAAATTCCATTGATTCTTCGGGAAGATACTGGCTTCCTTGCGAATTTAAATCTTTAGTTGCGTTCTTAACACTTATACCGTGACTTGAAGTAATATATTCACCGCCGAGCAAATCAAGTTTAAAAGCCAAAAATGAAGCAAGCCAAATAGGCATTGTTTTTCTTTGATATGTTGTTAATGTTTCAATACCTTGTGCTGCTTGAACCCTTGCAATTAAATCCAAAAACTTATCGGAATTATAACGAACTTCTCTTCCGACCAGTTTTAACAGTTTTTTACCTGAATACTTTTGTTTTGCAACCAATGCTTTTGCATATGTAGCAAGCATAATCCCCATAATATTAATAGGAAATCTTACATCATAAGGAAATAAAATATTTTGAGGACCTCTTATCCCTGCTGTTGAAACGGCTGCTTCTTTTTCATAGTTTTTTAACCAATTATCAAGATTCAAGCCGTTTGGATTTGTATTTGAATCATACGGTAAAAGATGTTCTTTTTTTAATGTAAAAACAAATTCGTTTTTATTATCTATATCAATATATTTGTTATTTTTAATGTAATCGGGAGTATTTTTTTCAACTGATTTATACAGTTCTTGTTCTAGTGTTTGGCTCATGGACATCTCCTTAAATCATTGCCATGTGAAAATAATAGCATAAATAAATCTTGGATTTAAATTATTAATTAATTAATTCATATAATGTGGAGGCTTCTTGAACGGATACATTATTATTCGGAATTTTAACTATTTTGACTTTTATTTGAGTATCCGCTTGAACAATAGTGATAATATCCCCTTCTTTTAATTGTTTTGCAGGTTTTGCAATAACATCATTTACATATATTCTTCCTTGGTCGGATACTTTATTTGCAACCGTTCTTCTTTTTATTAATCTTGAAACTTTTAAAAATTTATCTAATCTCATAGCTTTATTATACACCCTAATATTCAAAGGCAAGGTAATTAATAACCGGCTTGTTTTTGAGCCACAATTCTTCATTTGTTTCGTTTTCTGGCAGTTCAAGAGTAATTGTCGGAATTTGTCTTTCCACTCCTGCATAATTACCAAAACTCCCCGGAGTAGGATAACCAATATCAGCTTGAACAGGATAACCCGTAATTTTTGATATTTTTTCCGCTAAGGTTTTTGCCGGCCCGTCATAATTTACAACTTTAAACGGTGCGTGTATCGATAATATTGCATCCGGCTTAATCTCAGAAAGAATATCTATCATAAACTGCGTTTCAATTTCGCTTGCAGGCTTTTCTCCTCCGAAATATTCGGGATTTTCGATTTTTTCCCAGTTCTTGGTAGGAAAATTTCTGTTTAAGTCAATTCCGTTTGCATTTTGTCTTTTATTTACGTTTTTCCCGTCAGGATTTAAACATGGAATAATTAACAATCTGTTTTTTATTTCGGATAAATCTTCTTTTAAGTATTTATTTATAAGATATTCACCCTGCGGTTCTTCTCCGTGAAAAACACCGATTATTAAAACTGTTTTATCATAATTCGAATTTTTAATTTCAAAGAGTTCTATTTTATTATTCAGCTTTGTTTTTGCTGTTTTTATTGCTTTATACATTATTCACCCATTACCTTTATAAGAACCCTTTTTCTTCTTTGACCGTCAAATTCGGCATAATAAACCTGCTGCCATGGCCCAAAATCCAATCTTCCGTTTGTAACCGGTATTATAACTTCATGCCCTATTAACAAACTTTTTAAATGACTGTCACCGTTTGTTTCACCCGTTCTGTGATGATTATAATTAATATCAAACGGTGCTAATTCTTCTGCCCACTTATCTATATCTGATATAAGTCCCGATTCCGCATCATTTACATATACTCCTGCCGTTATATGCATAGCACTGACCAAAATCATTCCCTCTTTTATTCCGCTTTCTTCAAGCGCCTGTTCAACATCACCTGTTATATTTATATATTCTCTGTGTTTTTGTGTATTAAACCATAAATATTTTGTATGAAATTTCATTTTTTCTCCTATTTTTGTTTTGAATTATAGTAATAAGAAATGCCTAAAAGAATTATACCGATAAATGAAGAAATCAATATCCTATATATAGTTTCAACATTTGCCATATCAATTGCTATTATTTTAATTATTGCAAGCGAGGTAATTATTATACCTGAAACTTTAAGATATTTTATATCTTTAAATATACCTATTCCGGTTAATATACCTGCATATATAATCCATAGTATAGACAGCATATAGTTTAAGTTATCATTATTTATGCTTTTAACGTAATCAATTCCTTCAACGGAAATAAGCATAAAACCTAAAAATACTGCCAAATATTTAAAGGCATCCTTGTTTGTTTCTTTAGCCAAATATATAGAAGATGCTATTGCAAAAATATATGCAATAAATCTGATATTTACAATCGGAATAAAGCTATCTATAGGATTATAGGTAAGACCTATTGTAAATAACAATGTTAGAGCTATTACTCCTGCCACTGCCGATGCTGATATATAAAGATTTCTTAGTGCAAGTTTTGACATATATCTCATTTGCAAGCAGTATATAGAACCGATTATTGAATAAATCATGCCGAAAATAAATGTAATATTTGTCTTTCCTCCAAATGTATATTGGATATAATCACTAATTTCAAACGTAATAAGAACATAAATTAATGATATTGCACAGAATTTCATAAATGATGCAAAGGTTTTGCAATATTCATCCTTCATCTTATCAAAGATTGTGGAACATACAAAACAAGCCAAAACAGGAGCCATGAACGATAAAGTTCTTGTATTAAATACAGGGCAATATGAACTTGCATTAAATAAATAAATCATATCTTTATTAAGAATAAATATTCCCGCTATTGCCGAACAAACAAAACCTAAAGACCATTTTGCAAGGTATTCTTTGTTATAAGTACTTGAAACATAACAGAGAATTATTGCACCAAGTGACCATAAACCTATTCTCAGTGTTCCTTCTGTAGTAAATGTTATTATTAAATATAAGCTTAATAACATTATTCTTAAATATATTTTGAATTTATATAGATTTTTTGCCATAAACCAGCAAGCTGCAAATCCTGCTAACACTGCCGTAAACAATTGAAATAAACCTGCATAATATTTATCATGCAAAATAAATATTGATAAAAGTGTAACACAACCATAGTTAAACCAATTTAAACAGCCTATTTCATCATATTTATCATTATCAGTTCTTAATTTTACATCATATAATAAATACATTATGCTTAATATCGCAGGATATATAATATTAAATGCCGTCATTTCCTTATAATTTGAAATCATATAACCCAAGGTTAAAACAGTAGTTACTATAATGTTTATTATATTTATATGATTTTTTTCCGGATTACGCAGAACAAATATTATGGAAATTAAATTCAAAAAGATTAAATAACAGAAAAAGACAATAAACGATGCTTCATTAGAAGCAATAAGAACATTTAAATAACCGCCTATTAATGCTATTGCAAGCATAGAAACTGTTTTTTGCTTATCTGCAATAAAGTATGCCGCTATTAGTATAATAAAGCCAATTAGTGTACATACAGGCATTGAGAACACATGTGCCAACAGTGTTGCACAATAAACAATTATGAAAAGAATTGCAAAACCGGTACCTGTCACTACTTCTGAATATTGTTTGAGATTTTCTTTTTTATTAATTTTTAATCCTGTAATTATTATACCGACACCTATTAACAGTCCGATAATAGTTTTCATAAGCGGACTTAAATATTCTGCAATTTTTGTTGCAAAGAAGCAGCAGGCTGCAATTAAACCTATTGCGCCCACTATTGCATAAATATTTCCGAGAAACATTTTTTCAATACTTTTATCTTCATTTTGAACTGTATGAATATTGGAATAATGAGAATAAACCGATTTTTCTTCCTGTTCGGCTTTTTCTGTTACATCTTTCTCAATTTCTTCTTTTTCATTGATGTTATTTTCTTTGACGATAAATTCAGATTGATTATCAATTATTTGTTCTTCTTTTTGAGGTTGTTCTTGTTGTTCAATATTATTTACGATATTTTCCGTATTTTGTTTATTTTCGTTACACAAAACCGTTATTTTTTTGTTTAAATTGGCTACAAGTCTTTCCAATTCATTAATATCTATTTTTAATGCCGAAATTTTATTTTGCAGAACCAATATCCATATTATTAATAATAAACAAAACAGAAATAATGCCATTTAACACTCCTTATTTTGTAATATACTTAATCAAACTTCTTATACCGACACCTGTGGCATTTTTTATGCCTTCTGAATTAGGTTTATCCAAGAAAGCGGTACCTGCAATATCTAAGTGAAGCCAAGGTGTTTTCTTAATAAATTTAGATAAGAATATGCCGGCTGCGGATGTTCCGCCCATTCTTCCGCCTGTATTTTTAGTATCCGCAATATCACTTTTTAAGGTATCACCATATTCTTCATACATTGGCATTTGCCAAAATCTTTCACCTGCAACTGCAGCCGTTTTTATAAATTCAGATATTTTTGCTTCATTATTTCCCATAATACCGCTTGCAACAGTACCCAATGCAACAACACAAGCACCTGTTAAAGTAGCAATATCTATTATTTCATCTACATTGAGTTCTTCCGCATACGCAAGAGCATCAGCAAGTGTTACTCTGCCTTCCGCATCGGTATTATCTATTTCTATTGTTCTTCCTGTTTTTGAAACTATGACATCCCCCGGTTTATATGCACTTCCTGAAGGCATATTTTCACATGCAGCAACAAGTGCATGTACTTCTACATTCGGTTTTAATTGAGATATTGCTCTCATTGTTGCAATAACAGCAGCAGCACCTGACATATCATCTTTCATTGTCAGCATTGATGCTGCAGGTTTTAAATCCAATCCGCCCGCATCAAATGTAATACCTTTACCGACTATTGCTATTTTTCTAATTTTTTTTGAAGTTTTTTCGGGTTTGTATACCATATGTATAAATTTAGGCTCATGAGCACTTCCCTGACCGACAGCCAAAAATGCGTTCATTCCCATTTTTTTAATTTGTGTTTTATTGTAAACCGTCGTTTTTACACCTGAATTTTTTACGGCAAAATCCGCAAGTGTTTCAGGATAAAGATATTGAGATGATTCGTTGATTAAATCTCTTGCCATATTGAGATTTTCGGCAACTACCAAACCTTTTTCAACACCTTTTTTTGCTTTTTTGAATTTTTCATTATCAATTTCCGCAATTATAAATTCTTTTACATTATGTTCTTTTTTAACTGATTTATATTTATCAAATGAATATGTACCCGAAACAGCACCTTCTGCTATCATTTGAGCACATAACTCCGCATCTAATCCTGCTATTCCTGCGCCATGTAATATTGATACAACTTTTTTTACCGTTTTAAAAGAATTACACAGTCTTGCTATTTTTGCGGTTAAATCTCTGACTTTTGTATAGTTGAAATCCGATTGTTTGCCAAGTCCTGCTATAAGAATTTTTTTACCGTTTGATACTATCGGAAGTTCATATATATCGCCATATTTACCTTCAAATTTTTCTTTTTTAATAACAAAATCCGAAATTACTTTTTTATATGCTTTATCGACAATACCCGTAACTCCGCCGGGGATTTTTACTCCTTCAAAAAGGTTTACTACTATGACATCAGCATCTATATCAAGTATGGATTTCTTTTCTGCTTTTACTTTCATTTATATCTCCTTAACTGTTATAATCTTCAATAAATTTTTTTATCCAGCCAAACATAACTGATAATTCGTATGGTTTTGGCAGGTATAAATCCGCACCTGCATTTAAAACTAATTCTTTATCGTGAATTGTTGTTGTAAATATAATATTAGACTTGATTTTAGGATTTTCTAATTTTAATTTTTCGCATGTTTCAAGCCCTTTTAAAGTCTCCGTATTTCCCGCATCCAAAATAATTACTGCAGGATTATATTCTTTCAAGATTTCAAAAATTTCTTCATATTCATTAACTACTTTGACATTATACCCTTGAAGTCTTGCCGTTGCTTCCAGTAAAACCGATAATGCCTCATCCGGCTCTGCAATTAATATATTATTATTGAGTTCAGGAATTTCAACTGCATTATCCGCACTTATTTTAGGACGTTCAAATACATAAGATGAACCTGTTTTATATTTTGCAAGCTTGTGAGTTGTAATTAATGAACTTATTGCCTGTTTTAAATCATTATATTTTTTATATTTATTTGAGATAATACCAATACTTGTGGAAACAAGATTTACTTTATTTTCGGCTTCATCATCACCATGCATAAAGACAAATCCGCGTTTTGCATCAGTTTCGGAATAAAATTTAGATACCACTGTATCAAAAGCATAAACCAAATAATTTGCTATTCTCTCTGCTTTTTCATAGTTTGTAATTACAATAAAATCATCCTCGGCAATTTGACCTAAATAATCATCAGAATCAATAGCCGATTTTATTATGGCGGAATATGTCTGTAACAATTTATCGGTTGCAAGTTCTCCGTATATTTCTTTATAAAATTCCAAATTATCAATATCTATGAGCATTGCCGCCCATTCTTTATTATTATTTAAAACACGTTTCACCATTTTATAAGATATTTTGGAGGTAAAAAGCATTGTCTTTTCGGAAAAACAATTTTCTAAATTTCGTCTTAAATGTGCGGTTATTCTTGCTTTAAATTCATTTATATTAATAGGTTCGCTTAAAAAATCATCCGCACCTGAATCTAAAATATCTATTTTATCTTGAATATGATTTGATTTTGAAAGTGCAATTACCACAGGTCTTGTATTATACGTCAGTACTCTGATTTGTTTAATTGCTTCTTTTATATTAAAATCCAAACTATCTGAAATCATTATTAATTCAGGTTCAAAAGAATTCATCATATTTAATGCTTTTGCAAAATCAGAAGCAATAATAACTGTCATATCGCTATTTTCAAGTATTTTCTTATACTTAACGGATTGTTCTTTTCTTTTGTCTATTATTAATACTACTTTTTCCAGCATTTTTTACTCTTTTATATTCTTTTTTGCATCATCTTCAGGTGTTGCAGCACTAAATTCCACAACAAATTCGCTTCCTTTATTTGAGCTTGTTACACTTATTTTTCCGTTCATTTTTTCTGCAAGAGTTTTTGTTATATATAATCCTAAACCGTTTCCTTGTATTTTTCTTGTTAACGGGGAATCTACTCTTGAAAACTTATTAAAAATCTTTGTTATATCTTCTTCATTTATACCTATACCTTCATCTTTTACAGAAATAAAAAGTGTATTTGTTTCAAAATTCTGCCCGGCTGTTATATAAACAGAAGAACCTTCTTCAGAATATTTTGAAGCATTATCAATTAAATTTATCATTATTTGTTGAAATTTATCTGTATCAACAAGTATTTTAGGCAAATTTTTTGCATAATTCGTGATATATTTATGTGTTTTATATTGATTTTTAACCATTTGAACTGAGGCTTCTATTAAAGGAATAACGTCAACTGACTTGTAAATTATCAATTCTTTGTCCGATTGCACTTTAGAAACAGTAAGCAAATTTTCAACCAAGTGAATAAGTCTGTTAGACTGGTCTTTAATTATATGCAAAAATTTTTCTCTTTGTTCAACAGACAGCCTGTCATAAGAAGTTAAAAGAGTATCCGCAAAACCTCTTATGCTTGTCAGGGGAGTCCTTAATTCATGGCTCACCGTTGAAATAAAATCAAGTTGAGCTTGTTCAAGCTCGTTTATTTTTCCATTTTCTGCCATAGCTACATTATATAACTGTTTTTACTTTTAACCAAAATTGTAAAAGGATTTTACAGTATTTTATAATTTTACAAGATTTTTCTTTAATTTTTTAACAGTTTCTATATCTTCTTGCGGTTTTTTGCCGATAGTTGTCAAATAATTACCCGTCATTATTCCTTCTACACAAGTATTTAAAGCTAATTCCTGATTTTCATTTGATAATCTCATTCTTCCGCCGCAAAATCTTAATACGGATTTTGGATTTGCAATTTTAAATATCGCAAGAGTTCTTAAAACATTTTCTTCATCTATTTTATTTTCATAATTTTCAAACGGAGTTTTAGGTATAGGCATTAATATATTTATGGGTATTGATTCGGGTTGTATTTCAGAAAGCTCCAGTGCCATCTCAACACGTTGTTCTACACTTTCTCCCATGCCGAGAATTACACCGCAGCATAATTCCATACCGTATTTTTTTACTAATTTACAAGTGTTAAAACGGTCACGCCAATTATGTGTTGTACAAATATCGCTATAATATGATTCTGATGTATTTATATTATGATGAAATCTTTTTAGTCCATGTTGAGCAAGAATTTTAGCCTGCTCTTCATTTAAAATACCAATAGATGCGCAACTTTTAATTCCTTCTATTTTATTTAACTCATCTATAAATTCAAGTATTTTATCAAAATTTTCTTCATCGGGTGATTTGCCTGAAGTTACAACTGCAAAACGAATTACGCCGTTTTCTTTTGCTTCTTTTGCAGCTTTTATAACTTCTTCCTTTGATATCAAAGGATATTCTTTTATATCTGTTCTGTAATGCGAACTTTGAGCACAGTATTTACAATTTTGCGAACATTTTCCGCTTCTTGCATTAACAAGCGAACAAAATTCAACATTATTCGTCATATATTTGGAAGAAATTTTTAATAGCTCATTTAAATCAGAATTATATAATTTCAAAAGTTCCTGTTTATCCATTTAAAAAGCACTTTCTATAATACCGCCGCCAAGTACGGTATCTCCGTTGTAAAAAACAGCAGATTGACCTATTGCAATAGGATTTTGAAGCTCTTCAAAAATAACCTCAACTTTTCCGTTATCAAGTAATTTTATAACCGCATCTTTTGGCATTTGAGCGGAGCGGATTTTAGCCTGACATTTTACGGGTTCATTAGGCTTAATTTCCGCATTAAAACTTACGTTATTGGCAATTAACCCTTCATTTAAAGAATCCTCTTTAAAAGCAACAACCACTTCATTTGTATCTTTTCTGAGTTCTTTTACATATAAAGGAGCCGTTGAAGCAACCCCCAACCCTTTTCTTTGACCTATTGTATAATTCCAGAATCCCATATGAGTTCCCAAAATTTTACCGTTTATATCCACTATATTACCTTTTTTAGGTTCTGCATCAAGGATATCATTATAATCACCGCTGTAAAAATCCTGACTATCAGGTTTATCAGCAACTTCAAAACCGTTTTTTCTTGCAATTTCTCTTATTTCTTCCTTTGTATAAGAGCCTAAGGGCAGTATGATTTTAGATAACTGCTCTTGAGTAAGACCGTATAAAAAATAAGACTGGTCTTTTTTAGGATTTATACCCTTTTTAAGATAATATTTTCCGTTTTCTTCCTCTATTCTTGCATAATGACCTGTTGCAAATTTATCAAACTCTATACCTGATTTTTTTGCAAGCTCCGGAAAAACTCCAAATTTAATATATCTGTTACATTTTATACAAGGATTTGGCGTTCTTCCTTGCATATATTCTTCTTTGAAATAATTAATAACTATCTCTTCGTATTCTTTTGCACATTCAATAACATGGTGTTCTATACCAAGTTTTTCGGAAATCTTTTTAGCCTGTTCGATATCTTCTTCCTCATCAGGACTTAGACAAGCACAATGAGTACCGGCTTTTTGTTGTCTTTCTTCTATTTTTTTATTTAATTTATTAAAGATTGCACTGTGTCCCCAGTGTGACATCGTTGCACCAACTACTTCATAGCCTTGTTCTTTTAATAACAATGCTGCAACAGAAGAATCTACACCGCCTGACATTCCGACAAGTACTTTCATTTAAAAGCCTCCATGCTAATAAAATTATAATTCAAAAATTTTTAAAAACGGAATTATATTTTTATGAATTGGAAATTCCTTTAAAGTACCTGTTTTCTGATGATTTTCCTCTAATATTCATCCAGACTCTGCTTTTAGAATAATCAGCAGTTATAGTAATGTATTCTCCTTTAGAATTTTTAATATTCAGTAAAACCATACCTATATGGTGATTATTGTTATATATATCACCTGTTTTAGCACTTTCTTGGTTTATTTCCTGATTGTGCTGTTTAACATCATCGGAATGAATAGTTTTTCTGCCTATTCCTATTTGATGATTAAACTGGTTAAATACTGCTTCCGTATATATTACACACCAGTTGCTTTGTCCGTATTTACCCGTATCATATTCATTTAAAGCTCTGTCTATAAATAATTCAGCTTGAGGAGAAGATGATTTTATACTTTTAACAACATCCTCAACCGTTACACCTTCTAATACGCCGGCTTGTTTATTCATTAATTTATTTTTTGTGTCTTTATCTGATTGATTTTTTACATGCTTTTGTAATACATTACCTGATTGATTTACACGTTCACCCTGTTCCGTAAATAAAATAACATTATCTCCGTCGGCTTTAAATGTTCCGATTGAATTTGTATAACTGATCAGGTTTCCGTCTTTATCAAAATCATATGAAACTTGAATTCCATCCAACTTTTCAACAGCACTATATGTGCCGTCATTATTTTTTGTAACTACAATAGTACCTGTAGCACCTAATTCTTTTAATTTATCATCAATTTGTTTTTCCATTTTGTTAGCGGAAAATTCTTTTTCAAGCTGTTGATTTTCTTGAATGGTTATTTGTTTATCAATATCATTTAATTCTTTTTGCTTGGTATTAATCGCTTCTTTTGCTTCTTTTGCAGCATTGGTTTTTCCTGTTTCATATTGTTCTTCCAGATTTTTGTAATTGTCATAAGCAGTTTTAAGATCTGAATTTTCGGGATGTTTTTCTTCATCCGTTAATTGTGCAATTTCGCCCTCTAATCTTGTAACTTCTTCTTTTAACGGTGTCATTTCACCTTCAAGTTGTGTCTTTTTGCTATTTAAAGTTTCTAATGTTGTTTTTAAATTATCTCTTTCGTTAATTGCAGCATTTTTTTCTTCTTCAGCTGCTTGTAATGCTTGTTTTGCAGCCTCAAGTTTTTCTCTTATATATGCCTTGTCTTCTTCTTTTGCAGAAGATAAAGCACTTTCCAGAGCAGAAATAGAATTGTTTATCGTATTAACTTTTGATTCGGCATTAGAAACTTTTGTTTCCGCTGCAGATAATTTTGTTTCCGTATCAGTTATTTCTTTTTCATTATTATCAATTTCTGTTTGCTTATCATCAACTTTCTTTTTAGCGGTATCATAATCTTTAGCTAAATCTGCATTAATTTTTTTTATTTCATCCTGAAATTTGGCATAAGCATCATCGGCAGCCGTTTTTAAATTATTAATTGTCTCATCTGTACCGTTCATTATGGCATTATATTTATCTTGATTTGTTTTTAATTCACCATCTGTTGTTGTTCTTTGAGCTTTCAATTCATCAAGAGACATATCTTTTATGTCTTTTTTGGTTTCAGTTTGTGTATTATCTCCTGTATTTGTCGGATTTTGAGTTCCTCCTGTCGGATTTGTATCACCTGTTGGATTTGTTCCTCCGGTCGGATTTGTACCTCCGGTTGGATTTGTTCCACCGGTTGAATTTGTTTCCGATGTTGATGTCGGTGATGTTTCTGATGATTGAGAAGCATCTGATTTATTTGTATTTGAAGTATTTGCTCCTTCAAAACTATTATTCAGTGCAAGATATTGAATGCCTGATGCTAATTTTTTTGCATCTTCCAGTGATATTTTATATTCTTTAGATGAATCCCAAGGATTAACAATAGTTACACCTTCATCATCAATAGATTTTATACTAAATACGTGATTTGTACCTGCATCCATTGTACAAATATCTTTACCGTTAATATCTTTTAAGGTCAAAGGTTTGTTTCCGGCACTAAAACCTATAATTGCCGCATATTTATCAGGATTATTTTTTAAAGCATCTAAAATTTCATCAAACTTTTCGGAACTTGTTCCTGAAGCTTTAAATTCGGAAATAACGTCTTTACCTGTTAATAAGAAGATTGCATCTTCAAGATTTCCTCCTTCAAGAGGATTATTAGATTGCTGTCCTTCTTTAATAGTTAAACCTTGATGATTACCGTCAATATGAATTTCACCTTTTTCAATTTTGTTAATAACACTTTCAAAACCTAATTCAAAAAGGGTTATATCATCATCACCTGCTGCATATTTATCTGATTTTTTTGCAGCATCAAGTTCTTCTTGCGTAATTTTAATTTTAGTATTAACACCTTTAAATTCTATTGAAAAAGAACCATCTGAATTTTTAGAAATAGCATTTTTAATAATTTGTTTTCCTTCATCGGTATAACTTAAACTGTTTAAAGTAGCTATTAACCAGCAATCACCTTTAGAACCTTGCTCCGAGTATCCTATTGAAAAATCTGCTCCTTTATTATCTCCATATTCCATTTGAAATTCCGAATTTATATCATTATCGGAACCAAATTCCGTAATATATTTAGACTTTGGAACACCTGTTGTATTATAAACAGAAACCGTTTGACTTAAAAGATTGCCGTTTTTATCATATTCATTAGTAATATAATTTTTGGAATAATCGGCCTTATTATACGTTACTTCATTTTTTGGATATATGTTTGAATAGACATTATCCGCATTGTTCTGTGCAGTCTGCGAATTTGTATCTTCCTCATCATTTTTCATAAAAATAATATCTGCTAAAGTAGGTATTTCGTTTGTACTTTTTATGCCTAAAGCAGAAAGATTTTCTTTTATAAACTTACTGAATTCACTACTTGTTAAAAAAACACTAATAGGCATAGAACTAATTTGGGATATTTTATTTTCATCTAAAATCCCATTTTGTATCAAATAATCAATATATTGAGCTTTTATTTGACTTAAGTTCATGTAACTGTTCACTCGTGTTCCATTATATATATAAAAAATTTTACATTATTATTATTTCCCAATAACAGTAAATCATTAACTTTTATTTAATAAAAAAATAGCCGAAACCATGTATTTATCATGATTTCAGCTATATGTAAATCTATATTATATTACTGTTATTTATCGTCTAAAGCTGCAACACCAGGAAGAACTTTACCTTCAATAAATTCTAAGGAAGCACCACCGCCTGTTGAAACATGAGTAAAATCTTCAGCTTTACAGAATTTTTTAGCCGCACTTACTGAGTCGCCGCCGCCAATTACTGATGTTGCACCATTTTTAGTAGCTTCTACTATTGCTGTAAGTACTGCTTTTGTACCTTCTGCAAATTTAGGATTTTCAAATGCTCCTACAGGACCGTTCATTAATATTGTTTTAGATGATTTTAAAACTTCAGCGAATGCTTTTCTTGATTCTAAACCTGCATCCACACCTTCAAATCCGTCAGGAATTTCATTGATTTTAACAAATTTGTTTGTACCGTTTCCTGAAAAATCATCAGTAACCAAAACATCTGTAGCCATAACTAACTTAACGCCCTTATCAGCAGCTTTCTTTTCAATTGCTTTTGCAACTTCCAATTGATCATCTTCACATATTGAAGTACCTATTTTTCCGCCATTTGCTTTTACGAATGTATAAGCCATTCCGCCGCCAATTATCATATTATCTACTTTATCAAGTAAGTTTTCCAAAACACCTATTTTAGATGAAACTTTTGCACCGCCGACTACTGCCGTAAAAGGTCTTGTAGGATTATCAAGTGCTTGTGATAAACATCTT
>JAEEGL014847131.1_pt1 | contig 19002 bp, 5 predicted proteins | sample 9134231 | NCBI WGS metagenome assembly JAEEGL01 (sample SAMN16246548, study PRJNA631951) | gut metagenome | biome: gut microbiome; feature: rumen; material: fiber-attached | host: Bos | place: Iran: Karaj | collected 2018-10 | reverse complement strand
ACTTTCGGTCAATATAAACGACACAACCGTATCGCCAATGTTTATCGAAGCATAATCGGGTTCGACCGAAGCCTCGACTGGCAAAATCACATTCACGGTTACCGAATCGCTTGCCTGGCACATCTTGTCGGAAAAAACATCAACGCGATAGGTTGTGGTTTCGTCTGGTTTTACGGTCTGCACCGACGAATTGCCGTTAATCGGTGCGTCCCAGTGATACGAATTGCCACCCATTACCCACAGATTTACATCTTCGCCAAAACATATCACTGTATCGTGGCTTATCAACGGATGCGGACTCGGGAAAAGCACATACTGATGCGAAACACTGTCGTAGCAGTTGTGCTCGTTGGTTACGGCGAGCGAAATTACAAATGTAGAATCGGAATACGACGGATTTGTCCAATGTACCGGCACTTCCTCGGTGGATGCCCCAAGTCTGCGCCCATTCTGATACCAACGCCACTGCGCCTCTTCCGACGACTGGTTTACCAATGTTGCCGACAAAGGTTCGCACATTCCCGTTCCATCTGCAATCTCGACGCTGTCGGCAAACAGACCGAAACGCGCGTCAACCTCATACACATATATCATCTCGGTAATGTCAATGTTGCATTCGCCGCTCGCAAGGCTAAGAACCACAGGGAAATATCCCGACTGCGGCACATAGTCGTAGGTATGCGTAACCGTCGGAGTCGTATAGTTGTAGCCTCCGCCCACAACCACTGGTACGACTGAACATTCTGCGCATTAACCATCCGGAATGTAACATCGTCGCCAGCGCAGATTGCCGTATCGCTGATGCTGATTTCGGCAGTAGGTCCGCTAACAAGCACACTTGTATTCTTCACCTGCCGACAACCAGACGGCGTTGTCACCACAAGCGAAATATTGTAGTAACCTGGAATATTATATAGGTATTCGGGATTTTCGACATATAGGATGTCGCCGTTGCCCATGTTCCACTCGAACGAAGGCTCGGTTCCATTTGGCAGGGCCGTTGCCGACACCGAAAAAGTTGGCTGGACAGGATAGCAGTCGAAATTCTGATGCGAAGGCGAAAGGTCTGCCTCAAGGCTCTCTACCCAAACGCCATCGGGATAAGTAATTGAATCGGTACAGCCCAAACCGCCTACGACCTTGAGCGACACTGGATAACGACCTGGCACAGAATAATCGTGCGAAACCACAGGTCCGCTGTCGTCCCAAACCTCGCCGTCACCAAAATCCCAAGTGTATGAAAATTCGGCATTTGTAACATTTGACGATAAAACAACCATATTGTCAACGCAAATGCTGTCGTCGAAGTCAACATCAAGGTCGGGAACATCAATAACGTGCAGATGGTCCTCGAAACTCTGGCGGTGGATGCATCCGTGCCGTGTTGTAACCATATAATGTATTGAATAGTAGCCAGTATCGGCATATTCGTGCGAGACAGGGTTGCCGTGAATAGTTTCGCCACTCACAAGATTCCACTGCACATCGCCAATAGGGTCGTTGGTATTGGTAAGAATGCACTCAAACTCCACATTAGCAGGCGCACAGGCAACCGACGGCGGAGGACTTAATGTAGAAGCGGGGTCAACCACATAAATCGGCAATGAGTAGATGGATATGCAGCCGTCGCTCTGACGCAATTTTACTGTAAGCGTATATTCTCCGCCCTCGTCATACGAATGCACGTGGGAACGGTTCAGAAGAATGTTGTCGAACCATTCAAGCTCGTCGTTCGGAATGTCCTCGCTCTTCCAGTCGTAGGCTATGCTTACAAATTCAGGAGCCCAATTGTCTATTTCCACAGACATATATTTTCCCATACAAACAGTATCGGGGTCCAAATGCCACTCAAAAGGAAGCTGATTTATATTGCTACTTAACGACTCCTTAAAGGTACATCCAGAATTGTCGTTATGACCTATAAGTATGCAAGAATATGCACCATAATCGGGATATGTATAGTGAAAAACTGGCGATATGGAATGGGGAACATAGCACAATGTATCGGAATCGCTCAATATAATCCACTCCCAGTACTGCGCTCCGCGATTGTCGGAAATAGTATAGGTAAAGTCAAATGGTGCAGAACAATGCGTATATTGACCGAAATGCAAAATAGGCGGCAGGACATATACCCTGTCCCACCAGTATGTTTCGGACTGACAATGCATATACTCCGTATATATTCCGACATTGTTCCAACCAGTATCGGCAGAGAAACTGAAATCATTGTACAAGCCGTTGGCATTTCCACCATTGCCATCGTTGACCGTAGCAATCACCCACGTGAAATCAATAGTGTCGGAACTTGCATACATAGAATTGTAAAAAAGATACAAATCCTGCGGACACACGGTGTCTCTATTTATGAAATTGTGCGAAATGTCCATTGCACCAAAATCCTCAGGAGGAATTGGTATTCCAATTTCTATCGAATCGCAAAGGCCAGAACGTTGGTTAAGTATGCTTGTAGCGGTACAGCCATTACGGTCCGTTATAGTAAGTGTAGGGAAATAAACGCCTTGTTCTGTGTAAGTATGATTCACAGGTGGTGATGAAGTATGAAGAGTTGTCCCATCACCAAAATCCCAAAAGAAATCAACTATTTCGCTGTTCGGCGTATAAAGTACATCGTGGTCGAAACTAATTGTTGCAGGAACACAATTGCCACACGAATTTGACATCAAAAAACCTTCGGGATGATTTACAACAATCGTAGGTCCGTCAAACGTATCGTAGCAACCGGCACTAGTGTAGGCGGTAAATGATGTTTCGTAAATACCATTTTGATTGTATGTTACCTCCGGATTTTCCTCAGAACGCAAATAATTGTCGCCAAGCCCCACATCGTATCGGTACGACACATCATCGCCGACGGATGTGTTTGTAAACTGCACTATATAAGGATAATCGCACGAGAAGGTGCCGTCCACCACAAACGAGGCCTCAACATACTGCACGGTTACCGTAAATGTTTCGGAACGCTCGCAGGGACCGCCAGGGTCGACAGTAAATGTGCCCGTGTATGTGCCTTCGTTCATATAAGTATGATATGCAATTCGGTCGGTCGAAACAGGAGTGCCGTCGCCAAAATTCCACTGGCAGTTGGTTCGCGAAGACATAAGGCTGCGGAAAGCCGTGGAAACCTTTCGGCACACTACCGACGGCGCATCGAAGCGCGGGACAAGGGCATCAATCGAAATCATATCGGGATAGACCTGCGTGGTTGAGCATCCGTAACTGTCGGTTGCCGTCACGCTAACATCGAAATGTCCGTGAGAGTTGTAGGTATGTGTCAGATTATCGCCGATGCCAGTCTGTCCGTCACCAAAGTTCCAAGTAAGTGTGTATGCCGACGATACGTTTGGTGCAGTTGTAACTCTCGACTGGAAAGGCACTTGCAATGGCGGTTCGCACCACTGGTCAACCTCGGGCGTTACCGAAACCGTTGGTGCCGACGACACGTTTACCATCTGCGAGAAATGCTCGCCAATGCAGCCGTTTGCATCGGTAACACGGAGCGAAACCGTCAAAAGTCCAGAATTAAGGTATGTGTGCGAAGCATTCTGTTCGGTAGATGTGGTTCCGTCGCCCCAATACCACAGCCAGCTTGTAATTGGTGCATCACCCTGGGTTGAAAGGTCTCGAAGCGACACGTCAAACGGAGTACAGCCTGTGAGCGGTGTTTCGTTGAAGCGAGCTTCGGGCGACTGGAAAATCACGATTTCGTGGCTGGCACTTGCAGTAGCTCCGCTGCTGGTGACGGTTACCGAAACGGTATATGTGCCGCCTTCGAGGTAGGAAAATGTAGGTGTTGCAAGGTGCGACACATCGCCGTTGCCCGACGACCACGAGTATGCCACATTGGGTCCTGCATTGGTTACCTGACAGCCGAAAGTAAGGTTTTGCGGCGAGCATCCGCTGAACGAATCGCCAGTGATGGTTACGGAAAGCTGCGACTTTGCGGCAAATGCCGAAAGCAAAAACAATATTGTCAATATGCAGACTTTCCTAAACATCATTTTTCTTTTTTCAGTCATTCCGCAACCTTTAGCTCACGCAGCGAAGCAAGTAAAACAGAACGAACAGGCACAGGTACGAGCCTTGTGAGTTCGTTTGTGCGGAATCTCCCTTGTGTACTAATGGGAGATTTCGGATAGGTTAATTCACTCAGCTCTCCTTTAAGTATCGCTGGTTCATTATACCTTCCGAAATGACGTTCTCTTTTATTTTGTTTAATTAACATAATATTTACCTCTCCACAAATACCATATAATAAGCATCGTATGGGTCGCCAACACCAACGCTCGGCTGATACAGAAATACAGCGACCTTTTTCGATGTCTGCTCATAATACGACATAAACTCCTCCTGTGCCGAAAGTGTCTGCCAGATATAGCCCAAATCGTTATCTGATTCGTCAACATCCTGTGCATAACTTCCATCAACACCTATGTACGAAATTCTGTCGCTTGGAAATGACAGTCCGCGTTTCATTGTGTATTCAGGGACGTATGTACTCGATGAATTGCTTTTTACAAATGTTTCTGGAAAATTAAGTGCACCGCAGCCAGCCCATATAATTGAACCGTCCATTAGCAGGTTTGTTTCGTCGCGATAGTAAAACTTGATATATCCGAAATCACCAGGAGACATATATTCTGCAAGGAAAGGAATTTCGTTCCCTTCGTTTTGCTTGTTTGTAACATTCATAGAATAGAAACCGCCGTACTCGAATGTCATATAATCAACTTTTGCAATAAGAATATCCTTGTCCAAGTATTCATCGGTGAGATTTACGGTTGGGACTTCAGGAAGCGGATTGTTTACACGCTCGTTGATAATCTGCATATAAACCGATGGATTCCATTGCCCGTATCTCAAATGCAAACTATATTTGTATGCCTGACTGTCATTTGCTGAGAACGAAAAACTAAAATCGTCAGAAGATGGGTCAACCGATTCCAATGCCTCCAAAATTTGTTCGGGTGTATCAACATACTGATATCCATTATTACCATTTCTCATAGAATAACTTTCCCTGACCAACAATGGATATGAACTGGAGTGTAATATCTCTAAAAGCCATTTCTTAAAAATTGCCGACAATGTATCAATGTCACTGCTTTCTAATTTCATCTCTACGTTAGGGACCCTATCGTCATATCCAAAATGTACAAACAAATATTTTGATATGCTGTCAACCCTTGTGTCTGTATATTTCGCACTAGTGGTACTATTGTATTCACATTCCTCGTAGCCGTTTGATGTCAAATATTCATTATATGCAGAAACTTCCATACCTATCAGCGATTTCAAAAACACAAAATCTCCTCCGTCGGTTTCGTATTCCTGCAAGATTGCCCTTGAACGATTTATGTCTGCGGTCTCGTCCTCGTCAAATTTAATGCGCTCACACGATAAGAATGAAAAGGCAAACGCGATTCCAAGAAGGATTACTGATAATTTAATGTTCGCTTTCATATTACAAATTTTAGGTTAATTCGTTACAAAGATAATCAATAAAATTTATGTAGAAAAAAAAACATCATAAACATTACAAATCGTTTTGTTAACATACATTTTCCAATTCTTTCGTTTCTACTTTTATTTCAACATTTCTTAATGACGTTGCACGCAACGTCTCCACAATTATTTAATCAACACCACATTCCCCTTTTTTGTCTTTACACTTCCGTCAAACATTTCGGCCTCGACATAATACGAATATGTGTCCTGATTCTGCACCTTTCCGCCTATTGTTCCGTCCCAGCCAGTATGCAGGTCGTCGGTGAAGAAAACCTCCTCGCCCCAGCGGTTGAAAATGCGGAACTGGCGCAACTGCTTTATGCCAAGTCCACGCACATACACCACATTGTTGCCATCGCCTTCGCTCAACGGTGTAAACGCCGACGGTACATCAAGCGTAAGTTTCATATCCACATCAACATAAATATTGAAACTCTTTTCGGAGCAACCGAGAGTGTCCCGCAAAACAAGCGTAAAACTGGTGTTCTCAAGCGGAAACATCCTGATTGAATCGCAATTCCCCGACAAAGAGTATTCCTCCGGCGAAACATAACATTCCAATCCGCTGTCGGCAACTACAACAGACACAGCCGTATCGCCCACATTTATGGCAAACGACTGCCCGTCAATTTCCGCGTCAAAGCCTTGCATTATATCGACCATAACCGAATCCAATTTCATACATCCTTTCTCGCTAAACGTATAAACATAGTAAATGGTTGCCTCGTTTGGCGAAATTTTTTGAATTTGTGCACTGTCGCCTATTGGAAGCTCCCAGTAGTAAGCACTTCCGCCAGTCGCTGAAATCTGCGCTTCTCCTCCCATGCAAATCAAGGTATCGCCAAAGGTTTGTGCATCGGGAAGTCTATAAACCAGATAGTTGTGCGAAATACTATCGACACAGCCTAACGAATCGGTGACCGTCAGCGAAACCACATTCAGCGAATCAACCAGCGAAGAAGAATTTGTCCACGACACCGAATTTTCAGTCACCTCCACTCCGTTCACAAACCAATGCCTTTCAACACTATCGTCGCCAAAATACGACAGGTTTCCCTCCAACGGCGAACACATACCTTCTTCTATAGTACTCCCATTCCGGTCGGTAAGGTTGAAATCGGCAGAAATCCTATACACATACACCTGCTCTGTAAAGTCAACAGTACAATTCCCGTTTTGCAGAGACAAGGTCACAGGGAAATATCCCGACTGCGGAACATAGCCGTAAGTGTGGGTAACTTCTGACATATTGGCATAGCTGTCGCCACCGCCCACAACCCACACGAAACTCTCTACATTTACGGCATCGGTCATCGAGAAATGCACACTGCCACCAGCACAGACAATGGTATCGCTGAGCGAAATGTCGGCTTCGGGACCAGTGATAGTAATCTGTTGCGAAGCCGTTGCCCGACATCCGCCAAAAGTTGTCAGTTCTAGGTTTATATCGTAAATGCCAGGTGCGGTATAAAGGTACTGCGGATTTGCCACATGCACGACATCACCGTTGCCCATATCCCAGCTGTAGCGAAGGCTTGCATTGCTTGGCTCCGTTTCAATGCTTGTGCGTATGGTCGGGCTTACAGGATAGCAGTTGTATGCCGAACTGTCGATTGTAAAATTAGCCGAAACGATTCGTTCGATGCTTATGCAGTCTTCGCACGGAAGGGTATCGCCGCAAACAGCTCCTTCCTCGCCACGCACCGAAACAATATGCGTAAACGAGTAAACGCCAGTCTGTTCGTACAAATGTGTGACAGTGCTGTTTGTCCCGGAAATAGTCATGCCGTCGCCAAAATCCCATTCGTGCCAGATGGAGTTGTCCGACTCGTCCGACACGAATGTCTGCGCAGTGCCAAAACAGACCATTGGTGTAAAATCGACATAGGCGTATGGAAAATCGAGGACTTTCACCCTTTCGCGGAAAGTTGCCGAAAACGAGCATCCGTGCCGAGTCATAAGTTCCAGAGAAACATCATAAACACCAGCTTCTGCGTAAGTATGCGTGACATTTTCACCCGAAGCGGAAGCCGTGCCGTCGCCAAAGTTCCATGTTGCCAAATAAATGGGGTCGTCGGTGCCAGTGATGTTATGAAACTCGAAAGTCGCTGGCGCACAGCCAACAACAAGACTTTCGGGAGAGATGCCCGACTGCGGGTCAACCACATACAACTGCTTGGTAAACACCGAGATGCATCCGTCGTGCTGACGTGCGTATGCTATAACTTCGTAGTCGCCACCGCGTTCGTAGAAATGGCGGTCATCGGTAATGCCATTGATTTGAATCCACTCTAGCTGGTCTGTCGGCACTCCGCTACCCTCCCAGTCGAAAGCGACTTCGGCAAATGTAGGTGCATTAAGGACTACTGCCGTAAGCCTGTTTACAAGGCAAAGAGTGTCGGTCGAGATTTCCCAGTTAAATATAGGCGGCATAATGTCGCACACTATTTCCTGTTCATATTCGCAACCCGCCCCATCGTTGTGGGCGATAACATTGCAACGGTAATGTCCGTAACCGGGAAAGACTATCGAAATCGAATCGGCAGTGGAATGGCTAACATCCATTATCCTGTTGCTATTGTCGTTGTTCCATATATGCCACTCCCAGTATTCGGCGCCAAGGTTTTCTGTCAGCTTGAACGAATATACAAACGGTGCGGAACAGTCGTTGTACGATGCCACATGAATGATAGGCGGCTTCACATAGATGCTGTCCCACAGTTGCACAGGCGACTGGCAGTTGCGGTACTCGACCATAAAGCCGACCTTGTTCCAGCCCGTATCCACCCTGAACATATATTGCCTATATTCGGCATTGGAATTTACCTCCCAAGTCTTGCCGCCAGAGTTCATCACAAAGAAAAAGTTATATTCCTCGGAACTTCCAGCCATCGAATTGTAAAGATATGCCACATCGAGCGGACAAAGCGTATCGCGTGGAATAAAATTGTGCATGGCATCGGTCACTCCGAATTGCTCGGGCGAAACCTGATTTCCTGTCATTATGCCATTGGGACGTTCGCGCAACTGGCTTGTGGCCGTACAGCCCGATGTGTCGGTAATTGTGAGCGTAGGGAAAAAAGTGCCAAACTCAGTATATTCGTGCGAAACCGAAGGTTCGGTGGTATGCATAGAGGTGCCGTCGCCAAAATTCCATAAGAAATCCACCACAGCCGAATTGCTTGTATAGTCCGAACTGTTATAAAATCCAACCGTTGCCGGCACACAACCGCCGTCGGTAGTGGAATGAAGTGCCGCATCGGGTTGGTTGACAACGATTTCTGGTCCAGTGAACCTCGAAACACAACCTCCGGGCGAAGTTACGGTAAGCGTTGGCGTGAATCTGCCGTTCTGTGTGTACGAATGCGACATAAAGTCGTGGAATCCAAGGTAATTGTCACCAAAATTATAAGTATAAGAAAGGTTTTCGCCAACCGAATTACTTATAAACCTGACCTCTAAAGGAAAAGTACACGAAAACAAATCTGCCGGGTCGGTGTAGAACGAAGCCCGCACATCAACCACCTCGACATCGAAAACCTGAGTCTGACGGCAAGGTCCGTCAGGGTCAACAGTGAACGAAATGGAATAATTCCCCACCTGCGAGTACGAATGGCTTGCCACAGAACCCGACTGCACAGGAGTACCGTCACCAAAGTCCCACAAACAATGTATGTCGTCGTCCACATCGCTACGGAACGAAAAAGGCATATTGAGGCACATCTCGGCAGGCACATTACAGCTTGGAGTGATTGTTCCTATTGCCACCATGTTGTTTTCACTCACAACAGTTCGGCAGCCATACGAATCCTCCACAGTAAGCGAGACATCGTAGCTACCTGTACTTTCGTATGTGTGCGAAGGGTTGTCCTCGTTGCTTGTCGAGCCGTCGCCAAAGTCCCAAGTTGCTGTGTATGAACCGCCAAGCCCCACATCGGTGGAAATTTCCGACGAAAAGTCAACCTCGTGCGGAGCAACGCACCATTGTGCATCGTTGGCACTAATTGACACATCGGGACGCTTCGAGAGAGTAAGCATCTGCGAATGGTATTCGTCGCGGCAGCCGTTGGCGTCGGTGACTTCGAGCGACACCGTATATATTCCCGGCGATGTATATCCATGAGCCCGGTTGCGTCCTTGTGCCGAAACACCATCGCCAAAGTACCACAGCCAATTGGTTATTTCGGCATCACCGGCAGTAGAACTGCTCTGAAACAAATATGATTTCGGGACGCACCCGACAATGGAACTATCGTTGAACGAAGCCGTAGGTCCGTTGAATATCACCACTTCGCGTGTTGCTGTTGCTGCATGACCGTTGCTTTCGACCGTAAGCGAAAGATTGTAACGCCCCGACGAAATGTATGAAAACGTAGGTTCTGCAAGCAACGACACATCGCCGTTTCCCGACGACCACGAGTAAGTCACCGTTCCTTCCGCACCAGTAACATCACACCCGAAAGTAAGAATCTGAGGCGCACAGCCACTGAATGTTCCAGTTATAGAAACTGAAAGTTGCGCTACCATTGTAAAATGCAGCAAGATAAAGACGAGCAGCAATAAGCACTTAGGCGGTTTTATTATGTCACTACGCGATACCATTCGTTCTATGCTATATTTTTACAACTTTGAAAACCAATAGGTTATCATTACAATCTTTGATTCTTATTGTATAATCTGATGGCGGATATTCGGACAGATCTACTTGTATCGGTTCTTGCAGACTTCTATTCGTCATCATTAGTAAACGTGAGTTGATGTCGAAAACTTCAATCTTTATTTCAGTGCAATTGTGTATGGTTGAGATACCGTATTTTTCGCAGAATGATGAAATTTCTTCAGAAATATTCGCATTAAATTCAATGTTTACAATTCCTCTTGTTGGATTTGGATATATATTGAATAAACTAGGATTTTCTGATTCATCTGCCTTTAGAAATCTTGGTTGTACCTCATCTATGAACAATGGCGTATAATGTTCCGTTATGCTATCTGTTGCATATTCATAAAGAACTTGTGCAAGGGCAGAATACAGATAGTTATCGTCATCAACAGCACTATGAAGGAAAGATGTATCAAGCGAGGTTCTTGACAAATTGGTCATTACACCAATGTACATTCTGTTTACTTCACAGAATGTTGATATTTCATAATTATCTGCTGAAGCATTGCTACCTATATCTGACAGATTTGCCAATGCTACCGTATAATTTCCATTCACACAATTAAGCCTATATACATTTATTTTCGACTGCAAATCATTCTTATCGCCAAAATATGCAAGAGCCATTAACCTTTCAGATGGAACACTATCATTGTTCAAAGCCTGATTCATCAGCATTGATTCATTGTATGATATGCTTTGCCTTAATGCAGATATTTCTCTTTCAGCAACAACGCGGGAATTTTCTCCTATCTGATACAATGCCAGTGTATTCTTGTATATTTCAGGAATATTTTTGCTCATTGCAATCTGATATATGTATTCTGGAAGAGGCGAGTTTTCTATAAGTATCGAAACATAATAGAATGGATTATCTTCCATTGCATCGAGTATTGCATAAAAACATTCATCGCTCATAAATCCGCCAAGATTATAGGTGGTAGAATTGGAATTTGTATTTATGTCTGCAAGTAACGACTGGGTACTACCACCATCAAGACGGTTTGTATAATCCGCTTCAAGTTTCTCAAGATTATCATCGTAACCATTTATCTCGGATAATAATTCTGTACAGGTGGTATTTCTACTTTGACAGTATGATTGGTCATAGCCATAGTTCTCTTTTGTATTAGGAATTACACCGCCTCTACCATTTAATACAACCTCCGTATATCTACCCTGTTCAAGTTCGCGGTCAAAACCATTCTGAATGTTATTATAGCCATCATCATGTTGATAATATGTATATGGTCCAATATCGAACGATGTATAGTTACCCAAAAAGTTATTCTGAAACTGCGTTCGAAATTCCATAGTACTTGGAGAAGCAATATTAAACTGATTACCTGTTGGCAAATATTCATTTCCACTGGCAAATCCCTGCCCGCTTCCCATGTTTCCGTTTATTACACCTATATCATTCGTATTACCTGTAAAATCATTACATAAAATTTGTAACCCAATGCTACCATTGCTTGTCGCATAGTTAGAATTTGTTCCAGAAACTATTATTGCATTTGTACTACCTGTTGATGAAGACTCTCCAAATATGCAGTTCTTTATCTGCAATGCCTCTGAGCCTGAATTTCTAACGTACATACCTGTAATTCCTTTGGTTATTGTGTCATATTGCACCAAATAACTTGTGCAACCATTCAGATATATTCCATAAGGGACATTCCCCGATGGTATGCCATTATTGTTATTTGCATTAATCTGGTCAAAATAGAAAGGACCTTCCGATACGGATATTTTATTGTATTTTACATTTGTACCATTGTTGCTTGCCAAGTATATGCCTCTGAAATTATCGGTCATCCTGTTTCCGTACAACGATATTGGATTTTGTTTCTGTCCAGTCGCATATATGCCATAATACAATCCATCGAACGTATTTGTTCCTGCCGTTGCTGAATTTGTAGTGAAACTACTTAAAGTGGATTTTATTCCAATTCCTCGGTCAGATGTACGGTATGTACCTATAATTGATGGGGTTAAGAAAGAATTGGACAAAATTGCATACTGATAATTATGCGGCACTGTGTTTTGGAATGAATTTAATCCGACAGTTACTCCCTTTACATTATCCAAGCATATATGGGCTGTTGGAAATGTAGTAGGGCTGTTTAACAGCCGCGTGGTAGAAAAATAATTACCTGCAATTAGCGAAGCCAAATCAACAGTGTGTTCGTATTGGTACTTATGCAAATAAATGTCATATCTATTGTTATTGAAATTAGAAAAAAGTGCTGTAGCAACTCCTCCGTCGTAAGAATCAATCGCATACATTGCATCCTCAATTGTGGAATTACTAGCGACTATGCGTCCGTGATATGTTATGTTGTTTGCATTATGGTTTCTTGTACTATCACCATATACTATAATTCCCTGCCACATTTTGTCAGAACATCCCGACTTAATAGTAGTACCTTCCAAATAGAGGTATTTGCCTTTGGGAACAGTCCATTTAGTTTCGGATATATTGTTATAGTTATCGTATGCGCAATATATTGTACAATTGGTAAAATTAACATCCCTATTGAAATACAATCCATTGGATTCATTGGCAACTACAATAGTCTGTCCATTGTATGTCGATTGTAAAGTACCTGATGTCAACGCAATATTGTTGCATACCATATTCAATGTTATTGTGGTCGATGCTGGTGAATTGTCTGCCGACGTAGCACTCACTGTTATGTTTCCGCCAGACGATGGCGCGGTAAAGTAAATTGTATATGTGCCTGCCCTATTATAGGTTCTGCTTGCAAGAGTTATTCCAGATGAAATTATCTGCACGGTGTATGGCGTTTGCGAGCCGTAAATGTCAAATGTTGCAGAAGTACTATAGTCAGCCTTGCAGGTTACATCGGCAAGCCTTACGTTGTCGATAATAAGTTCATTGCGTTCAAGAACAAACTGATATGTAGTATAGCACCCACAAGGGTCTATAAGTTTTGCCGTGTATATACCATCTGAAAAAGGTGCGTAACACATATACATACCAAGAAATACATTATTACGCTGGAATACTAAAGTTTCTTCAGAATCGTATATTTCCAATGTATAGCCGAAATACATCCTTGTTGAATATACAGGACATATCCACCAGTTTCCAGCAGCATCAATATATCTGCTTATTTCTATTATTGTAACGTGCGGACTTTCCTCTACGGTTATAGAACCTTCGTATGTACATCCAGAAGTGTATTGGATTGAATATTCGTATGTTCCAGCATGTACATTTGGCAGTACGGTGCGAAATGTATTGGATCCTGTTTGCTCAAGGTAAGTTGCCGTATCGGTATTCCAATGAACTGAATCGGGTAAAATGTTGTATGGTGGGTCAATTGTAATGTTCACATATATGTCAGTCGTTCCTCCTTCTTCGCATATTACAGCTACGGAATCAACCGTCTCGAAAGCCAAATCCACCTTTGGTATTGGTATCACATCTTTGAAAATAACACATCTCTCATAATTCCTATCGAGAACTACTATCGACTGGTTTTCTGATGGAGATTTTACTTGATATGTAAAATAGCCTTCTGGCCCCGTTTCTACAAATTGGATATTGCATACTCCTGGATTGAAACCAATCATTGCAGTGTCCGAAAAGCCATATATATTTATATATGCATATCCCGTATCTCCTTCACAATATATTGGTTTCCTTGGCGAAGGTAGGATTTCAACATGTGGCAACATGAATAATGTTGTATCAATGAAATGTTCACAGTTAGTACTTATATCTGTAACCTTTATTCTTATTGGCATTTCTGTTTCCCTAAGCGGTATAAATATGTCGGCATTTTCATCGTATATATCCACTTCAAAATCACAAACACTAGAATTAGATATTGTACTTACCAAAGTGTTTCCCCTGTAGAAGTCAAAAATATACCCCGACACGTCCTGTTCATTTTCTTTCCACACACTGACATTAACTGTAGAACATTGTGGTACTATTGTGCAATTAAAGCCAATAAGTTCATCTTCAATAGTAAAATGCCTTGAATACGAGCATACATTATTGCTGAGTGTATAATTGTATGTGCCTTGCTGTAAATCTCTAAATGGATGTTGCAGTACAATGCTATTTGTAATGTTATTCACATCTTCTATGTCTAAATTATATGGTGCGGAATTTTGAGAATTTAATGTAAAAATCGCCATCCCTTGGTTTAATTCATTGCAATAGTCATTGGGCGTTGAAATACTATATCGTATGCTGTCGAGGCGGATATTCATTGTATGTATACTATTACATCCCAATCTATCCGTTATGCTACATGAAAGCACAATTGGTGAATTCATATTAACAAAATGAGATGAGTTATAAGAAATATTAGAGCCATACCTATATCCAGCATCACAATGCCATTCAACATTTTGAGTTGTGACATCAGGATGTATCTCATAATAATAATCACGGTTATCAAGGCATACAATTGAATCACCTCCAATAGAAAATCTCGGATTAAAATTTACAGTATCTGTTATAGAAATGTTACATCCATTGCTTGTTAATTCTACGACAAATTTATCAATATTATTTATATAATCTAATGGGATTGTTGGCTCGTAAGTATATTGTGTAGAAAGTACTTCTCCTAATGTGTCTTTAAAAATCCATGTATAAGAACTTCCGAGAGATAAATTTTCTATCTGTAAATAATTCGGATTGCAATTTTGAGAACATATTGACATTTCCAACATACATGTATCAATCTTTGCATCAACAAAATTGGGTAGATTTTCTCGATTGCACCACACAGATCTTATTGGATAATCTATAAGATGTTCTATTATATTGCATTCATTGTCATTAATATTTGCATTGGCTTTTATGTTTGGTTCTGATATTACACCTAACATACGTGAATTACTGAAAACTTCACGAGAATCCCTAGATATATAAATCTTATTATCTGGACCTTCTTGTAGATTAATTTGTGTTTTAAAATAGTCACTATATTCATTTTCTATTGTTTTATCAAATATTATTTTTGACTCAAGATTACAGAAACAATTATTATAATTCTTTAAATCAATTTGCGTTATAACTGGAATTCCTGTTACAACATACAAGAATCGCCCATTAGAACTAAATGCCATACTAGGATTCTTTGCGCTTGATTCGATCGCACAAGCTGTTGCTTTTAAAATCCCAGTTTTTGCATTGAATCGCATTAGCATATATTCATCCTCACGAATACCATACACTATAAATTTACTATCAGGAGATGATTTTATAGATGTACATCTTCGATTACCTAGTTCATAGTTTATGACATTTGATTGTTCGCAAGTCAAAGAAAGTCCATCGTTCTCCAATTTTACTTTCATAACTATTGGAAAGAATGTTGAATTTATTTCTATTGATGATAATAGCCAATATTTTCCATCTGTAGATGGAATTGCTGTTAACCCATATAAGTCGGTATTCTGTCCAATTGTATTGACCTCATGGACAATCAATTCATTTCCGACAACATCAACAACCATACTTTTTAAGATGTTGTTTGCTGTTAATGTGACAATTGTATATTTATAATCGGAAAACTTTAATATTATTGTGCCTTTATTTGATGGTGTCTCAAGAGTGTCTGTTTGGAAGATGTGATTATTATTCCAAATATTTTTCCCATCTGTATAAAACAATAAATTTCCATCATTATCACATACTGAAGTTTCAGAAATTGTAGCATCCATCGCAGATTCTCTTATTTGGGGCAACCCATCTAAAAAATCAAGGCAAACTTTTTTGTCAAAATACCATTGAGCCTTTTCCATATTTGTACTCAACTGTTCGCATTCAACGACATTGTATGTGCGGAAATAAGTTATAGTATTATTACTATTATGTCCACTATATATTTCAAACTTGTATTCTGAAATATTTGAAAATTGGAAACCATGCAATACTAAAGTGTCAGACCCCATACTTATGAAGTCTCTTTTCCCATATTCATTTAACAAAATACCATTTTTATAGACATTCATTTTCTGAAAAATAGAAGTATCTGGAATGCATATTACTATATCTTTAGTGCCTTCGCAAATATAGTTTTCTATTGGTCTTATTATATGTGTTTCAACTATATCAATAGGATAGTTACAGTTTCTTTCAACATCAGAATTACGCAAAAAACCATAATATTGATTAATAACATCACACATTCTATTTTTCTGACCTTCCGTAAAACCTCTTCTACAGCCGTCAGGAGAATAATTCATCATATTATGTACAGGGATAGTGTCATTTTCTGAACAATCAATAGTAGGCATGTTGTGCTCTGGCGTATCATCGACAAAATCTCCCCTTTGATTTTCAATAACAGAAGTATCGTTCCATGTGTGTAGCAATCCTAAAAAATGTCCCATTTCATGAGCAATTACATATCCTAGTTCTCTGTTCCTAACATTATTTTCACCGACAACATCTTTGTCAAGAGCACAAAAGCCTAATCCGTGTTCGAAACAATCAGACCACCCCGTTCCATTTATCCCAAATCCTAAATAATCAAATATCCAAATATTTAAATATTTGTCACGAGGAAAATAATTATAGTAATCCAAATTTCCATGTTGTATGTCTTGGAAAGAGAAAGGATAAGAAGACACCTCCGTAGGAAGATTTTTGTCTTCTGAATATAAGTTGTTATATGTTATCCCATAATAATCAGCATCCATATATCTGCATAATAGAGAATTTCCTCTTATGTCTTTTTTTGCAGGGCAGAATCTTATTTTTGTATCAACATGGTTAGGGTCGTTAGAACTCTTCTTTGAAAAAATAGAATTTAAAATATTAAGACTCTCATTTATTTTCAAAGGAGATAAATAATCGTATGGATTTCCATAATATGAAGGCGGTATGATAACATGAAATACAACTGGGAAAAATATGGTGTCATTTTCTTCTTCCCTGTTATTAGTATCAGGTTTCCATTCTATTGGAGTGTGAGTTTGGGAATATTCAGCGTACATTTCATCGAAACCACTGTCTGTTATAATCTTTATTCTACAAGTATTTCCATATTCACTCCATATACCATCTGCATAATACCGAATTTCAACATTAAGAGTTTTGAATAGTGGCAGGGATTTATATTCATCGTATGAAAGTTCCCCTGTTGTACTAACAATATGTTTAGAAAAATTTTCTCTATATATATGAAACTCATAAAGTTCTGCAGTTTCTATTTTCTCTGAAATTATGGGTTTCCCATATAATATGTTGCTGTTACATTGAGCATTACTCAATGATATAGTTTGAGAGAAAGCATTTGTCCCCAGCAATAATATCATTGCAATTATAAGTATTATTTTAGTTTTCATCTGTATTATTTTAGTTATCATCTGTATTATTTTAGTTATCCTTTACGCACCTGATTTTAAACCCATAACAAGGATATGTATCTACATCTACAAAGAAAATATTGTAAGAATTGTAGTTGATTATTAATAAATCTGATGACCCTGCAAAGTACATTGCTTTTTCTCCTCTTTCATATGGTTGCCCATAATAAGCTTTTTCAATACGTCCCAAGAATGCCATTCCAGCAGGGTTTAGACCAAGACCACTAAAATTGTTTTCCGACTGGTTATATCCTGGGGAACACTCTACATCTGATGCTGTCCATCCAGTGTCAGAAACCATTGCTTTTGCAGCACTCATTGAACCGTTGCAGTTGTATTCCTCTCGTATTCTCATATAATCTATAAGTAATTCCCATTCCGATTGGCTAGGCAAATGCCAGCCTGATGGGCAATAACCATAATTATTTCCCCAAGCATACCAGTCATCATAATACCCGTTGCTACTATAATTGCCACAAGTCGCCCCCTGTCCCGAGGGTGCATTGCTACCATTCGCATAATGTGTCGTCAACAAATCCTCGGCAAACCAAGTTTGGCAACCATACTGCATTGTTCGATAGGTTCTATCGTCGCGCTCATCGTAGAATGCGCCTTCAAGACCATCTTCTCCTATAATTGTCAAATGGAGCAGCACTATGCTGTCGCAACCGCAGGAACTTTGCAAGGTTCGCTGGTAGTTGCCACTCTCGGTAAAGTATTCTCCGTTGGACATCTGGTAATAGGAACATTCCTCGGCTGTTACCTCGTATATGGGATTGTTACTATGAACTATTGTAATATTCAGCCTTACAACCGAATCGCAGCCGTTTTCTGCAATGTATGTATAGGTTGCCTCGCTGTTGCTTTCGGTGTAGGTATTGCCATCAATCCATACAAACGAATCGCATTCTTCCCTCGTGTCTATTGTTTCGGTTGAATGGTTCACGTGGAAGTTTACAATTATTGTGCTGTCGCAACCGTAAATGTTCTGGTACGTGGTATAGAATATTCTGTCCTCGGTATATGTCTGGCCTTCCCATTCGTAGCTGTCGCAGACGGTGGAATCAATTTCGCGGGTTTCATTTCTTATGTGGAGATGCAGATATATAATAGAGTCGCAACCATGAACTGTTTGTAGATGAAATGTGTATGTCCCCGTTTCCGTAAGAATAGTATCATTATATTCATAGCTGCCGCATGCATCTATTCTCGGTTGTGTGTAATATATTGGATAAATGGTAAGGTCGAGTCTCACAACCGAATCGCACCCCATACTGTTCCTAAGCGTGTATGTCGCGGTGTTATTGCTTTCCACATATCTGTTGTTGTCTATCCATGTGTATCCTCCGCAGGCTGTTATTTCGTCAACAGTAACACCCGACCTAAGATTGAACCGCAACTGGCATTCGGTATCGGAACCTTCCGTTATTGTTGTCGTATAAAGT
>JAEEGL013731148.1_pt1 | contig 19002 bp, 12 predicted proteins | sample 9134231 | NCBI WGS metagenome assembly JAEEGL01 (sample SAMN16246548, study PRJNA631951) | gut metagenome | biome: gut microbiome; feature: rumen; material: fiber-attached | host: Bos | place: Iran: Karaj | collected 2018-10 | reverse complement strand
CCGAATATACCTGTCGGCTTCTGGATAACGACCGTGAAACAGACCTGCGGGACATGAAAGAGACCCTCCGCTCACGCGGAGTTTTCATATCGGACGAAAGAAAACAGGCACAGTCAAAAGAAGACCTGCCTCAGGTCGCCCTGCTGAGCCTTGAAACTCCCCGCTGCTGGCACTGGTCCCTGTACTGCGAGGGCGTTTTCTACGACCCCGAGCACGGAGTTATGGAGGATTTTCCCCGATCCGCAAGAAAATTTTACTGGGAACTGCGGATACCTGAACATCCGACTGTAATATAAGCTTTTTTCAAACTCCCGCAAAACCTTGCTTTTTCAACGAAAACCCCTGTTTTTTCATGATAATTTTTTATTTATCCCACGTTATAATATCAATTGACATATATTGTCAAAAGTGGTATAATTTTTATATGTACATATTTGGGAGGCAACAACAGTGAAAATAAAAATGTCCGCATATTTCATTACAGCAGCTGCTTTGGCATCAGCTCTGACAGGCTGCTCAAAGACCGACAGCGTTACCGAGACAGCTCCCGATCCCCTTGCAGTAAAGGCTGCTCCCGAAAGCGTGACCTTCAGCTGGCAGGAGGCTTACGAAAAGGAGCTTGAGCAGTTCAAAAAATCTTCGGATTATACTTCTTCATCAATGTTCGACCTGCGCGACATAACAAACGATGATATCCCCGAGCTCATAATCTCTCCCTCAACAGAGGCATCCGCAGCCTGTGACATCTACACCCTTATAGGCAACGGCGCCGCTAAAATAGGCTCATGCGGCTCTGAAGGAAAGTTTGAATATATCCCCTCCGTCACCGTTATCGGCTACGAATACGCTGGCGAGGGCTTCACTATCGGCGAGTACCAGATGCTCTCCGAGGGTACCTTCGACAAGGATTTCGACTTCTACACCAACGACGGCAGCGCCTCCTCGGGAGCAATGATACGCTATGAGATAAACGGTGATAACGTTTCTCTCGGAGAATTTGAGGAAAAGCTCAATGCCTACCGCAACGAGGACAGCTACACAATCGGCAGGAAGTTCACCTTCGGCGACGAAGCCATAAAATATGCTGTACATTGCAGCGAGAGCTGGAACGGAGTGCTCACGGACGAGCAGAAGAAAAAGTTCAAGGAGCGTATTTTACCTGTTCTTGACAATACCTCTGTTCCCGACGCAGCCTTTGAGCTCGCAGATCTCGATATGAACGGACTACCGGAGGTGGTAGTATCAACGGGTCTCCTTGAAGAATCCACAACACGTATTTTCTACCTTGACAGCGAAGGCGTCAAGGAGCTTGAAGTCCCCAGCGACATAAACGGCGGTATATTCTTTGATATTGCAGGCAAGGCATTCTACGCCGCTGACTCGTCGGGCAAGGTGAAGGGGCGCTCCCTCACCGAGGACAGCATAAGCGGCTTCAAGCCCTCCGACAGCACCATGAGCTGCGGAAGAAAATACCCGCTCAGCAAGGAAAATATCAAACTTGCATTTGCTTGATGAGGTAAAAATGGCTAAATCAAAATATATATACACCTGTAATCAGTGCGGCTACGAAAGCACTAAATGGAACGGAAAATGCCCGTCCTGCGGCGCATGGAACAGCTTTGAGGAGGATATTGCGGAGACTGCTCCCCCCGGACAGCGTTCATCTGCCTCTTACGGAGCGGCTCCTGACCTTTCAGACAGCATACTGGAGCTTGAGGACATAGGAGCCGACAGCGACGTCCGCTACGACACAGGTATCGGAGAGCTGAACAGGGTCCTCGGCGGAGGACTTGTGAAAGGCTCTCTTGTTCTTCTCGGCGGCGAGCCGGGTATAGGAAAAAGTACCATTCTTTTGCAGATATGCCAGTTTCTCGGCGAGGACCACTCGGTACTCTACGTATCCGGCGAGGAATCCGCAAGGCAGATAAAGCTCAGGGCAAAGCGCCTGGGAGTTGATACCGAGAACCTGTACATACTGACGGCTACGGACGCTGAGGCGATATCGCAGACTATAGTCTCAAGCGCTCCCGATATCGCCATTATCGACTCCATACAGACAATGAGCATAGGACGCATAGCCTCAAGTCCCGGAAGTATCACCCAGGTAAGAGAGTGTACGAACCTGTTCATGCATACCGCAAAGAATCAGGAGATACCCATGATCATAGTGGGTCATGTCAATAAGGACGGAGCCATAGCAGGTCCGAAAGTAATGGAGCATATAGTTGACGCAGTTCTCTATTTCGAGGGCGAGCGCCATCAGAGCTACCGTATACTGAGAGCTGTGAAAAACCGTTTCGGCTCCACAAATGAGATAGGCGTATTTGAAATGCTGGACAAGGGTCTGCGTGAGGTATCCAACCCCTCACAGATGCTCCTTGAAGGCAGACCGCACAACGTCTCGGGCACCTGCGTTTCATGCGTAATGGAGGGAAGCCGCCCCATTCTTGCGGAGGTACAGGCTCTTGCCGCAAAGACAAGCTATTCCGCCCCAAGACGTATGGTAACTGGCTTTGATTTCAACAGGCTGAATATCATAATAGCAGTCCTCGAAAAGCGCCTCGGCATTTTCATGGGAAGTCTCGACGTATACCTGAACATAGTCGGTGGTTTCCGCCTTGACGAGCCCGCAGGCGACCTGCCTGTAGCAATGGCGCTGTATTCCGGTATAATGGACAAGCAGATAGACGAGGAGCTTGTGGCTTTCGGCGAAATAGGTCTCGGCGGTGAGATACGCTCGGTATCGCATATAGTACAGAGGATCCGCGAAGCCGAAAGAATGGGCTTCAGGACATGCATAGTGCCGAAGCAGTCCATGTCCGCTGTTGACCCCAAGGACTACGATATAGAGATAATCCCGGCAGGCACACTTAAACAGGCATTGGCAGCAATAAAATAAAGCGTATATCGGGAGAGCATTCTCCCGATTTTTTTGCGGCACAGCTTGCTATTTCCGACAATTTATGATATAATCTTAAGTAATCCCCTCAGAGGAGGCTTGACAAATTGAAACATAAGATATTTACAGCTTCTCTGCTCGCTATCAGCCTTCTTGCCACGGGCTGCGGCGGAACTGCTCCGAATACAGGAAGTATCCCGGATATTTCCGCAGCTGAGGATAGCACAGCAGAGACTACATATACAGATACGATGACTACACGGACAACTGCCGCAGGAACCACAGCCGGCGTGACTTCCGTACCCGAAACTGCAAATACAACGGAGACAAAGGCCACAGCTGCTCCAACGGAGGTAAATACCACGCAAAAGAATACAGAAGCTCATCAGGACACACAGGTTCAAACCGGGCCCACTGCACAGCAGCAGGAACAGCCCGGCGCGGAGGTAACTCAGCCGCAGACTACAGATGTATCCACAGTTACAACCGTAACAGAGACCTCGACTACAGCTATGACCGCAACTATAGCTATAACTGCACCTCCTGAGACTACGACTTCGGTATGCACCAATCCGCAGCCCAGGACAGTTCTCGACAGTATGACACTTGAACAGAAGGTATGCCAGATGTTCATGGTCACTCCAGACGCTATCACCGGCATTTCTCCCATGACAGAGGTGGGAGACGGAACGCGGAAAGCCATTGAGGAGTACCCTGTAGGCGGTATCATCTATTTTGCGCAGAACCTGACCTCAAAGGAACAGACCAAAAAAATGATAGCCAACACTCAGAGCTATGCTAAAAAAGCCTGCGGTATCGGCCTTTTCACTGCTGTTGACGAGGAGGGCGGAGTTGTAGCCCGCTGCGCTCAGAAGCTTGGAACTGTCAAATTCAAAAGCATGGCTCACTATGGCAAAGCCAACGACAGCAAGACCGCCTACGATATCGGCAGCAGTCTTGGCAAGGACCTTAAGAGTCTCGGCTTCAATGTGGATTTTGCGCCCGTTGCCGATGTTAATATATGCAGCGCAAACGAGCTTGGCGACCGTATTTTCAGCTCCGACCCAAATGTCGTGGCAAATATGTGCAGCTATGTAACAAAGGGACTTCAGGACGAGGGAGTATTCGCTACTCTCAAGCATTTCCCGGGACTTGGAGCAGAAAACGGCAATACCCATACAAACTCCAACGTTGTCATAGACCGTACCCTTGAACAGCTCCGCGAGACCGAGTTTATCCCTTTTTCCGAGGGCATAAAGGCGGACGTGGGCTTCATTATGGTGGGACACCAGTCAGTTACAGGCTTCGGGGACGAGCTTCCCTGCGACCTGTCATATAAGGCAGTTACGGAAACTCTCCGAAAGGAGCTTGGGTTCGAGGGCATAGCGATCAGTGATTCACAGCAGATGAATACTATTTCCAAGGTTTACACCTCAGGCGAAGCTGCAAAGCTCTCTATAAAGGCCGGAATAGATATTATCCTCATGCCTGTTGACTACAGAGCAGCTATAGACGAGGTCTGCGCTGCTGTCCGCAGCGGCGAGATATCCGAAAAACGCATTGACGAAAGCGTTATGCGTATCCTCAGAAAAAAGCGCACCCTGGGTCTGCTGAAAAAGTAACATTCTTCTTACATGATACATACACAGAAGCTTTACGTGTGCTTATGGGATAAACCTTTCTGAGCAAAGTTTCTTCTCTGCCAGTCTTTCTCAAAAGATTGTTTCCTGACAGATACCGTAAAAACTCACGCATGCATACCGCATTCAAGTCAGGACTTCACCTATTGTTACATCATAAGGTTACTATAATTCTCTGCATTTTACTATAAATTTTCACTGTATAAAGTTATAATAATACCATAAGAGTATAAATTCAACACTTAAGGAGAAAAAACATGAAAACAATGAAAGCTTTATCGATGATAGCTGCTCTTTCAATGCTTGCCTGCGCGGTGAGCTGCAGCAGCAATACAGACACTGATGCCCCAAAGCCCACCGAGGCTGCAACAGAAGCTGCCACGGAAGCTGTTGACGTTCCCGAGCTTGACGGCTACGATCTCCTCTGGAATGACGAATTCAGCGGCAGCGCTCTCGACGAGAGCAAGTGGAACTATGAACCGCATGAGCCGGGCTGGACAAATGAGGAGCTTCAGGAGTACACAACATCTGCGGATAATGTGTTTCTCCGCGACGGAAAGCTCGTAATCAAGGCTATTAAATCTGACAGGAACGGCAAGGATTACTACACCTCGGGCAAGGTAACAGGCCGGAACAAGACCGATTTCACCTACGGCAAGGTTGTTGTAAGCGCTAAGGTCCCTGAGGGTCAGGGTCTCTGGCCTGCTATATGGATGATGCCCAAGGACGAGAGCTTCTACGGACAGTGGCCCAAGTGCGGCGAAATTGACATTATGGAGGTACTCGGAAACGATGTAAACACTGCTTACGGAACTCTCCACTACGGTGAGCCTCACGGAGAGCAGCAGGGCACATGGGCTCTGACAGGTCAGACTTACGCTGACAGTTTCCACGAGTATTCAGTAGAATGGGAACCCGGCGAGATGCGCTGGTATATCGACGGCAACCTCTACCATACAGTAAACGACTGGTTCACAGCAGTTCAGGGTGAAGACGAAAAGCCTTACCCCGCTCCTTTCAATCAGCCCTTCTTCGTTCAGATGAACCTCGCTGTAGGCGGCACATGGCCGGGAAATCCCGACGCTACAACTGATTTTGACAAGGCTGAATTCGAGGTAGACTACGTAAGAGTTTATCAGAAGCCCGAATACGATACTAATGTAAAGAAGCCTGAAAAAGAGTTCCGCAAAGCTCTTGAGGACGGCAACTTCATCTATAACGGTGACTTCTCCGAGGCTGAGGATCTTACAGACGATGTAAACTGGAAGTTCCTCCTCTTTAACGGCGGCCAGGGCGCAGCTGAGATAAAGGATAACATGATAGTTGTTACCTCCGAGGCAGAGGGTACAGAGGAATACTCCGTACAGCTTGTACAGCCCGATCTTCCTATGATAAAAGGCAAGAAATACCGCGTTACCTTCGACGCTTACGCTGATGAGGAGCGCGATATCGTAGTATGCGTTTCTGCTCCGTCAGCAGGCTGGATCCGCTATTTACAGGATACAAAGCTTACACTTACAACTGAAAAGCAGTCCTTTACCTATGATTTCGAGATGAAAGACAAGGACGACAACAACGGACGTCTTGAGTTCAATATGGGTAAGAGAGGCTCGACTGCCACCGTTTATATCTCCAACGTAAGAGTTGAGGAGACAGAATAATCTTTCAAAGATGTGCACAGGGGCTGCCAAAAGGCAGCCCCTTTTAATGCATAATACACAGCTGCTGCGTACGCTTCACAGATTCAGAGGTTTATAAGAGCTTCTATAACAGTGCTGAAATAGCGGAAGATACAACGCAAAAACATTGAATACTGAAAAAGATTTTTTAACTTCTTTGTTTTGCACAAAAACAGGCTATGTATACTGTATGATATCACACTATCCATAGTCTGCCTTTTTTTAGTTTAAATCGTACTAATTCAACAAAAATACTTGAAATCAGATAATAAATATGATATAATAAGTATATCTTTTCTATAGAATTAAATAATCAGTCTATTATTCCATATTTTGGGATCAGGATCAGCAAGGTATGCTCAACAGAGCTTCCAGTTAATTCTTTTTCATCATACAAAAGGGGGGTATTAATGGAGAAAAGAATAGAGATCGCAGTCATCGTTGCAGGAATCGACGAAGAATATCAGAACAGCGTTATTGAAGGAATAGTAAGCTGCGCCAAGGAGCACAGCGCAAATGTATCCTGCTTCAGCGCATTCGGCGGAGTTCTCGCAAACAGCAAGTACGACGTCGGCGAGTACAATATCTACTCGCTCATCAATTTCGAGAAGTTCGACGGCGTTATACTTCTCAGCAATACCATAAGCGATCCCATCGAAAAGGAAAAGATCGTAAACAGGGTAAAAAAATCGGGGCTCCCTGTAAGTATACTCGACTGCAGCGACTATCACGAATTCCATAACATAAGCATCGACAACTTCTCGGCTATGAAAGCTCTTGTTAACCATGTTATAGAAGCTCACGGTGCAAGAGTCATCAACTATATTTCGGGTCCCGTATCGAATCCCGAAGCCTCCGACCGTCACAGAGCCTTTTCAGAGGCAATGCACGAGCATCAGCTTGAGATCTCCGAGGAGCGTATCTTCCACGGCGATTTCAGACCCGCTGACGGAAAGAAGGCTATAGACCAGTTCTATAGCAGCAATCTCGATCACCCTGACGCTATCATATGCGCAAACGACGCAATGGCGCTCTCAGCTATCGAGGAGCTTAACAATATGGGCTACAAGGTGCCTGACGACGTTATAGTCACCGGCTTCGACAACACCTACAACGCAAGGCATCATCTTCCCGCCCTCACTACTGTTTCACGCCCCCTTGCGGACGCAGGCTACAAGGCATGCGAGGTCATAATCAAGGTTGTGAACGGCAAGAAACAGAAGGAGAACATCTCTCTCGAATCCTCTCCCGTTTTCACGGAGAGCTGCGGCTGTCTTACTGCCGAGAAAATAGATATGGACGAGTACAAGGCCACCACCTACAAGATGATAAACAGCTTCAGGAACGACATCTCCCTGCTTAACCGCATAACCGCACAGCTTGCGGAGAACGAGACTCCCGACGACAATATCCGCACAGTAGCAAGCCTTATACACGAGGTTCAGTGCGAACGGTTCGCCATATGTCTTTGCTCAAACTGGGATCAGGTCATCACGGGCAAGTCCTCCAACGATATGCCCGAGATATATCAGATACAGGGCTATACCGACAAGATGAGCGCTCCCCTGCTTCTCGTAAACGGCAGGAACCACCCTGTTACAGCTTTCGACAGCAGCGATATGCTGCCTTCGCCCATATCGGGCGGCGGCAACGTCAGCTATTTCCTGCCGCTTCACTTCCGCGAGCGCTGTCTCGGATACTATGTATTCATAAACAGTAAATTCCCGCTGAAGAGCCTGCTGTGCCATGCTCTTATGCTCAATATAAGCAACTCAATCGAGAATATCTGCAAGCTTCTCCACCTCAACAGCATGATAAACGAGCTGGACAAGCTCTATACCGTTGACCCGCTCTGCAATATCTACAACAGAAACGGCTTTATCAGAATGGCCGGTCAGATATACAATTCCTGCCAGAATTCGGGCAGAAAGATACTCATATCCTTTATTGATATGGACGGTCTTAAGTACATCAATGACAATTTCGGCCACAAGGAGGGCGACTACGCCTTACAGCACCTTGCAAGAATAATAAAGGACTGCTGCAAGAGCGGCAGGATATGCGCCCGCTTCGGCGGTGACGAGTTCATTATACTCGGCGCAAACGCTACCGAGGAGGACATCCCCGCTCTTGAGAGCACCTTCAATATACAGCTTGAAAGCATAAACCGTATCATCAGAAAGCCTTACAAGATATCAGCAAGCATCGGCTCAGTCGTTACCGACGCTACCGCCGATGTTACCCTGTTCAATCTTATCACTCAGGCTGACGAGATAATGTACGAAAACAAGAAGCGTAAAAGAACTTCCCGCTATCTGCGACGGGATCAGGGACAGGATGACGTGAATTATGACTCACCTTGGAACTATCAGACTTGAGACCGAAAGGCTCATACTGAGAAGATTTGAAGAGTCCGACACGGAAACTGCTTTCCATGTATGGACCAGCGACCCGAAGGTTACCAAATACCTTTCGTGGGAGCATCACAAAAGTATAAGCCAGACTCAGGCTCTCGGCCAGACATGGCTGAAAAAATACGATGACCCTCAGTGGTATCACTGGGTCATCGTTCCGAAAGAGATTGATTTTCCCATAGGGACTATAACCGCCGTCAATGTTGACAACGACAGAGCTGCCATTGAGGTGGGCTGCTGTATCGGTTCGGAATACTGGGGACTCGGCTATATCACCGAAGCCTTCGCGGCAGTAATAGAGTTCTTCTTTGAGGAGGTCCGCGCTGACAGGATAGAAGCAAAATACGCCCCTGACAATATTGCCTCGGGGCGCGTAATTGAGAAATGCGGTCTTACCTTTGAGGGCATCGTCAGCTGCCCCGGCCTCCTACACTCCGGCGGTACGGAAATGCGGCTGTGCAGTCTTCTCGCCGAGGATTATTTCTGACGATATTTTCTGTCTCTGCAATAAATTCAAAGCAAGGGAGCAAATATGTTCAGTATTGCTCCCGCTATTTTTTTGACTACCGAACGCTCGGCGCATTCCTCTGCGGTTATGAGATGGGATACCTCCGCAGTTGCTTCAAAATCGTTTACAATATCCTTTATCACCGAGGTCTGGTACAGTACCGAGCCGCACTCAAAATGCAGGTAAAAGCTGCGGTAATCAAAATTTATGGTGCCGACTACTGCTGTCAGACCGTCAGCAACACAGGTCTTGGCATGGATAAAGCCCGGGGTATACTCGTATATCTTCACGCCCATTGCCGTAAGCCTTTCATAGTTGTTCCAAGCTATCATGTGAACATACCACTTGTCGGGGATATGGGGCGTGATTATACGCACGTTCACTCCCTTTTTGGCTGCGAATCCAAGTGCATTGGTCATTTCCTCGTCAAGTATGAGATAAGGCGTGGTTATGCAGACATAGTTTCTTGCATTGCTTATGAGTTCAAGGTATGCCCGCTTTCCCACAGGCTCCTCGTCAAGTGGAGAATCAGAAAAGGGCTGTATAAAGCCGTCTGTTGCAACCGCATTCAGTTCTGCCGACTGAGGCGGCAGGAATTTCAGCACCTCGACGCTCTCGGCTTTTTCCCATAACTGGAGGAACATCACGGTGTAGTTCCACACCGCTTCCCCATGAACTGCTATGGCTGTGTCCTTCCAGTGTCCGAAACGCTCCCTGCGGTTGATATACTCATCGGCAAGATTGGTGCCGCCGTTAAAAGCAGTGTGACCGTCGATGATCACTATCTTGCGGTGGTCGCGGTTATTCTGAACTGAGGATATCATGGGGCGGAAGGGATTGAATACCTTGCATTTCACTCCGTTTTCCTCCAGTTTACGGAAAGGCTTCACGGAATTGAGCATACCTGTGCCGATACCGTCATACATTAGCCTTACGTCAACCCCCGCCTTTGCCTTGCGGATAAGGAGATCCGACACGGTGTCAAACATATAGCCTTTGCTTATTATGAAGAATTCAAGGAATATGAAGCGTTCCGCCTTTTCGATAGCGGAAATGAGCTCCTCGAACTGCATCTCCCCGAGCCTGAAATACTTTGTCTCGGTGTTGCGGTACACGGGATAGAGTCCGTAATCCGCTATATATCGGGCAAGATTCAGGGAATCGGGACACACAGCCAAAATCTCTTCAAGCACAGCCTTGTCCTGCACCAGCAGCTCCCTGGACTGCTTCTGATTGCGCATATCCAGCGACTTCGGAAACTGCTGCGTCAGCTTTAGATACAGGTAGGATACTCCGCCGAAAAGGGGGAATATGCTTATCGCCACTATCCATGCCATCCGGTAGGATATAGGCTCATTTTTGTTGGTGATGTACACCATGAGCACTATATCGAGCACTATCAGCAGGAAATATACCTGAACAAAGCTCTCTCCCAGCCTTGTTACCATGAAAAGCAGGAAGAATATCTGTAACAGCAGAAGTATGACAAATGCCGCATTGGTACTGAGCAGGCTGCTCAGCAGCTTTTTCAGCTTCATAACTCACCTCCGACAATAATATTTATCATAACAGTATTATTATACCATATTTTTTTATTGAAAGGAAGATTATTTTGAACAAAATCCGTCCCTATGAAAGAAAGGTCTTCTATTACGAGACCGACAAGATGGGAATAGTCCATCACTCAAACTATATCCGTATCTTCGAGGAAGCCCGTATGCACTACCTTAACGAGGCGGGCATGCCCTTTGAAAGAATAGAAGCATCAGGCATACTCATGCCCGTTCTCTCCGTAGAAGCCGCCTACAGACACCCTCTCAGGTTCGACGAGCCCTTTGCGGTTTATCTTAAAATAGACAAGTTCAACGGCACTACTCTCCATGTGGTCTACAGGATAGTCAGCCGCCTGACGGGAAACGTCTGCGTTGAAGGCTGCTCCTCACACTGTTTTACGGACACATCGCTCAAGGTGGTACGCACAAAGCACAATCATCCCGATATCTACGAAGTATTCGCAAGATACAGCGGCATGGACTTCGGGGAGATATTCGAGGGCTGAGCAGAGGCCGCGGAACATATATTCCGCGCGCCCATATGATTACCAAAAAAGCCATAAAGAAGCGAATGCTTCCCTATGGCTTTTTTTATTACTTATCTGACGGATCGAGAGTTTTTATCTTACCGAGGAGAAACTCCTGTATGCGAAGGGCGTCGTTGGAGGTGATACCCTTTGCCGTTGTGTCAACATCAGCGTTCTTCTCGCCCTTTTCGGTTATGTGCTTGCTGTCACTGCCGTTTATTCCGTACTTGTTGGGATTTGCCAGCGCCTGCATAATGAGCACTGCGTCAGACATATCGATACTGCCGTCACAGTTAGCGTCACCGTACTGAACGTCTGCGGGCGCGGGAGCAGTTGACGAAGGAGCAGTTGTTGTCACTGTAGTTGTGACAGTAGTTTTTGAGGTGGTAGCTGTTGAAGTAGTAGTAGTAGTAGTGGTGTTCGTTGTCTTTGCAGTAGTAGTCGTGGAAGTCTTTGGCTGCTCGCTGCTGCCGCTCTTATAGAGGTCCTTTGGCAGCTCCGAAAGAGTTATGCAGAAATCGCTCTTATAGAGCTCTGTAAGTGTCTTGGGATCCTGATACTCCTTGCCGCAGAGGAAGTGCTCCTGCTCGGAGTCGTACCACGGACAGAAGTAAAGCCAGTAAGCATGCTCAACAGTCATATTGTTGAGGCTGGGAACTGTGTCATTCTCGGGCATGGATACCATCTTATTGCCCTTTACGAACTTGTTGAGGGTATAGAACAGACCGGCCTCGGCGTCCTCGTTGGGAGTACCTGCCTGCTTGCCGTCATGACGGTTGTACTGGCAGTTGTACTTGTCGTAGCCTACTATATCCACCTTGTCGTCGCCAGAATACCACTTTGCGGAGTTATCCGACCATGCATAGAGGTTCTGCTCGTAGATAAGATTGTGCAGACCGTATTCATCCCTGAGAGTATCCTGTAAGAATGTCCAGAGCTTGTTGTATACCACAGCACCCTCCTTGGACCACCAGAACCATGCGCCGGAGCCGTCAATAGGATCCTGAGTATTGCTGGGGTTTCCCTCAGCTTCGTGGAAAGGTCTGAATATTACGGGAACTCCTGCGTCCTGAAGCTTTTTCAGCTCGGCTGCAAGATTTTTCATACAGAGCTGGAAGTAATCGTACTCCATAGTGCCCTTTACCATACAGTTAGCGGTAACGAAGTCCGTATTGGGCTTGTATGTCGTCCTGCCGAAGTCGAGAGGTTCGCCGAGAGTATAATCAGCCTTGGTAACGGGAACATTTACATGCCATGAAGCCGTACAGATACCGTTCTTGTTCTTGGCCCAGTCTATCATGCGTCTTGCAACGCCGTCGTCCCAGGCATAGCAGGGACAGTAGCTTCCGAAGTCGAAGCCTCGGATAGCAGGCTCCTCGCCTGTGAGCTCCTTGAGGTATCTAACCTCATAGTTGTAATCGTTGAGGATATAGTTGCGGTTCTGAGTCTGATAGCTGTACTGCTGACCGTCCTCGTCGAAGCATTTCCAAACGAACATCGAGCCGTCATCAGCCTTTGAGATATCTGCCTCATCGAAGCTGTACTCCTTGCCTTCCTTATCTATGCACTTTTTCTTTTCTGCGTCAAAGCGGATAGTGGTAGCCACCTCATGACCGCCGCCATATATCTCCTGCTGTCCCGAAAGGATATGCTTGCCGTAAACGCTCTTGAGATAAGCCATAAGAGCCTTTGTCTCCGGAGTTGCGTCAGGGTCACAGGTAGTGCCGCTTGCCTTTGACAGGTCGGGAAACTCGGCGTTTGATATGGTAACGGTGTCGATAGCCATGTAACCGTACTCGCATATGAATTCTATCTTGTTAACGCCCTTGTTCATTCGCACCATGCCGAAGTCATAGTCCACCCACTTATCGGAATAAGCCGCCTGAGTTGTATACTTTACACCGTTGATCCTTACAGCCTGCTGCCTGCCCTCCTCGTTGAGTATCTGAGCGCCGTGAACGGTTATGGAGTACATACCGTCCTCGGGCACTGTGACCTCAAAAGAAGCAGGCTTTGCTGTTAGATAGAAGAAGCCCTTTCCCGAATATCCCGGGAGCTCGGTCTGATATATCTTCTCCCAGAGCTCGGCGTCCTCCATCTCCTCTCCCTCTATGGTATAGGGGAACTTTGTGGCTGTATCAGCCGCTACGGAAGTAAAGAGCGGCATTGAAGCGGAATGAGCCGCTGCCATGACTCCTGCGGCAGCAAGAGCGATGAGCCTGTTTATCTTTCTGTTCATGTTTTTATCCTCCTTAAAAAGTCCTGTTTCTTTTTGTTTTTATGCCTCGGGCAGAGCCTTTATCAGTCCGAGCAGATATTTCTGTATTGCAAGAGCGTCGGAAGTGGTAATTCCGTTGCCTCTCTGATCAACGTCGGCATTGAGAGCGTTCTCCGCCGATATCTTGTACTTGTCGGGATTTGCAAGGGACTGCATTATCAGTACGGCGTCCGACATATCTATGATACCGTCGCCGTTTGCGTCGCCTGCAACGCCATTTTCAGCGGCCTCCGCAGTTGTGGTTGCTGCTGCGGAAGCAGTTGAAGTTACAGTTGTTGCAGTTGCTGTTGCTGTCGTAGTTGTAGCCGCCGCAGTCGTTGTGACCGCAGGTGCGGGAGTATCGTCATCCCTGAAGCCACTGCCTACAGCTATGATACTTTCCTTATACGCCGTCAGCGCAGCCTTGAGTTCCTTATTGACAGCATAAGCCTCGTCGTCAACAGCATTATCGAACTTCCAACTGAAATCACCGCCGTCAACTCTTCCTGCCCTTGCCGTAACGATAGCAGGAACGTCTTCAGCCTTGTCGGGAGTATACTTATACATTATCTCTGAGGTATCGAAGTTGTTATAAGCAGTCCCGCCGCTTTTGGCAATGACGTCCGCACCTATCTTTTCATTCCTCGATGAAGCCTCGTATGCGTCAAATTCGGTACTGTTCTGCTGATAGGCTGTAAATGCTTTCTGTCCCTCCATTATATTGCCGAAGGACTTGATGATACCGCCTGCCTCGCCTGAAAAGGTCCCGCCGGTGATACTGTCTGAGCCCTGCATTGAGATAAGCATAGGGTACCTGCAGTTACGGAAGTAATTGTTCTCCACGAAGCATGAAGCTCCCATTGTGACGCCGACACCGTACTTTGCATTGCCGTCAAAGTAATTATTGTAGCAGTGAACGGAACAGGTCCTTATTCTCGGATGACGGGAATCGGAATGATCGTACCAGTTGTGGTGGTAGGTTATGTAATTCTCAGTGGATTCAGACTTCATGCCCTGCAGATTACACTTTCCGTTATCCCAGAAATGGTTGTAGGAGTGTGTAACATAGGCAGATGTCTTCGTATCGAGAGCGCCGTCTCCCTTTGCCTGATCTGCGTCGGAACCAGCGTCACCGTAGAAAAAGTCACAGTTATGCACCCATATATGGTTATTTTTCTGCTGAAGACCGCAGTCGTCGCCCTCGTTGCTGTTGCAGTTCATAAAGCCTATATTCCTTACCTCCACGTTGGAGCAGTTCTTCATTACAAGTCCAAAGCCATTGAAGACAGTATCGCTGCCGATCCCTTCAATGGTACAGCCCGCTGTAACGGAATCCACCATGAGGTCACCCTTCGTAAGTACCTCAGGGTCTGTGATATTTCCGATAAAGCGTATATTCAGAGGTCTCTTCTCCTTGCCCTTCTTGTAGCCGAGAATGATATTCTGAACTCCCGTGAGCACCTCCGCCCCCTTGCCTGTGGCGTCGATGCTTGCGGTAACACTGTCCTTGTTGGCGTTTGTAACGTATACTACCAAAGCGTCGCTTTTCAGTGTGCCGTCCTCGTTGTAGGCACCGCTTGAGCTTCCGTTCACAAAGCCGAAACCGCTCCTGTCAAGGGCGTAAACATCTGCCCTGGTCTCAGCCGCCTTGGAAACGTCCTCCCTGCCGCTTGTAACAGGCACTATCTTCATGGTGTGGCTGCCGGCCTTGAGACCTACCGCGTCGGCTCTCATAAAGCCTTTGTACTGCCTGATGAGCATAGAGTCTATCTGCTTTCCGTCAACATAAACATTGTAGCCGGAAGCTCCCGAAACAGCCGACCACTCCGCATGCATTTCCTCGCCGCAGCCTGCCGAGCTTATGACCTTTACACTGCTTTCAGCTCCATACGAGACCATGGTCACACAATCCGAAAACGATGAATATGCAGGAGCTGCCGCGTAAAAAGTCAGCATGACAGCCGCCACAGCCGCAGCTGTCCTCAGCTTTAAAAGTCCGTTTTTCATAATTATTCCTCCATTATATCAATATCCTCCTGTATGCCGGCGGCATACCATTACACTATACATTATATAATGTATATATGTACTTTTCAATGGAGATTACCGCTGATAAAATGTACTTTTGAGCTATCCTGTTTTTTTAAAGAAAAAAGGCTCCCCGCCGGAGAGCCTTTATAAATACTGCAATATGCAAGAAAGCTCCGCCGAAGCGGAGCTTATATCATTCTTAGAAGAGGTTGAAATCGCCAAGAATATCGCCGTTAACAACGTAGTAAACTCTGTTTACATCAGGTCTGATGTAAATGTCTACCTTATCTGCTTTCTTAACGCCTGAAGCCTTTGTAGCCTTTGCAATAAGGTCAGCAGTGCTTACTTCTGAACCCATTGCCTGAATAACTACCTTGCTGTCTACGGCAGCTGCAGCAGTCTTCTTAGCAGCAGGCTTCTTTGCAGCAGCCTTCTTCTCAGCGGGCTTCTTTGCAGCAGGCTTCTTAGCTGGAGCCTTCTTCTCAGCAGGCTTCTTTGCAGCAGCCTTCTTCTCAGCAGGCTTCTTTGCAGCAGCTGCCTTGGCAGCGGGAGCCTTCTTAGCTGGAGCCTTCTTCTCAGGAGCCTTCTTCTCCTCTACAGGAGCAGCTGTTTCTACTACTTTCTTTTCTGCAGTTTTCTCTGGCATGATAGTATCCTCCTTAGAATTACTTGTTTACAGCGTTCTTAAGTGCCTGACCAGCCTTGAAAGCGGGAGCCTTAGAAGCAGGAGCAGTCATCATCTTCTTTGTCTGAGGGTTGATAACCTGCTTAGCCTTACGGTCACGAACCTCAAATGTGCCAAATCCAACGATGGAAACCTTCTCACCGCCTGAGAGAGCGTCTGTGATTGTTGAGATGATTGCGTTTACAGCAGTCTCAGCGTTCTTCTTTGTGAAGTCAGCCTTGTCGGCTACTGCACTGATTAATTCAGTCTTTGTCATAGTTAGTATCCTCCATAAATAAGATTTTACAATTGAATTATATACCCAATATTCCAATTTGTCAAGTAATTCATGAAAAAAAGACAAATTGACGTATATACAGCCATTTGCGGGGTGTTTTTTATACAAATCAGACATAGTATTTGCCTATTTTACGTTCAAAAAATTTTTTCGCCGAAGCAAAAACAATACCATGAGTATAAAACAGTCAATATATTCCGAAATATAAAGGAATTCAGCCTCACGAAAAAGCCTGAAATTTGTTGACCAATTTTCATAAATCAGAAATATATCAGTTTAAAAAAAGAAATATGAACGAATAACAGTATAGAGGGCGCACAGTGTGAGCACCCTCTCAAAAACAGCCAACAATATCACCAATTTTCCTCCAGTACATTTGTGAAAAACAGAGAATCCAAAAATTATTTTTTGGATATTCAATGGTTTTGCGTTGTATTTGCCACTATTTCAGCCCTATTACAGAAGGACTTTTTCATGCACAAGATAAGGGGCGGAAAGATCCGCCCCTCAAAAAGTGCTGTAAGCAATGTACAATCAGTGAGCCGGACAAGCTCAGCATGATCACGTTCAAGTCGGTTCAGGTCGCAGAAAGTCTGCCGTCTGTGTCTATATCGATATCGATAACGTCTCCTGCCGAGAGGTTACCTCCTATGATACGCTTGGCCGCAAGGGTCTCAACATTGCGCTGGATAAATCTTCTCAGCGGTCTTGCACCGAAGTTGGGATCATAGCCGCATTCAACGATATAATTCTTTGCAGCCTCGCTGACGTTTATGCGGATGTGCTTGTCGTCAAGTCTCTTTTGCAGATCAGCAAGCATAAGGTCCACGATCTTGATTATCTCTGTCTTTGCAAGTGGCTTGTAGAAGATTATCTCGTCCAGACGGTTGAGGAACTCGGGCCTGAACTGAGTTTTCAGCAGTCCCTCAACCTGTGCGCGTGCTTCTTCGGTTATCTCGCCGTTTGAATCTATACCCTCAAGTATATAAGGCGAGCCAAGATTCGACGTAAGTATTATAATAGTATTCTTGAAGTCCACAGTCCTGCCCTGAGAATCGGTTATACGGCCGTCGTCGAGCACCTGCAGAAGGATATTGAACACATCGGGATGAGCCTTTTCTATCTCATCAAATAGAACAACCGAATAAGGCTTTCTGCGGACCGCTTCCGTGAGCTGACCGCCCTCGTCGTAACCAACGTATCCGGGGGGCGCTCCTATCAGACGGCTTACGCTGAATTTCTCCATGTATTCGCTCATGTCGATACGTATGATATTTCTCTCGTCATCAAAGAGTATCTCGGACAGAGCCTTTGCAAGCTCTGTCTTGCCTACGCCCGTAGGTCCGAGGAAGAGGAACGAACCGATAGGTCTGTCGGGAGCCTGTATGCCTGCACGTGAACGCAGTATAGCTTCGCTTACCTTTGTAACAGCCTCGTCCTGACCGATGACCCTCTTGTGGAGAAGTCCCTCCAGTCCAAGTATCTTTTCCTTTTCGCCCTCCATGAGCTTTGAAACAGGTATACCGGTCCAGCGGCATACTATCTTGGCTATCTCGTCCTCAGTAACCTTATCACGGAGCAGTCTGCCATTTTCAACGTCATGCTCAGCCTGCTTTTCAAGCTCTTCCAGCTCCTTCTGCAACTGAGGCAGCTTGCCGTATTTCAGCTCTGCCGCCTTGTTGAGGTCATACTCACGCTCAGCCTTGTCTATCTCGCCGCCTGTGCGTTCGATCTCCTCACGGAGCTTCTGAACGGCTGAAATATCGTTCTTTTCGTTCTCCCACTTTGCCTTCATACTTTTGAACTTCTCACGAAGCTCAGCAAGCTCCTTCTGTATCTCCTCCAGATGTTCCTGAGAGATATTGTCGCTTTCCTTTTTGAGAGCAGCCTCCTCTATCTCGAGCTGAACTATCTTACGTGAGATAACGTCCAGCTCAGTAGGCATCGAATCCATTTCCGTGCGGATAGTCGCACATGCTTCATCAATAAGGTCGATAGCCTTATCAGGGAGGAATCTGTCGGTGATGTATCTGTTTGACAGTACGGCTGCCGAAATAAGCGCATTATCACTTATCTTGACGCCGTGGAAGACCTCGTAGCGCTCCTTAAGGCCGCGAAGTATGGATATAGTATCCTCAACGCTCGGTTCGTCCACCATAACAGGCTGAAAACGTCTTTCGAGAGCAGGATCCTTTTCGATGTACTGACGGTACTCATTAAGCGTAGTGGCGCCGATACAGTGCAGTTCGCCCCTTGCAAGCATAGGCTTCAGGAGATTTCCTGCGTCCATAGCGCCGTCGGTCTTGCCTGCACCTACGATGGTATGCAGCTCGTCGATAAACAGGAGTATCTGTCCGTTGCTGTTCTTTATCTCATTGAGTACAGCTTTCAGACGCTCCTCGAATTCGCCGCGGTACTTTGCTCCTGCGACGAGAGCGCCCATATCAAGGGAGAAGACCTTCCTGTCCTTAAGACTATCGGGGACATCGCCCGCCACGATACGAAGGGCAAGTCCCTCTGCAATGGCAGTTT
>JAEEGL013266583.1_pt1 | contig 19002 bp, 15 predicted proteins | sample 9134231 | NCBI WGS metagenome assembly JAEEGL01 (sample SAMN16246548, study PRJNA631951) | gut metagenome | biome: gut microbiome; feature: rumen; material: fiber-attached | host: Bos | place: Iran: Karaj | collected 2018-10 | reverse complement strand
TAGTATTTTTGAAAGGTAATTTATGAAAAAAATAAGTATTTTGATTCCATGTTTTAATGAGGTGGAGAACGTTGAACCAATTTCTGCAGCAGTAGAAAATGTGTTAAAAGAGAAACTGTCAAACTATGACTATGAGATAGTCTTTATCGACAATGCATCTTCTGATGGAACAAGGGATAAGATAGAGAGCATTTGCGCAGGCAATCCCAAGATCAAAGCTATCTTTAACGTGACTAATTTTGGACAGTTCAATTCACCATTTCATGGAATGTGCAGCCTCGATGGAGATTGCGTTATTCCTATCTGTGCTGATTTCCAGGATCCTGTTGAGCTCATTCCTGTATTTGTTGAAAAATGGGAGCAGGGTCACAAGATTGTCAGTGGAGTCAAATCTTCCAGCAAGGAAAATGGATTTATCTATTTTCTCAGAACTGTGTATTACAAGACTATCAAGAATATGTCCAGCGTTAGAATGATCGAACATTTCACAGGCTTTGGACTGTATGATAAAACTTTTATTCAGCTTCTGAGAAAACTTGATGATCCGATTCCTTTCATCAGAGGAATTGTTGCTGAGTATGGTGAAGGCTTCAACATGACAACTGTTGAGTATGAACAGCCTCAGCGCCGTGCAGGAGTGACCCACAACAATTTCTACACCTTGTATGATGCGGCAATGCTGAGTATCACTTCTTACACCAAGGTGGGTCTGCGCCTTTGCACAATTGCCGGATTTATATGTGCGTTAGTTGACCTTATTGTGGCTTTTGTGTATCTGGTACTTAAACTGACTCATTGGTACAGTTTCCATGCAGGTTACGCGCCAATGATAATCGGCATGTTCCTGATTGGTGCTATTCAGCTCTTTTTCATAGGTCTTATGGGAGAGTACATTTTGAACATCAATACCCGTGTGATTGGAAGACCACTTGTAGTTGAGGAAAAGAGAATCAATTTCTAAGATAATGGGGGATTTATGCAGGTTACGTCTTTTTCGTTTCTGTTTTTTGTACTTATAATAGCAGCTCTGTGTTACTGCTTGCCACGTAAATTCAGATATATTCTGCTCTTGCTTGCGAGTATTGGTTTTTATGTAAGTCTGGATGTAATAGGCTGTATTGTACTTCTTGTTTCAATACTGACTACATACGCTGCAGGACTTATGCTGGATAAGAATACAAGCCGATTGGATGCAGAAGGCTCTGATAATGCAGATCACAAGAGCAGTTCAGGGACCTCTGATAACATCATATTTGCAGGCTGCATTATCCTGAATATTGCGATCCTGGCAGCTTTTAAGTATTTGGGATTTTTCTTTGGCAGAGAGGATTCGGCTATCAGTATAGTGGCACCTATAGGAATATCTTTTTATATCCTTAAGGCTGTTTCTTATCTGATCGATGTAAAAAGAGGCACGATCAGAGCTGAGAAGAATATTGCCAAGTATGCCCTGTATGTATCATTTTTTACTCAGATTGTTTCAGGTCCAATAGACAGAGCAGGAAACCTTATTCCTCAGTTCAACTATCCGGTTACAGTCGACCTCGACAGACTAAGAGATGGTTTTATGCAGATGCTCTGGGGCTACTTCATGAAGCTGGTTCTGGCTGACAGACTTGCAATTTTTGTTAAAGATGTCTATGACAATCCTGCTGCAGGCACTATTACTTTTATAGCGACTCTTTTCTATACATTTGAAATTTACTGTGATTTTGCCGGCTATTCACATATTGTTATAGGCGCATCGAGAATACTTGGAATTGATATCTGCAATAACTTTGATGCTCCGTACTTTTCAGGCTCTATAGCAGAGTTCTGGCGCAGATGGCATATTTCTTTATCTAGCTGGCTCAAGGATTATGTTTATATTCCACTTGGCGGAAACAGGAAGGGAGTATGGCGCAAGTATCTCAATATACTGATCGTTTTTGCAGTAAGTGGACTGTGGCATGGAACTGGATGGACCTTTATAGTATGGGGACTTCTTCATGGATTGTATCAGGTGATAGGCTATCTTCTGATGCCTGTAAGGAATTTCCTTGTGAATACATTTAAGGTTGACAGGAAATCTTTTGCTCACAGATTATTCAAGACGGTATTTACTTTTTTACTTGTCAATCTTGCCTGGGTATTTTTCAGGGCAGATTCAGTCATAGATGCTATTAGCATAATTGTTAAGAGCTTGTCTGTTACCCCATGGGTTCTGACAAACGGCGAACTATTTAAGCATGGCATTGATGAAGCTAATATGCTGCTTCTTGTTGTAGGCCTTGTAATCGTGTTTATAACAGACCTTATGAATAATCAGGGGACAGTTATCAGGGATAAGATAGCACGACAGTCATGGTGGCTTAGATGGCTCATTATGATAGCAGCTATTTTGGTGATTGCGGTGTGCGGTATCTGGGGACCCGGATACAATGCTTCAAGCTTTATTTATCAGCAGTTCTAACCGGAGAAAGATATGAAGAAGAGGATAATAAATCTTATTAGAATAGCTTTATTTGCTGCCGTGGTCACAGTGTGCATTGTAGCTGCTGCGGTGGTTGTGCGCAGGAAGGAAAGCGCAGATAAATACTCAGACTTTTTTACACAGGCCAAAGAAGGCAATATAGACGTTCTTTTTATGGGCTCGTCCCATGTGATAAACGGTATTAATCCTGCAAGCCTGTATCATGATTATGGCTTTACTTCCTATAATATGGGTGGCCATGGGTCAGTAATGCAGGCTACTTACTGGGAACTTATTGAGGCACTTGATCACTGCACTCCCAAGTGGGTTGTGGTTGATGCCTATATGCTTGAGAAGAATTATCAGTATCTTGATGTGATGAATGAGAATACTCCTCAGGAGGATATCGATTCATCTATAGATCAGCTACATCTTAATATGGACTGCTGGCCTCTTAACAGACTCAAGCTTGCAGCTGTGTCTGACCTTATTGAGGATAAAGAGATCAGAAAAGAGTTTTTGTTTGATTTCATTGTATATCATTCCAGGTGGAACGAACTGACCAAAGAGGACTATTCTGCTCTTACAGGTAATAATGAAACAAGCGGCCTTCTGGGGGCTGAGCTTAGATATGGTGTTGAGATCAAGCCTTCGGTGTCTCCGGATCCTGAAGAGGGGCAGTTACTTGCTGAGCATACTGTAGGCCAGGAATATCTCATGAAGATAATCGATGAGTGCCAGAGAAGAGGAATAGGCGTTCTTGTGACATACCTTCCATTTTGCCCGACAACTGATGATAAGATAGCTGCTAACAGTGCCGGTGCTGTGGCTGGGATGTACGATGTTCCCTATATAAATATGTTAAATTTAGGTATAATAGACCAATATACTGATTTAAATGATACTGGTCACCTTAATGCTTCAGGAGCAAGAAAGGTTACTGATTATATTGGTAACTGGCTTCTTGCAAACGCTGATCTTACTGATCACAGAGGAGAGGCGGGGTATGAGTATTATGATGAATGTGCGCACAAATATGCAGAAGATATGCGCAGTTTGAGCAGTAGTGCAGATGATCTCTATACTCAGCTGGAAATGCTATCATTTGGAAATGTTGGTTCAGTAGTATACTTCAATCAGGGCTCAGGAGCTTTTACTGATGAAAGCGTCAGAGAGCTGGTATCACAGATATCAGGAACTGATAAGATCAGAAATACTGATGGGCCGTATATTATGATAAATGACGCTGCGTCAGGTAATGTATATGAAGCATGCGGAGATGAGGCTCTTGACGGAGTAGCTACAGCTATGGGCTCTATGGTATATCAGCCCGTTGAGCAGAGATTCAGACTCTTGTATGCAAGAGAGAATGAAGAACTTAATTACCTCTATGATGATGATCATATCTGGTATGATATTCAGATCATCACTTATGACAAGAATTCAGGAGAGGTCTTATCTCACAAGTATTACAGATCTTATGGGAATAATTATCGTCAGGACTGATGACCTGATAGTAGAAGAGCTCTATGTGAGCAAGTAGTAATATATGTTTTAAGTGAAAGGATAATAATATGAGCGAAAAGGTTTGTATAGTAGGAATTGCAGGAGGAACAGCGTCAGGTAAGACTACCATTGTGCGCAGGATCAAAGAGAAGTTTGGGGATGATATTGTAGTTATCAACCATGATTCATATTACAAGGCACATGATGATCTTTCATATGAAGACAGGTCACGTCTTAACTACGACCATCCGGCATCTTTTGATACAGATCTTATGATCGCTGATGTTAAAAAACTCAAGAATAACGAAGAGATAGATATGCCTGTTTATGATTACACAGTTCATAACAGGTCAGATGCTACTGTTCATGTAGTTCCCAAGAAGGTGATCATTGTTGAAGGTATCCTCATCCTTGAGAATAAAGAGCTTAGAGACCTTATGGATATCAAGGTTTTTGTTGAGACAGATGCTGACGAGAGACTTATGCGCAGAATCCGTCGTGACATGGTTGAAAGAGCAAGATCTATTGATTCTATCCTTACTCAGTATTCAGAAACTGTTAAACCTATGCATGAGCAGTTCGTAGAGCCAAGTAAGAAATATGCAGATATCATTATCCCAAGAGGTGGAGAGAACCTTACAGGTATCAGCATCTTACAGGAGCATTTAAATCTTGTACTGAGCAATGGAGCAGGCAAGTAAAGATTTATTTTTTGTGACTTGATAAGACATGAGTAAGCATGTCGAAGGAAAGATATACAAAGGACGGAAAGCAGACTTGATTTCAGGAATTTTAGCGGTAATAAAAATAATATTCTTTATGTTCATAGTCCCATTTGGTATAGGCGTTTTACTTAATGGGATACTTCCTGTTGTCAGGAGAACTGTCGGAATTACTTTTATCTTTGGATATGTGGTGTATTTTGCAGTGTTCGAACTTGTTGCTATACCCTGTATGTTACATTATGTTTACAATGCCTTTAGCTATTGTACATATATTTATCTTGTGATCAGTCTATTACTTGCACTTGCCGGGATTGTCAAAGCAATTTATCTTCTCAGGAAACATGGAATGGATTATCTGACTCTTTTCCCGGGGGAGACGCATGCGACAGCTCATGAACTCTTAAGCCCAAGGTCTGACCCAAGAATGCTCAAGCTTAGTTACTCTGTTGAGAGCAGGATTTATTGGGGAATATTCTTTGCGCTTTTACTGGTTCAGATGGTTTTGGCAGTTGTGATGTCAAGCTTTGATGGTGATGATGCTTACTATGTTGTTGAATCACTTCTTGCACAGCAGGCGGATGTCATGAATACGATTCTTCCGTATACAGGAACATCTACTTCTCTTGATATCAGACATGCACTTGCAGTTATAACTATGTGGATAGCTTATATGGCGAGAATATGCGGAGTTCATGCGACGATCATGTCACATTCCGTAGTACCTGTTCTGATCATTCCGCTGGTTTATCTTGTATATGTGGAGATTGCGAGAATACTCTTTAGGAGAAGGCAGGAGGTTATTCCTGTTTTCATGATAATTGTTTCCTTCCTGATGATGTTTGGAAATATATCAATTTACACTCCGGCAACTTTTTTCCTGACCAGAACCTGGCAGGGGAAAGCAATTGTTAACAGTCTTGTATTTCCGCTTATTATGTGGGTATTTCTATGGATGCTGGAAGATAGCAGGAAAAGACCTATCTTTGGCTCCAAGGTTGATAACAGTACAGAATCCTATGAGGAATACAAGGAACATAAGACTATTTATAAGATTTCTCCATGGATTTTCCTGACACTTATAAATATGCTATCAGGAGTATGTACTTCAATGGGAGTAATTTTTGGAACAGGGCTTGTTGCTCTGTTTACACTGGTGCTGCTATTGTTTGAGAGAAATTTAAGAGTTGTAATTGGAGCAATATGCTGTGTTATTCCAAATGCCTTGTATTTACTTGTTTATTTAGGACTTTTCCACAGCTGATCTTTTGAGTTCATTTTATATGAGTCTTGCACAACACACATTATTATAAGAGGTTTGTATGTACGGTATTTTTATGCAATGCTGGGTCACACTTAAGCTGTATGGAGGAAACGGTGTATTATTGTTTCTCCTGATAGCGTCATCGATTTATCTGATCGTGGCCGAGAAGAGCATCAAAAAGAAAATAATGCTTGGTATCATTCCAATCCTGATCCTTATCGGATTTCTTTTGCCTTTTACCAAGATTGCCTATGTGGCGGCATTTGATGAGGGAAGCGATACTTATTACAGATTGCTATGGCTGATACCTACTTATGTGACTATAGCATTTGCAGCTTGTAAGCTTATTTTTTCGTTTAATAAGAGCATGTATCAGAGGATAGCGTTTGTTGTAGTGCTTAGTTTTATTGCGCTTACAGGTTCACTTGTTTATGCGAGCGGTCATGTAAATGTGGCTGAGAACCTGTATCATATACCACAGCATGTTATAGACATCTGTGATGAGATTGCTCCTGCAGAAGGAGAGGCAAGAGTACGTGCTGCTTTTCCGTCGGAGCTGGTTCACTTTGTGAGGCAGTATGACACAGACATTCTTCTTCCCTTTGGAAGAGAGATGGTTGTAACTCAGTGGGATTATTATAATCCGGTCTATGAAGTTATGGAGAAGCCTGAGGTTATTGATGCCAAGGCTCTTGTGGACGCTACAAGGGAGACGAAATGCAGTTATATTGTTCTGTCTGAGGAGCGCAAGATTGATGGCGACCTTGTTAAAATGGGGCTTAAACTTGTGAATACTCTTCATGGCTATAATATTTATGCTGATCCTGAGGTATTAAATGCCGGATTGTGATCTGGGTTTATATAGAGTATTTTTATTGGGGAAATGTATTGGGGAAATATGTATTTGAAAAGAGATTTTTGTAATGGAGAAAGCTAAGTCAATTGAGCATCTTCACAGCATATTGTATGATATGCTGCTCGAAGTTGACAGAATATGTAAAGAGAACAACATCAGATATTTCCTGGCATTTGGCACGGAAATCGGCGCAGTTAGAGATCACGCTTTTATACCTTGGGATGATGATATAGATATTAAGGTGATGAGAGAAGACTATGAGAGTTTCAAGGCCGCTATGAAAGAGAACCTTGGCGGAGCTCTTAAGTTTAAAGAACCGATTGACGAAAAGCCTTATTTTTTTGATTTTGTACCAAGGATCATAAATACAGAATATACTTTGAGTGATGACCCCAATAATCTTCAGAATCATCCGGCTATAGATGTCTTTCTGGTAGATCATGTACCTGCGGGTAAGATTTTTCAAAAAGGAATGTATTTTAAACTGAAGCTTATTCATGCACTTGCAATTTCCAAGAGAAAGCATGTTGATTATAAGAGCTATGGGACTATAGCAAGGGCAGGACTCATTATTCTTGGTGGCATAGGAAATCTCTTTTCCCTTGAGAAACTGATCAGGATGTATGACAGGCAACAGAGGAAATATGAGAATGTGACTACGCCTTTTCGTTTTACCAGCAACTTTGCATTTGGTATTCAGGCCATGTACGATTTTGATATCTACGAAAGAGCCACTGAGGTAGTTCTTGAGAGGGATAAATTTCCATGTCCGGAGAGGTATGACGAGGAACTTAGACTTGTTTACGGGGATTACATGACACCCAGGAAAATGGGAATAGTTCATTTTGAGGAGAATGAGTAATGCAGGCAGTAATATTAGCAGCAGGAATGGGCAAGAGACTTAAAGAGCTCACCCAGAACAATACAAAATGTATGGTGAAGGTAAACGGTGTATCGCTGATAGACAGAATGCTTCACCAGATAGAAAAAAAGAATCTATCAAGAATAGTTATAGTTGTGGGATACGAGGCTGACAAGCTCAAGGAATACATTAAAACCCTTGGTATAACTACACCTATTGAATATATTGATAATCCAATCTATGACAAGACCAACAATATCTATTCTCTTTCTCTTGCAAGCGATTATCTGGTAAAAGAAGATACTCTTTTGTTTGAGTCTGATCTGATTTTTGAGGACTCAGTTCTTGATGTACTATTGGAGGATCCAAGAGATACTCTTGCACTTGTGGATAAGTATGAGTCATGGATGGATGGAACATGTGTAAAACTATCTTCTGATGACAGCATAGAAGCCTTTGTTCCGGGTAAGAAATTCAAATTTGATGAGATCAAGGAATACTATAAGACTGTAAATATTTATAAATTCAGCAGACATTTTTCAGAGACACATTACGTGCCTTTCCTCAAAGCTTACCAGTCTGCACTTGGCCAGAATGAGTACTATGAGCAGGTCCTTAGGGTGATCACTATGCTGGATGATCCTGAGATCAAAGCCAAGAGACTTGATGGTCAGCGCTGGTACGAAATTGATGATATCCAGGATCTTGATATAGCAGAGTCTATTTTTACTCCGGATGAAGATGAGAAGGTAAGACTTCTTCAGAGACGCTACGGTGGATACTGGAGATACCCAAAGCTCCTTGATTTCTGCTATCTTGTCAATCCTTATTTTCCACCTGAGAAGATGAAGGATGAAATCAGGGCTAACTTTGATACTCTTCTTACTGAATATCCTTCAGGAATGAGGGTTAACAGCCTTCTTGCTGCCAAGAATTTTGGAGTTCATCAGGAAAATATAATTGTCGGAAATGGCGCAGCAGAGCTGATAAAGAGCCTTATGGAGAACTTTGACGGTAAGACAGGATTTATCCGCCCGACTTTTGATGAGTATCCTAACCGTTACGACAGAGAAGTTTCAGTGGATTTCGTGCCTGAAAATGCTGATTATTCATATACTGCGGATGATATCATGAACTTTTTTGCAGATAAGGATATCAGTAATCTGGTTCTGGTTAATCCAGACAACCCAAGTGGCAACTACATTCACAAAAAGGACCTTTTAAGGCTTGTTAAATGGTGCGGTGACAGAGATGTCAGAATTGTTATCGATGAGTCATTTGTTGATTTTGCAGATGAATCTGATAACACTTTGATCGAGCAGGAAATACTGGATGATAACAAACATCTCTTTGTCATGAAGAGTATATCCAAGTCCTACGGAGTTCCGGGACTCAGACTTGGCGTTCTTGCTTCAGGGGATAGCACTACAATCGATCTTATGAAAAAAGATGTAGCTATCTGGAATATCAACTCCTTTGGCGAGTTCTATATGCAGATTGAAGAGAAGTATAAAAAGGACTATGCTGTAGCTCTTGATAAATTCAGAAAAGAGAGAGCGCGTTTTGAAGAAAAACTTTCAGAGATCAAGGGGATAAGAGTTATTCCGTCTCAGGCAAACTTTGTTATGACTGAGCTCGATGCTGAGATTTCTCCAAAGGAACTTCTCAAAAAGCTCTTTATTAAGCACAATCTTCTGATAAAAGAGCTGACAACCAAGACTAATGGACGGAATTATCTGCGCCTTGCAGTGAGAAATACTGAGGATAACGATATTTTGATCGCTGCGCTTAAATGTGAGCTTGGAGAATAAAGAGTTAATGAAGATAATTGGTTTTGAAACTATTAAGAATATGAATATTACACCTGCAAGGTGCTATGAGTGGGTTTTGGAGATGATTGAAGCCAAAGATAAGGCAATGCTTCCGCCAAAGACACACCTTAACATGCCAGGAAATATTTTTTGCAATGTTATGCCATCAATAATAGAGAATGCTGAGGGCAAGATTGGCGGGATCAAGGTGGTTACCCGCTATCCTGAGAGAAAGCCTTCTCTAGATAGCGAGATACTTCTATTTGACGCTGATTCCGGCAACTTCCTTGCACTTATGGATGGAAACTGGATCACTGCTATGAGAACAGGCGCTGTTGCTGCTCATTCTGTAATGACGCTTGCCAAAAAAGATTTTAAGACGATCGGAATGATTGGCCTTGGTAATGTGGCACGCAGCAGTCTTCTGGTGCTGGCATCTGTTTGCAAGGATAAAAAGCTTACCGTTAAGCTTTTAAAATACAAGGATCAGGCAGAACTTTTTATAGAGAGATTCAAGGATTTCCATAACCTTGAGTTTGTAATAACAGATTCGGTCAAGGATTGCATCAAGGGTTCAGATGTTGTGATCTCCTGTGCAACTTATTTTGAAGATGATATAGCGCTTGACGAGTGGTTTGACGAGGGAGTTTTGGTTGTACCTGTTCATACGAGAGGCTTTACAAATTGCGACTTGTTCTTTGATAAGGTTTATGCTGACGATACAGGACATGTGGACCATTTTAAGAACTTCTCTAAGTTCAGATACTTTGCTGAAATGAGTGATGTAGTTAATGGAAGAGCCAAAGGGCGCGAAAACGACAGCGAGCGTATTCTTGCGTATAATATTGGTGTTTCTATCCATGATGTAAATTATGCGGCACATATTTATCAGGAGCTTAGTGATGACAGGAGCTCTTTTGATAAGCTTGTAGATGCTGATATGCAGGCACCAACTGAGAAGTTTTGGCTGTGATAAGGGCGGAGAGTTTTTGGGGAGCTTTTTATGGTTTTTAATTCCTATGAATTTGTTCTTTTATTTCTACCGGTGTTTCTGATCATATATAATATGGTTCGCAGCATCGGCCGTAAAAAGGGAAACGTACGGATGCTGGTTGATCTGTGTATCATACTGGGATCCTTATGTTTTTATGCCCTTTTCGGGATGCACAATCTGGCTATTATACTGATAAGTATTACTTTTAATATATGTACTTCAATTCCAATGAGCTTTATGAGAGAGCACAGCGTAGAGCTTTCTTTATTTGGCAGAAAGATAGCTGTTCAAAAGCTTTGGCTTTCCTTTGGAATAATCTTTAACATAGTTCTTTTGCTGTTCTTTAAGCTGTGGGGAGTGTTCCTTCCTATAGCAATCAGTTTTTATACCTTTAATCAGATTTCCTATATAGTTGACCTGGAGAGAGGGGATATCGAGAAATTTAAGATATTGGACTATCTTACCTATATACTCTTTTTTCCTAAACTTCTGCAGGGACCAATCATGGGATATGGTGAGTTTGAAACAAAACTCACACAGGCTTTGGATAAAAGCTTTGACTATGAGGTCTTTCTAAGAGCAATGTATCTCTTTTCCATAGGTCTGTTCAAGAAAGTGATCATGGCAGATACCATAGGAAAGGCTGTTGATGCTAACTTTTCATGGCTTGTTGGAATGGGAAGCCTTGAAGCTGTGCTGACAGCAGTGTTCTACTCATTTCAGCTGTACTTTGATTTTAGCGGCTATTGCGATATGGCGGCTGCTGTGAGTGACCTGATTGGAATAGAACTTCCAATTAACTTTGACTCTCCATACAAAGCTGTCAATATCGTTGATTTCTGGAAAAGATGGCATATTACTCTCACTAAGTTTTTTACCAGATATGTGTATATTCCTCTTGGCGGAAATAGAAAAGGGGAGGCCAGAACCTATGTAAACTTCATGATCATTTTCCTGCTAAGCGGTTTCTGGCACGGAACAGGCTGGACCTTTATCATATGGGGAGTAATGCACGGAGTTTTGTACGTTATCACCAGATGGCTTGAGAGGAACAGGAAAGAGGCACCTTTAGCAGGTGGTGATCAGAAAGAATCAGATAAAGCTATTTTGACAGAAAATCTGCATAAAGAGGCAGGCGCGGGCAATATAAGACATGAAATAGTAAGGGTGGTAAAGACAATCCTCACTTTCACTTATGTTACAGCAGCCTGGGTGTTCTTTAGAGCAGAGACTATAGAAGATGCACTTATTCTATTTGGCCAGATATTTAAGGGCGGCGTAAGACCTTTTGCCAATAGTTTTTCGGCAGCTTTTCAGATAGATGAACTGTGGTACATTCTCAAGGTAACTCCTGTAATGAAGCTCAATAACGCCTGGGAGATCTGTGTTTGGATTTTCCTGATAGCTTCAGTTATTATGATTTTCTTTTTCCCAAATGCTGTGAGAAGGTGCAAGAATTGCAGGCTTGGAATTGGAACTACGCTTTTGACAGTACTTTTACTGGTGTGGAGCGTTGTAAGCCTTGGCGGAGTCAGCACATTCCTGTATATGAATTTCTGAAGAAAAACCAGAATCGAGAATGTCTGGAAAAGAAAAACAGGCAGGTAAGTGGATCAAATAGAAATATGGAAGATAAGAATAACGTGACTAGAGAAAAAAATAGATATCGGAAATTGTTTATTGTTTTTTGGACCGTGCTTATTGCGGTTGTAGTCGTGGTGGGCGGAATTGTTGTGTATGTGGATCCTTTTTTCCATTATCACAGGCCACTTGAGGGATTTCCGTATGTGGTTGATAATCAGCTGAGCCAGAATCCGGGAATGGCCAGAAACATGAACTACAATTCCTGTATTATCGGGTCATCAATGACTGTCAATTTTGATACGGATGATTTTAAAGAGCTGATGGGACTGGACACATTAAAGCTTAGTTATAGCGGAGCTTATCCCAAGGATGACAGTAATATTCTGTCCATTGTGTATGATGAAGAGAGCCTTGCCAGAAAAAACAGTCCGGTAGATGCTGTGTTTTTTGCCATGGATATTCCGGTAATGGCTGCGGATAAAGAGACAGTCAAGTATGAAAGACCTGAGTATCTCTACGATAATAATATATTTAATGATGTGAAATATGTCCTTAATAAGGATGTTATCATGCAGTATATATTCAGGCCAATCGTGCAGAAAAAGGGTACTGACCTATCGGAGGCTTACTTTAGCTGGTGGACACCTGATTATTACAATATTCAGTGGGTTATGCACACATATGAAGAGCCTGATAAGGCCCTTGAAGAAGTTCCTGAAGATGCAATGATAGACCGGTCTGGAATTAATCTTGATGTGAACATTTTGCCTTTTGTAGAGGAACATCCGGAGACAGAGTTTTATTTCTTTTTCCCGCCGTATAGTATCTTGTACTGGCACAATGTGATGCAGGATAATTCATTAAATGCCACAATGGCGCAGTATAGATATGTCGCAGATAGACTTTTGCAGTATGATAATGTCCATTTATTCTATTTTCAGAATATGGAAGAAGTTACGGATCTTAATAATTATGCGGATTATTCGCATTATAAGCCTGAGATCAACAGATATATGGTTGAGTGCTTCGCAAACGGAGAGCATGAGATCACATCTTCAGAGGAGATGGATTTAGAGCTTACCAAAATGCGTGGTATAATAGATGAGTTTGATTTTGATGAGTTGTTTTCACAGGAGTGGTGAGGAAAAATGAGTAGAGATAATAAGAAATTTAGTTTTGAGGATATTCCCGGCTGGGTACATTTGGTGTTTATTGGAATTATAGTTCTTGTAATAGCTTTTTCTATATATAAGCTTGTACGCTGGAATATGGGAACTGCCGAACTTGATACCTCAGATACAGGAAGCCTTGAAGTAGAGGTTCTGGATCAGGTATTTCTTTTGACAGATGATAAGAAAGCAGGGCATGAGTATGATGACGAGGAAACAATACTGTTTCTTGGAAACGATGCGCTGACTTATGATGCAAGTGAGACCGGAGTCGCTAATCAGATAGGAAGTAAGCTGGGTGCAACGGTTATTAACTGCGGATTTCCGGGATCGACAGTTGCCAACAAGAATACGGAGTTTTCGGATGATTACAAGCTTGATGCATATAGCTTTGTGAACGTGGTTAACAGCATGGTTTCCGGGGATTTTAGCCGAATGGAAGAGTGTGCATCCTCTTTTGATGATTATGCATATACTTCTACATCCTGGGAACTTAAAAATGTGGATATGAACAAGGTGGATACGATCGTTATCTACTACAATGCGCAGGATTATCTGAATATGAGAGTTGGTATGAATCCTGATAACGAGTACGATCCTGTAACTTACAGAGGAGCGCTTAATTCAGGAATCAAGGCTCTTCAGGAAAAATATCCATACATAAGGATTGTATGTTTGTCTTTTACCATGTGTTATGCATATGATTCAAACGGACAGATTGTGAGCGGAGACAGAGTGGACTTTGGAAACGGCAAGCTCACAACATATCTTCAGTTTATGATAGATGTTTCAGGCGAGAGAGGCGTCACCTTTATCGATGACTACTATGGAACAATCCATGAGGATAACAGTACAGAGTGGCTCCTTGATAACATTCATGTAAATGCAGCCTGCAACGAGCATGTGGCCCAGCATTTTGTAAATGTGATATATCCAGACGGAATCTGAGAAGAATCAGATTAAATAGATTGATCATTGCGTTAAACCAATGGCGTAATGAAAAAATGAGAAAGTTGTTTTGTGAGACTTAAGATGAATAGTAAGAAAAAGAAAATAGGAATCGTGGATATCCTGCAGCTTCAGGGTGCAGTTATAGTGTATTCTCTTTCAACTGTTGCAGGAAAACTTGCATCGGATCATCCATTTTTATCATTTAAATATATTTTGTTTTTTGGCCTTGAGTTTGTGATCCTTGCTGTGTATGCCATCATATGGCAACAGATGATCAAGAAGTTTCAGTTATCAATTGCGTGTGCCAATAAAGCGCTGACTCTTTTGTGGTCTATGCTGTGGAATTTCATTATTTTCTCGACAGGTATTACTGTCTGGAAGGTTGTTGGAGTAGGCCTTGTTATCATTGGTGTTATCATTATGAATTCTGAGGCAGAAAGCGAGGATGCAGGTAATAAAGGCACAGTGATCGAGAATGCAGGCGCAGGTAATGGCACTGCGACTGAGAAGATAGAGGAGGGAAAAGATAATGATTAATATATTTTTCTTTCTCATGATACTGGCTGAGCTTGTGGCGGCTTCTTCTCAGATGCTTCTCAAAAAAAGCGCAGGCAAAGAGTATCCCTCTTTTATCAGAGAGTATTTGAATATACTGGTAATAAGCGGATATGGACTTCTTGTAGTATCAATGATCATCACTATTGTGTGCTATGGCGGCCTTGGCTATATGGGGACAGTTGTCATGGAGCCCATCAACTATATTCTGGTTATGATCATGTCAAGGATCTTCTTTAAAGAGAAATTTACTACTAAGAAGATTATTGGAGTTTTGTTTATTATTGTAGGAATTGCTGTATTCTATATGCCATAAATTGTGAATAAGCAGTTGCCGCTAGATATAATGTGCAGCCATAAATGTTTGTTTTCGTCTGCGTCGTAATTCAAAAAGATAATTATACATGACCCAGCTTCCTTTCGATGTTGCTCAAAACAATCAGCTGGTTCATGTATACTTATCTAATGAATTATCTCCTCGTCCGAGAACTGCACATTTATGGCTGCATCATTGTACTATGGCAGGCAACTGAATTGTAAGTTCTCGTAAACGACATTAGGAATTGCCTAATGTCAGTTCAGTAGGAACAGAGGATCACAACTACCGAGAAATAATTAAGTTGTAGATATAGCGTGCATAGTGGTAGAATTGCACTATATATAGTTAATCACGCGATTTTTAGGGGAAAAGTATGAAAAAAAGATTGTTTGGGCTTAAAGCTAGAGATAAGAGAAATCTTAGCAAGTACAGAGAGGATGTCATCGACCTGGATGATGAAGAAATCGATGATTATGAAGATGAGGGTTATCCAGAAGATGATTATGAAGATGACGATTATCCAGAGGATGAAGAGGATGATCGTTACGAGGATGATTATCCGGAAGATGAATATCCTGAGAGAGACTACGCAGATGATGTAAGACGTGGTCAGTATGAAGATGACGATTATCCGGAGGATGAAGAGGATGATCGCTATGAGGATGATTATCCGGAAGACGAATATCCTGAGAGAGATTACGCAGATGAAGTAAGGCGTGGCCAGTATGAAGATGACGATTATCCGGAGGATGAAGAGGATGATCGCTATGAAGATGAGGGAGATTATCCGGAAAGAGACTACGCAGATGATGTAAGGCGTGGTCAGTATGAAGAAGACGATTATCCAGAGGATGAAATAGATGATCGTTATGATGAAGAAGATTACCGTGAGGATGATATAGACGATCGTTACGAAGACGATGAAATAGATGATCGCTACGAGGATGAAGAATACCCGGAAGATAATTACGAGGAATATCCAGAGGACGAGGATGACAGCGAGTATTATCCAGAGGATTCCAGATATGACGAGAGACGAGGACGCGTTAGAAGAGACAGACATAATAAGAGAGCAGATCGCGATAGGAGAGACAGAGGAGAGTCAATACCAGCCAAGATATTGAGTTTTCTTGCTAATACATCTGCAACAGAGAGAATTGCAGCAATCTTTGCGATTGTGATCCTGGCAGGTGGCATTGCTACTGCATCTTTTTATGCAAAAGCTATGGGAAACAGGCAGCAGCTTGAATCTTTTGCAGAAATCGGTGCCAATATGGGCGAAGAAACAATCGTGGGCCAGAGCGGACTTATTGCGGTTGCTGATGCAGAGAAAGCAAGAGCTATAGCAGCAGAACTTGTTTCTGAGGACGCACTCCTTGAGGAAGAGGAGGAAGAAGTTCCCGATGATGCTGAGAATGTGACAATCAAGATGACACTTACCAGTATCAAGAGTGATATGAAGGTTAAGTTCATCAATTCTCAGACAGGCAAACTTGTAGCAAATCTGCCTCTGGAAATTGACGTTGAAACTCCTGATGGTTCCAAGGTGACCTACAATGATCACGATCAGGACGGAATCATTTATAAAAAGGACATTACCGCCGGTGTCTATAAGATAACACCTAAGGCACTTCCAAGCGGATATGAGAACTATAAGCTTGAGATCAAGACCCAGAGCCTTACAGTTAAGGATCAGGTCGAGATGAAGGCAGTTGATGTCAGCAACGAGGTCAAGAAGGAATCTCAGGTCAACGCTGCAAAGGAAGATACTGCAGTCAAGACTGAGGTAGAATCAGAACTTCCTAATACAGTAGAATGGGTCGATTCTAACCAAAACACTTCAGAAGATGGTAATTTCGAGTATAAAAATATAGATAAAAATGATATTGTTGATCCTTCACAGACTGCAATGATTGGGACTAGAGCCTTTATGTTTTTGGGCATAGCAAATAGTGGAACAGGTACAATCAAGACCTTGGAAGAAGGTAATACAGGAGATATTACAGAACCTGGAAAGGGAGCAACAATTGAGGATCCGACAATACCAAAGGACCCAAGTCCTTCCGAAGGCAATACTGGTGATAGTAGTACTGGTGGAAGTACAGAAGAAAGTAGTGGCGAAAATACAGGTGAAAGTAGTGGAGGAAGTACAGGCGAAAGTAGTAGTGGAGGAAGTACAGGTGATAATACAGGGGATAACAAAGATAAGGGAGAATCTGAAAAACCACCTGTTACTTCTGAGGGGACTATCAATGTAAAAGATATAACGATTGCTATTGATGCAGTAGGTCATGAACTGCCTGCAAGCGCTTCTAATTCAGAGAAAATAGAGTATTCTTCTGAAAGCGATAAGATAATAAGTATTTCTGGCAATAAAATTATAGGTGTGCATGCTGGAACAGCGACTGTAACAGCAAAGGCAAAAGATTGCCCTACTGTAACATTCAATGTGACTGTTAGTAAGAAAAAGTTTAATATACCTGATTTTTCTATTAGCGTAGGTAGTTCGGTTAATTTGACAGATAAAGGCATTCCATCTACTGCTAGTGTATCTTCAGACAATGACAATGTAAGTGTGAATGGACTTGTTATAAAAGGAATGAAAGTAGACAAGTCTATTATTACAGTGAAAGATAATGACTACGAAGATTATAAATTTACTGTAACTGTCACAAATGCTGACAAAAAGGTGCCGCTTGGTGTTACCACAAAGACACTTTCCGAAGGGCAGAGCTTTAAGGTTGAACCTACTGAGAAGGGGGTTACAATCAAGCTTGAAACAAACAGACCAGATGTTGCATCTGTATCAGAGCAAACAATTATTGCTAAAAAGGCTGGAGATGCAACTATTACAGTAACTGCCGATGGTTACCAAAGTGCTACTATTTCCATCAAAGTTGTACAGGTTACACTAAAAGATAAAAAGGGTAACGATGTATATGTAGAAGATAATGGTAAGTATAGAATAGCTACAAGCGCAGACTATTTTTCAGGAAAGAAGTTTTTCTTGAAGGTAGCAGGAGAAGTTTCTAAGCGCGGATGGTGGACTATAAATGGTAATACTTACTATTATGATAAAGATGGTAATTATGTAACTGGAGAACAGGTCATCAACCACGTCAAATATGTGTTTGATTCCAATGGTGCGCTTACAACAACTGCAGGAACAAACGGAATTGATGTTAGTAAGTGGAACGGTAATATAGATTGGAAGGCAGTAAAGAACTCCGGAGTTCAGTTTGCTATTATCAGGTGTGGATACAGAGGATCATCTGCTGGAGCACTTATTGAAGATCCTACCTTTAGAAGGAATATAGCAGGAGCACAGCAGGCTGGAATTCGAGTTGGAGTGTATTTCTTCACTCAGGCTGTGAACGAAGTTGAGGCAGTAGAAGAAGCTTCAATGGTAATAAATTTAATAAAGGGTTACAACATTACATATCCGGTTTATCTCGATGTTGAAGGAAGTGGAGGCCGTGGAGATGGTATTAGTACTGAGCAGAGAACAGCAAACATTAAAGCTTTCTGCGGAACAATACAAAATGCCGGATACAAAGCAGGCGTTTATGCGAATAAGACCTGGTTTACAAGCAAGATAAATACTCCACAGCTTACAAATTATAAAATTTGGTTGGCTCAGTATGCAGAAAAACCTACATACAGTGCTACTAGATATGACATGTGGCAGTGTACATCAAAAGGAAGTGTTCCTGGAATATCTGGTAAGGTAGATATGAACATTTGCTATTGATAAACCGTTACACTTCTACTTGACTTATTCTTGTGGTATACTATGTCAGTAAAATTTTGAAATTTTTTAGAATTAATGAGGAAAAAAATATGAGAACATACCTAGTTACAGGTGGAGCAGGCTTTATCGGCTCTAATTATATTCACTATATGTTTAAGAAGTATGATAACGAGATCCGCATTATCAACGTTGATGTGCTTACTTAT
>JAEEGL012822886.1_pt1 | contig 19002 bp, 8 predicted proteins | sample 9134231 | NCBI WGS metagenome assembly JAEEGL01 (sample SAMN16246548, study PRJNA631951) | gut metagenome | biome: gut microbiome; feature: rumen; material: fiber-attached | host: Bos | place: Iran: Karaj | collected 2018-10 | reverse complement strand
TAAAAATATAATAGAATTAGTTAATTAAAATATCTATTAGAATTTTCTTTTTCTTATGAAGTAACAAATAGAAAAAGATAAATAATTTAATAATTATATTTTAGTATTAAAAAAAAAAAAAACTGAAAAAATCAAAATGAATGATTATTAAACTTAATAGATGAAAAGGAAAAGAAAACTTATCAAAAGTTATTGAATCATCTTTAAAAGAAGAAAATATTCTTATTAAATCAATAAAAGACGAAATTAAGATTAAAGTTAATCTATTAATTCAAAAAAGAAAAAGTAGCATGAGTTTTATTTCTGAAATTTTTATTTAACAATTTAAAATGTTTTCAAAATCCTTTATATTAATTTGTATTCTTACTTTAATATTTAATTTTAAATGATATATTTTAATTTATTAAATAATACCATTCAATTTCACTATAAATTCTAAATCACCTACCTCAAAAAATTAAACCTATGATATGATTCAATAATTAAATGTTAATACAACCATTTTACACATGAAAAAAACCAAAGAATTCTAAAAAAAATATATGATTAATGATTAGATTAACTTTTTATATGTTAAAAAAATAAAACTATAAAATAAGAATTCAAAATAAATTCATAAAACATTTAATGCAACTCATTTAAAATTTAATCCTTAAAGTCTTAATTTTAGAAAAAAAATTAATCATTTCAACATTCATTAAAAATTAAATATTTTGAATTTTAAAAAAACAAAGGAATGCTTATCTTTCCTATAAAAAATGATAAAGAATATAACACATAAAATTATTAAACAATTGGAAAAAGAAAACAGAAAAAACTAAAATAAAATATTTTAAATTTTAAATTGAATTTTAGTAAAATATAATTTATTTATAAATATATACAAAATGAAGAAGAATCAATATATTATGAAATCAACATCTAAATAAAGATATGAAGGAAAAAGTAAAGATTCATGTTTATTTATTTAAAAATAAGAATCTATTAAGAAAATGAAATAGATTCATAATATTGATTTAGTTAATGTTAATTGAGTGAGTATTGATAATGAAAAAGGTAATAACAACAAAATTAAATTAACATAAAAGTATATCTATCATATACATTTTTTTACTTTATTTAACTTATTAATATATTTTAAATCTAACTTAGGATGGATAAGTTTATAGGAAAAAAAAATATATTGAATTTATTTCATAAAAATGTTTGGACAAAAAAAATAAAAAAAAATTATCTAAAAATATATATTTCCTTTATTTTAATTCAAAAAATATTCACCTAAATATATAAATCATAACATTAATTTTAAATAATATAATAATATATTTAATTTAAATCAATAAAAATGTATAGATAAGTTCAATATTTTTAATGTTTTTTATATGATCTTTTTCATTATGACTTATTTTCACAATTTCATTTTTTAAAGAAATTAAATGAAAGAAAAAAAATAAAAAATTTTTTTAAAAATTCAAAAAATATAAAATAAAAATGTAATTATTCTAATTAAATGAATTATATATTTAATTAAAATTAAATTTTAATTTTTTCTTTAACAATTCAACACAATATTTTATACTTTAATACATTAAAATATACAAAAAGACATATAAATTTTTTATTTAATAATTTCTAACCTTAATAAGAAAATTGAATATTCCCAAAAGAAATTTTCCTCTGAGAAGGAATTCTCTTTTTTGGTCTTTCTTTTAAAATAGATTTAGTCGATTCAACTTTATTTAATCTATATAAAGATTTATGACTTTTTCCAAATCTACTAATAGTATTTTGATTAAAAGAATTAACATTTAATGTTTGATGACTAATAGAACCTTTTAATTGAGTATTTTTTTTAATTCCTACAAAATATTGTTTTATTAACTTTTTATTATCTTCAATTTGTTCTTTTTCTTCTTTTAAAAGTTTTTTAAAATTTAATAAATTATAAAATGAATCATCAATAAAATCATTTTGTAATAAAGGATCAATAACTACATGTCCTTCACTATTAAATAAATGAATTTTTTGAAGTAAACCTTTAATTTCTGTTTTTTTAATAAAAACAATATTTAAATTTAAAATATTATTTTTTTCAAATTTATAGTCAATTGGTTTTTCATTTAAGGGATACATTCTTAAAATTTTCGCTTCAGATAAAGAAGTTGATATGAAAAAATAATCTTTTTTCTTTTTTAATAATTGTAAAATTTTTCCTCTATATTTTATTAGTTTCGGTAATTCTTTTATTTTTTTAATTGCGTTTTTTCTGTTTTCTTTTGTTGTTTCATAAAATAATTTTTTTTTAAACTCTATTCTTGATTTATAACCTTTAAATAAAGAAATAATTTTATTTGCACATTCATTTCTATAGTTTATCAATCTTTTTATCAAAAAATCTTTTCTAAATTGTAATTTTGTTAAATTTGTTAAGATTAATGGTAAGATTTTATTTTCTGAGATTTGTTTTCTTATTCTTTCTGACATTTATTTATATATTTTTAATATTATATTATTTGTAAAAAAATTTATAATTTAATAATATTTATTTTAATTTTAATTATTTAAATTAATCAAATTATAAAAATGAAAAACAAATCTAAAAGATAATTAATTAATTATTATAAATTTATAGATTAAAATAATTCTATTTTGAATATAAAAACAAATGTTTTAATAGAATTTATGAAATAAAATTAATCAATCAATGTCAATTAAAATAAAGAGATAACGGTAAAATAAGAAAAATAATGAAACTTAATTCATATACATAAAGAAAATTATGAATAATTTTTTGAAATTATTATATTTCTTTCAAATAAAAATATGATTTAATCTTCTTTTTTTGATTTTATTGTTTCTTCTACAATCTTATTCAATAAAGATTTTTCAAAAAATAATGAAAACTTTATATTATTTGATATTAAATTTATTTTGGAAGCAAGTGTTCATTAAAAATATTATTTAATCTATTCATTCAAATTAATAAGAAATATCTAATGTTTAATCAACAACCTAATAAAAAGAGTATTTTTTTGATATAGATTCTTCCAATTAAACAATTAAAAACGGTAAAAAAAAGAACATTGTTTTTATTAATTTTTACTCTTTTCTAATTAATATTATTTATTATAATCAATCATTAGAAAATATATTATTTGTTATTTCATTTATATTTTTGAATTAATATTTTTTACAAAAATTAATCTAGAAAAAACATGCAAATAATTATTTAAATTTTTATATTTAAAATCAAATCCCTATTTGTAAATTGAGATAAATATTTTTAAGATTTATTCTTATAAAAATAATATTAATATTGAGAATAACAATAAAAAACAATCTTTCAGAGAAAATTTTATTGATAATGGAAAAATAATTTTGATGTAAATAAAAGAAAAAAAAAAAAATTAATAAAATAAAATAAATAATATCCTAATATATTTTTCCAAAGAAAACATAAAAAGACTAAAGATTTAAGAATTTTTTAGTAAGGAATAAAAATTAAAAAGTTTATTTTTAATAAAATACTTTTTAAATGGAATAGAAAAATATATATAAATATATAATTTTAAAATTTTTTTATTTAAAAATGTCAAACTATTATCGTTTGAAAAGAATGTGTGGAATCCATATACATCAAGATGGAGTTAATTTTGTTACATCATTTCCTTCTGGTAATATTATTTCTGTTTCCAACGATAAATCGATTAAAATTTTTGATAATATTAATTTTAAAATAATTCAAAATATTCAAAACGCCCATAATAAAGAAATCACTTCTGTCGATATTAAAGATGAAAACACTTTTGTTACTTCTTCTTCTGATCAAAGTTTAAAATTATGGATTCAAAAGGACAATAAATATATAAACAATAAAACCATTCAAGATGCTCATGATGATGATATAAATAAAGTAATATTTTGTTCAAATGGAAATTTAATTTCATGTTCATGGGATTATTCAGTAAGAATATGGAAAGAAAATAATGGAGATTATGAAAATATTAAAAAATTAAAACATACTGATATTATAGGTGCAGTTTTATTTTTGGAAGATAAAAATATTTTAGTATCTGCTGGAGAAGATGGAACTAAATTATGGAGTTTAGATAAAAATGATGTTAATTGTAATAATGTTACCGAGCTTAAATTTTTTAGTGAAACTTATTGTGAATGGAGTCCTCATTTATGTAGACTTAATGAAGATATAATTATTGTTAAAGGAAAAGATAGAAATCAATTAATTTTAATTTCATTATCCAAGAAGGAAATAGTTCAAGAAATTAATAATACTTTTGAATGCTATTCATTAGGTGTAATCCAATTTATACCAATATTTTTAGTTGGAGGAGAAAGAAATATAAGAGTGTATAGGAAAGATAATTATGAATGTATTCAAAAGATTGATGGTGCTCACTCTTCTGTTAATGGATTTTCTGAATTAAAAAATAAATACATTGCGTCTTTTTCTTATGATCAATCAATAAAAATTTGGTATATTTAAGAATTAAATTAATATTTGATTTAATTAAAAAATTTTTTTTTATAACTATTGAATTGAACAAATCTTCAAATATTTTCAAAACCAATGTAATAATAATGATTTTGATAAGGAAGATTTAAATCCTTTTAATTTATATATAACTTTTTTTAAAAAAATTATTTTTATATTCATTATCATAAATATCACAAATCTTTTATTTATTCTAATCAGCAAAAATATTCATTTATTTATAATATTAAATATTTGTCATATATATATTGAACTTGTATTTTGTAAAATATTTCTTTTATTATTTGAATAATTATTTATACTTTATTCATTTTATAAAAAATCAATACCTCCATTTTACAGGGAGAACAAAATTATTTTTCTATGATTTAATGAATAAAATGATTAGTTTATAATTATATAAATAATTTAATTATAAAAAGATAGTAATGAATCCATTTATAAATCAATATATTTATTGTTTTGAAATTATATTATTTATTTTTATTTTTTAATTACTTCTTAAAAAATGTTATTTTTATTAACTATACTAATATATTAAAATTATATATTTTTTGAAGAGAAAATCAAATAAATAAATCTTATGATATTAAGAAAATATATTTTAAAGATAATTGTTTTCTTTTTTGGAAAACTTATCTCACAAAATTTCAAAAAAAAGTATAAATTAAAACAAAAATTATTTTATCTTTCTTTAATTCAATAGGAAAAACAAAATCATTTTTAAAGAGTTAACTAATAATTTTTGAATAAAGTTAAAAAAATTTTTGAAAAACAATTTGATAATTCAACAAAAAATGAATTTTAAAAATAAAGATATTTTCATTTGATATATAATACTTGAATCGTGTAAATGAATTTTTATTTTCTCTTTTAAAAAAATAAGAAATAATATTTTCTTTATTCCTTATAAATTAAAAAAATCTTTAAAAAAGATAAATAAAAAATAAAATAAATGTCATCCTTTTTAAAATGTATAAAAAAGACAATAAAGGAATGTGATTGTTTTGGAACTTTTGTAACATTTAGAATAAATAAAGATAACGAACTTAAATCATTATTCGGCGGATGTTCTACAATAATATATTCATTAATTGCTATAGTATACATATCATATATGTCATATCATTTTATAGCAAGAAAAAATATAGAATTTATAAATGCATATAGAATAGTTGAATCAGAACCATTTATAAATTTAACTGATATTGGATTTAATTTTGCTTTTGGACTTGAATCTGCTGATTCAGAACATCCTTATGTTGAAGGAGATATTAAATTTTTTAATTATTCTGTTTTTTTAATTGAATGGAAAGGAGAAGAAAAAATAACAAAAATTCAAATACCAACTAAACCATGTACTAAAGAAGATTTTCATCATTTAATTGATGAAACTTTCAAAAAAAGTTCTTTAGAACAGTTAATTTGTCCTAATTGGAATGGAATAAATTTTACCTTAGAAGGAACTTATATGGATTATTATTATAAATATATTATGATTCAAATTGGTTTAACAGAATATGCTTTAAATAACATTGAGTTAACTAAAGAATTATTTATTAAGAATCCATTTGAAATGGCATTTTTTTTCCTTAATAATGCTATTGATTACGATAATCATTCTAAACCAATGCCTTTGTTTTTATCTCATTTATTTAGAACTATGGATTTTAATTATCAAAAAACAACTGAAGTTTTATTTTCTCCTGTTGAATTTTATAATGATGAAAATATTATAATAGATAACCCAACTCTTACAAGAGGATTAGCTATTGATTCTTATACTGATTCTTTTAGAAATAGTGACAGAAATGTTAAACATGAAAGTTTAGTTAATCAATTTTTATTAAAAACAAGTTCTAAAATTATTGAATTAAAAAGGATTTATGAAAAATTTCCTCTTTTTGTAGCAGATTTAACTGGAATTTTAGAAGATATTTTAATATTTTTACTTTTAACTGTTAATATTATTGAAAGAATTGCTATTGATCATAAATTAATTTCAAAAATGTTAAAATTTAAAGGAAGTAAATATTATGATATTGAATATTTAATTAATACTTTTAATAAAGAAAAAATAAATTCAAATATAACAAAAATAATCAACAAACAAAATTTAGATATTATTAAAAGTGGAAAAGGAGAAGTTAAATCGAGGAGAAAAAGTTTAATAACTTTATTAGAAAATCAACAAAATGAAAAAAGAACAAAAAATGTAAGTTTTGCAGATTCAAAAAAAAATAATTATATGAATCAATATGAATTGAAATATCACGGAAAAGAAGATAAAAGAACAGATAATAATATAGAAGTCCAAACAAGAGAAATAGATGGAATAACATTGTTACATCATTCATCAAAAAAATCACATGGAAACAGCTTTTCAATAGAAAGTCTTTCTGAAATAAGTGATGTTACGCATGATGTAAGAAAAGAAGAATTAAGTGAAATGACTAAAAATATAAATACTAATACTGAAAGAATTTTCACTTCTTCTAGAACATTACAGAATTTAAATTATGAAAATGTAGAAAATAAAATTAATAATAATGTTATTAAAAGGAAATTCAATAATGTTAAAGTAGGAATTTGTAGAACTATATGTGCAAAAATGTGTTATTGGATGAATGATAAAATGAAAAAAACTAAATATGGTATTAAAAAAGCAGAAGATAGAGTTCATTATTATTTAGATGTATTTAATTATATAAAAAAAATGCAGGAAGTTGATTTGTTAACTTATTGTTTTTTAGACCATGATCAATATAAATTGTTTGAATATTTAAGTAAACCTCCTGTAAAATTCGAAGATGATTTTAATAATATTTATAATGAATTTTTAGATAGACAAGTTACTTATAAATCTATTGGTAAAAAGGAAATTGATGATTTATATCATTCTTATATTAATATTAGAAATAAGAATGATATATTATTCGAAGATTTAAAATTATTAAGGCTTGTAAATGCTGAAATTAACTTTTTAAGTTGAGTTGTAATTTATTTTATTCATATTTATTAAATTTAAATTATTTAATTATATGTTAAATATTATTGTGTTATTAAAATTATATAAAATTCATAAAAACGTTAAAAATTAGAATTTAATTTTTATTATTATATGTCAATCTATTATTTTGAAAAATTTTCAAAATTTTTTTCTTATTTAACTCAAGAAATTAAATTAATTATAATTATAATTATAAATAAAAATTGTTATTGATAAAATTAATTAAGAGGTAAAAGGAAAATCTTCAATAATTTTACCTTTTATAAAAAAGAATTCTATAATCTTAATTAATAATAATGTTCAAAAAATAAAATTAAACATCTCATATTAAAGAAGTGGAAAGTTATGTAAAGATTATTCTATTGAGATGGAAGAAATGATGAAATAGGAAGATAATAGATTCATTCCCAGATTTCTATATGCCTTAGAAATTCACTCAGATATCCTAATCATTTAATTTCTATTATTGGTACATAATTTATATTAAATCCATTAATGAAAATCAAGATTTAATATCTCAAATTAAAAAATTGATTAAAATGAATAATATTATTGTAAAAGAATTACTAATATTTAGAAATATTAACCACATATGATATTTTTGAAACTTTTAATTAGTGATAAAATATCAAATAATTTAGTAACTCACATAAAGAAGATAAATTTTCGGAAATAATAAAATATCTTTTCCTTTAAGTAGAATTTTTTATTTAAGAAAAACTTATATTGACAAAGTTAGAAATTTAAGAAGATTAAATAAAAGGGATTTATGTTAGTTATTTAAATAAATTGAATTTATTTTATTTCAAAAGAATCTATTTTAGATATTACCAATCATATTGTTAAATTTATTTAAATTTTGATATTGTAAAACTTTTAATATGTTTTGTTTAGGAATATTAAATTGTTAGAATGTGACCTCTAAGGATAAATAAATCTTTTTCCTTTGTTGATACTTAAAATTCAAATATGTGTAAAAAAAAATATTTGAATTTTTTATGAAAATGAATATATGAAAGAATTAAATAGCATTAGAACTTACTTTATGAAAAAAGAAAAAATGATGAAGAAAAGAAAAAATTAATTTGGACATGGTTTCTTTGAAGAAAAAAAAAAGAAGAAATTAAAGTCCTTGAAAAAATTGTACATACTCAATGAATAATAATCAAATTATAACATCAACAGTATAAAAAATATTAAAAAGATTTATAATCGACTTTAATTTTAAGAGCCAAGACCAGTTAAAATAATTAATAAATTTGTTAAATCAAGATATCTGGGATTTTCCTATTTCATTATGTGAATATTATAATTATGATTATAAAGGAGATAACTGAGAATATATAGATCAATCTAAATTTTGATTTTGAAAGAAATTTATTTAATCAAAATTTAAAAGATTCAGCTAGATTAAAAGAATTAAGAAAAATGTTAAAAGAAAGAGAGAGATATAATAAATTGTTATAAATATTTTTTTTTGATGAGAGGATTTTCAGTTTTGGAATTGATAAAAAAGTCCGGGAAATTATAATAAAACATATAATGATTTTTTAACTCAAAAAATAATATGTATAAATTCTTATGATATAAATAACAGATAAATAAACTATTATAAAAATATAAGTGATAGAGATTATAAATCAAGATTTATTAAAAAAAAATCTAATTGAGAAGAACTGAAAAAAGAAAGATATTTTTAATTCATGAAAAGCTTCTAAATCTATAAATATATTTCACTCTTAATGTTTAATAAAAAATAAAAAATTAATTCAAAAAATATTATTAAATTTAAATTAATAATAATTAACATAAATTATTTAATATCATTAATTTAAAAATTAAAATATTAAAAAATATGTCTTCAGAAGTTATAAATTTTTATGACTTATTATCAACTGTAACACCAACAGTAATTGAACTTGTAATATTTAATTTATTCAAATTCATTCTTCGATATGTATCATTGGTTATATCAAGTTTTATAATATATCGAATATATAAAGCATACTCAGACTTTCTTCTTCCATTTAGTATATCATTAAAAAGAAAAACAGAAATGAAAGGTATGGTAGAACATTTTAATCCTCAAAATATGATTTATACAGAAAAATGTCCAATTCCAAAAATATTAAAACCAACACAATTACTAATTAAAATATATAGTGCATCAATTAATCCAGTTGATTATAAAATAATATTTTCAAGAATTATATTTATAAGATGGCTTTATTATCCAAATTATAATATAGGATATGATATAAGTGGAATTGTATTAGATGTTGGAGAAAAAGTAACAAAATTTAAAAAAGGAGATTTAATTTATGGTTTTAGTGTATCAGGTTGTTTACAAGAATTTACAGTTGCAGAAGAAAATCAAATTATTAAAAAACCAAATAATATTAATTTTAATGAAGCTGCTTCTCTTCCTTTGGTCACTTTAACAGCTTATCAATCTTTAACTTGGTTTTATAATAAAGAAGATTTAAAAGGAAAAAAATTATTGATAATTGGAGCAAGTGGAGGAACTGGACATATTGGGGTTCAATTAGGTAAATATTACCAAATGGAAGTTTATGGAGTTTGTTCTAAAAAAAATACAAATGATGTTTTAAATTATGGTGCTTTAAAAGTTTATAATTATGATAATGAAGATAGTATGAATGAATGTTTAAAAGAACAATTTGATTTAATTTTTGATACGGTTTCTTCGAATGAATCTATTGATGGAGATCAATTTGAAAAATATGGGAAATTATTAAATAAAAATGGAAAATATGTTGCAATTAATGGTCCTATAGGAAAATTTTTTATTGGAGTGATTATGAGTTATTTTAATTATAAATCTTTCGAAGGAGGAAGACATATTCATTGTTGTATGAAAAGTAGATATAAAGATTTTGAGGAGATTAAAAAAATTGTGGAAGAAGGTGGAGTTAAACCTAATATTAATGTTAGAGAATTTAATAAAGATGAAGTTATAAAAGGTTTTGATGAATTGAAAAGTAGGAGAACTAAAGGAAAAATTGTTTTTGAAATATTTAAAGAACCTAAATAAGTATTATTCAAAATATTATATTAAATTAAAATAATATTTATTTGATTTAATTTAAAAGTAATATTATTAGAATTAATAAATTTTAAATTATCATATTCTTAGCGGATTTTTAGTTGGAAAATTCTTAAAAAAGAATAATCGAAATCAAAGATTATTTTGTTTTTATATAATCATTAAAAAATTAATAATTGAAAAAATGCTGATATTTTCCTACAAGACAAATTATTTTTATTTTATTTATTCAAAGAGCATTTTTTTTCAAAATAACATATAATAATATTTCTAATTAAAAAATAAGATAATATTTTTTTTATATTTTTAAATGATAAAAATATTAGTAATAATTCAAAAGAATAAAGTTAAATATTTATTTTTAAATTTTCAAAGTAAATAATGTAAAAAAAAATAATTTTTTTTTATAAACCAAGTTCTCTCATATGTATTTTTTATCAGAACAATATTAAATTATTATTTTAAATCTAAATAAAAATTTTCATTTCAGTTAAAAAAAAATGGAGAATATTAACGAGGATAATTCATTAAATTCAAATCAAAATCTTACAGATAAAATCAAAGAAGAAAAAGAAAACCCTATAAACCTTCAAAAATTAGAAATTCCAGAAAATAAAAATAATAAAATCAATATAGACCCATCATTAATGAGATTTCAAGTTAAAAAAAGTATAAGAAAAAACTCAATAATTCCAAGAAGACTTTCTTTAATAGAAAAATACACATCATTAAGTGAAATACCAAGTTCAAAAAGGAATAATGATCAAGAAATAAAAGAAATTTTAAGAATAATTGAAAAAAAATATTATGAAAGGAATGAAAAAGAAAATAAAACTTTATTATCATTTTTGATTAATACTCATATAAATGATAATTTAAGATCAGATCTTTTAGAAACTAATATTTCAGTTCAAAAATTATGTGATTTAATAGGACAATTTATTTCAATACAAGTTTTTCAAAAAAATAATAATATTTATATTATTGATGAAAAAGCAGAATTAATTTATATATTATTAAGAGGAAATATTAGTTTATATAATATTAAAGTTATTAATGAAAAAATGACTTTTGAACAATATTTAAATTTTCTTTATAAAATAAAAACAGAAAATAAAAAAGAAGAATATTTAAAAAAAGAAGATAAAGGAGAATTAGGAAAAGAATTTATTGATGATTATTTATTAATGAATATTTTAAATGAGAATAAAGCTTATTATCATATTCCAAAAAATTCTGATATTTTTGATTTTCCAGATATAATATTTTTAATAAAAATTTACAAAGATTGTATTGAAAATAATGGAGAAAATATTATGACTTTATATAAAAGTAATAATTATCCTTTAACAAAATATAATTATATAGATGTAATAAATGGAAAAATAAAAATATCAAAATTTAGTTCAAAGTTAACTTCATTTTTTGGTAAAAGAGAATATTATTATTTACAACAATTTACTAATCAACTTAATCCAATTAGAATAATAAAATATATAAGAACTAAGTATTTAGAAGAATTTGATTATTTTGGTAATTTTGAAATTATAGAAAATAAACCTTTAAGATTGGAAACTGCAAAATGTGAAAGTTCAAAAGCACTTTTATTAGCAATTAATAAAAAATCTTATTCTTCAATTTTATATAAAGAACAAAAAGTAATTAGAGATAAAGAATTAGAAAAATTTCATAGAAGTTATATTTTTAAAGAATTAAATAAAAATTTTTTCAATCAAAAGATTTTTACACAATTTAAAATTATAGATTTTTTTGTTGATACTGAATTGTTTAAAGAAGATGAAAAGTTGAATAATTTTTATATTTTAAAAGAAGGAATAATTGAATTATCAATAAATAATCACTCACTATTAGAATTAAAATCAATAATAAAAAAATTATATAATTTAATTAAAAAGGAAATTAGAATGAATATTTTTTTAAGAGAAACAATGGTTCATTCATATAAAGTAGTTGAAAGAACTTTAAATTTAAAAAGAAAATTTTTAGTGTTTACAAGTGAAAAAGGAATTTTTGGTGATTATGAAAAATATTTTAATATACCTTCTATATTTACTGCTACTGTTGTTTCAAAACAAGTCAAATTATTTGTTTATCCTTATGAAAAATATAATCGTTTATATAATGAAGTTGATGGTTTAAAAGAAGGATTAAAGAATACAGCAATGAAAAAAATAAGAAAAATAATCGAAAGATTAATTTCTATTTATAATTCCTATTTTACAAAAATTGAAAATGAATTTACAATTAAACAACAAGAACAATATGATCAAATAGTAGGAAATACAGATGAAAAAACAATAAATAAAAATTTAGTATTAAATACTCCCCTTTATAATACAATGAAAGCTATATCTAAACATATAAAAAATAATTCAAATTATATACCATATAATAATGATATTTTTAAGGAATTAATGAATACAAAAACAAATAATGATATAAAAAAATTGAACGAAAATCACAATTCTGAATTAGTAAATTCAACTGATGAAGAAATTAATCAAAATTTAAAAAATAAGAAATTTAATACAATATATAAAAGTTTAGATTTTAGAATTAGACCTAAAAAATTATTTTTACCTTCAATTGTTTCTAATGAAAATTCTGTGGAAAGAAATTCATCAAGAAATTTTTCAAATGATACTTTTTATAAATATAATTCAAAAAATAATCCTTTGTATATAAGCATTAATAATACTAAAATAAAATTCCCTCAAAGAATTGAAAAAAATTGCCCTTTAATTAATAGAATTAGAAAAGAATTAAAAAAAAATAAGTCGAAAAAAAAAATAAAAACAATATTTACTGATATGATAATGAATGATTTTCATGGAAAAAAAAATAAAAAAGATTTGGGTAAAGAAAATGATAATTATGAAACAATATATTAATTTATTTAACCAATATAAAAATGATACAATAAGAATTAAGTAATTATATATTGATTTAATAATGTTTTCTAACTTTTTTTTAAAAATATCAAATTTTTAATTATTATTAAAATAACTTTTTAATGTTATTTAATTCAATTAATTCTTACATAATAAATAAAAAAATGGACGCTCAAAACAAATACGTATTATATCAAGAAATAGGAACAGGTGCATTTGGAAAAGTATATTTAGCAGAAGATAGAATAAATAAAAGAAAAGTGGCAATTAAAAGAATGCCTAAAAATAAAATTATATCAAATCCATATCTTCTTCAAGCTTTTTGGAAAGAAATTGAAATAATGAAAAAATGCAAATGTAAAAACTCAGTAGAATTCATTGAATTATTAGAATCTCAAAATAATTATAATGTTGTAATGGAATTATGTGATGCAGATTTACAGATATATTTAATGAAAAAAAATCGTGGATTACCAAAAGAAGAAATACGTAAAATATTTCTTCAATTAAATAACGTTTTTAAAATTATGTATTCTCAAAATATAATGCATAGAGATTTAAAATTAAAAAATATTATGATTAAATTTTCAAATGATGAAAAAACAGAATATGAAGTGAAATTAAGTGATTATGGCTTTAGTAAAGCTTTAGATGAAAATTTAATTACAACAACTCATTTAGGTACTCCTGCGACAATGGCTCCTGAGGTTTTATCTAATAATAATTATTCTCTAAAAGCTGATTTATGGAGTATTGGTGTTTTATTATATCAATTATTTTTTAATGAATTACCCTATTTAGCTGTTAATGAAAAAAAACTTCTTGAAAAAATATTAGCAAATTACCCTATTAAAAAATGTAATGATGAAATTTTGAATGATTTAATTACTAAATTACTTATTGTTGACCCTGAAAAAAGAATAAGTTGGAATGAATATTTTATGCACCCTTTTTTTAATCCTGTTTTAAATAATTCTTTAAAAAATCAAAAATTTGAAAAAATTAAAGAGTTTAATTTTGGTCTTGATATTCCTAATTTAAAAATATATATTGGTAAAGAAAATTCTAGTAATATGTTAATTTTTATTAAACAATTTTCAAATTCCTTTGCAAATCAATATAAACAACAAATTCAAAATGAAATTGATATTTGTAATTTATTTCAATTAAATAAAAATGCAATTCAATTTTATAAAATAGAAAAAGATAATAATTACACTTATTTATTATTTAAATATATAGAAGGAGAATCTTTGTTCGAATATTCTCAGAAAAATAATATTAATGAAGAAAAAATAAAAAAAATGAATCTTGAATTTTATGAAAATATAGGATTATTTATTAATATTAATCAAATTCAATTTAATATTATTTCATTATATAATTTTATTGTAAATAAAAATGAAGAATTAATTTTATTTGACTTTGGATTAATTAGTTATCTTATTCCTTATGATATTAAAAAAGAATATTTCATTACATCACCAAATGAAATAAATAAAATAACAGGGAAATCAAATATATTAAATTATGGGATAACAATATTTAAAACTTATTATAAAGATACAATTAAAATAAAAGATAAAATTATTAATATTCCTGATACTAAACCAATATCAAAAGAATTTATGTCATTTATTTCTAAATGTATTTATAGAAATATAGAAAAAAGACATTCTTGGAATTCTTTTCCTCTAGATTCTTTTCTTTATTCTCCATCAAATAATATTGAACCTTTAATTAATAAATATAAATTAAATATAATTCTAAAAGGTTTAGAATTTAGATTTCAATTTATTGTTGATTATTATAATTCTATTGACTTTAATGAAGAAAAATCAAGAAAATTTTTAAAAGAAATAGGTTTATTCCTTACAATTTCTTTTATTGAATTACAAACTATTAGAAAAATATTTGATAAATTTATAAAGAAAGATAATAACTTTAGTCTTGAAGAAGAAATTTCTTTTATTCAAATATATAATAATTCCTTTTATGACTTTGTAACTTATAATTTAGGTTCTTCTCCAAAAGAGAAAAAAATTTTTAGTGAAGAAGAAAATGAATTAATGATTCCTTTTATGGAAAAAACAAAGATGTTATTAAGTGGAATCATAAAAAATATTATTAGAATTAAAAAAATAGATAAAAATCTTTGTTCATTAGGAGAAAATTCAATGGTATTTATAAAACAATTATTAGATGGTTTCAATCAAAGTAAAATTCAAAACTATTTTTATAATTTAACTCAAGAAGGAATTCAATATTTTGAAACAAAAAATTTTGATATATCAAATAAAAAATTAACAATTGCAGAATTTTTATGTGAATATATAATTTTTATGAAAGCATTTATTACCAATAATAATAAAAATATTAATAATTTTAATTTAATTGATAAGTTTTTTACTTCTAACGATCAAATATGTATTTCAACTGTTTTTCTTCAAAAAGACAATACAAAATATTTATTTGTTTCATTCTTAGGTGGAATGTTTAGATATTATAATAATAAATTAAGTAATGTAGAAATTGAAAGTGAAAATTACATTAAAAATTGTAAAGAAGTTTTTGATGGTTTAATTCAATTTTATCCATCTCTTATGAAAATGGTAATTGACTCAAGTAAAAGCTAATAATTAACTTTAATTGATTATTTTTTTTATTTTCAATTTATTAAAACAAAATAATTTTTTTAATATTTTTTAAAAATACTTTCAACATATTTTTTATTTAATCTTAACTCAGTATAAACCAAAGCATAATATTTTTTTCCTTCATTTATATTAAACTTAAAAATAATATTGTATTTATTTTCTTTTATTATTGCAATATAATGATTTGAATCATTTTCATCATAATCAACTCTATTATTATCTTTTCTCAATATTATAGGTTTAGATTCACATAAAACATGATCTCCTTTATAAGTTAATAAAACAATATCAAAAATAAGAAAATTAACAAGTATATCTTTCATAGTAAGTGATTTAATATCAAATTGAATTTTATTACTTGTTGCAATAACAGATTCATTTATATAAAATAAATCATTCATATTTTCATCTTCTTTAAAATCACAAGTTGTAACAGAAAGGGAAAAATAAATTTTATTCCAAGATTTTAAATTGATTAATAATGAATAATCATATAATCCAAACTTACTATCACAATCACATGAATAATCTAAATTAAAAGAATGTATTCCTCTTAAATAATCAAATACTCTTTCACAAATTTTACAAATAGGTAATGATATATTAATAAAGAAAATATAATTTTTTTCATATGTTGATATTATTAAATCTTCATAATAATAAATTTTAAATATTTTATTTATTATTCCATCATTTTCAGTAATGTTTAAATGGATTTGTTTAAAATTATAATCTGCAAATATTCTATTATAAACTCCTATTTCTTTTGCATTAAATAATAATCTTATATTTTGTATTTTATTTAAATCTTGATAATCATTATCAAAATGAATTAAAAAATTTATATGAGATAGTATTTTATTAGTTAAAATATATTTAACAGGAAATAATTTATTATTTATTGAAATATAATAATAAGGTTTCAAATGTTTATATAAATTATTAGTAAGATAATAATGATCTTTTTTAGCTGAATAAATATTTTTTTGATATTTTGTTAAAAATTTTTTCTTTAAATCATCATAATTTTTTTGAGATACTGTTTTAGATTTTTCAATAAATTTATTTCTCCAATTTGCTCTAAACTTTTCATAATCAATTGGTTCTTTTGGAGGAATACAAAATTTTTTTATATAAAAATCATACCAAACATCATCACATGCAACACCAATTCTATAAAATTGTTTGTTAGATAACATAAAATTTAATAAAGATTTTGAATCTAAAAAATATACAATTGTATATAAATAATTATCTTTTATAAATCTTTTTTTAACTGAAGCATATTTTTTATTCCTTTGAAAAGGAACTACTTCTATTTTATTTTTTGAATTTAATGATGTTTTATTATTATTAATTTTTAACTGAGGTTTTTGATTTTCTAAATTGAGATTTTTATGTAAATTTAAGTTTGTTTTTTGATTCGAAATAGGTTTGTTTATATTATTTGTTTTTGGTCTTTCTGAATTTTGTTTTTTGGGTTGTGTTATATTTTTACTTTTTTTTTCCATTAAAATATAATTAATTATTTATTTTTTTAATAACAATATGAAAAAATTTGATTTTAATATAATGATGAAAATGATTTATTAAGAAATCATTATTATTTCTATAAAACTTTTAAAAAAATAATTTAAATGAAGAACATGATTTTTCATATTAAAATGATAACAAATAAAGATTTTAACAATTATTGTATAAATATTTTATAATTTCTGAGTGAGAAGAAACAAACAAAATAATTAAAAGATTATTCAAATAAATGAAATTATTAAAAAACATTAACAAAGATATAAAGTATAAACAACAATTTATTAAAAATTCCATAATCAAAAACAAATCTAAATAAATATAATGATATATTATCATATCATATAAATTTAAATGTATTAGGATATAAAATTCAAAATGCGAATAATCATATAAATATAAGTTTAATTTATGATTGGTTTTATTAAATATTTAAATAGAAGGAATAGAAAAAAGTAAATTATTTTGGGATTATAATAAATAAAAATGAAAAAAATGAAAAAGTAATTTTTTGGCGTTTTTAAATCTTTTATAATTTACAAAGCCTAAAAATAATGGAGTAATTTTTTTTTGAATGTGAAAAAGAAATAAATATTCATGACTTCATTTGATTTTAGAATAATGTTTCATATAATTATAATTATTTATTTTTTTAAAATTTTTTTTGATTTCATTTTTTGAAATTAAACACCTAAAATATTTATAATAAAAATGCAAAAATCAATATTTAACAAAAAAATGAATAGTTCAAACAATAAAATTTAAGAATAATTCCTTTCCTCAAGTCACTTTACAGTGTTCTGAAAATTTAAACTTTCATTATTCCTCTAATCAATGTCAATCTATTTTAGAATCATTAAAAAATGAAATTGATAAAAATATAATAGAAGAAAAATTAATAGAAGCTTTTAATAATGACAACACAAACATTAATCTAATAAATATATTAAAAGAAAAAGCTATTTTTGAAAATCAGAGATTAAATGACACAAAAGAAATATAGAAACCTTTATTTAAATATGATTTCAAAAAAAATATTTGATTTTATTGATATCTTAAAAAAATATGATAAAAAAGATATATTAATAAAATATGAAATTCAAGAAATTATTATTAATGATATAAAAGAATTAAAGGAATTAATTAATATTTAATAAAGAAATAACTTTAGAAAGAAAAAATATTATTTTTATGATAATTTATTATAGTTGGATGTTGATATTAAATAAAAAATATATGATTATAAAAAAGAATCAGAGTTATATTATAATATGATAGATAATAACTCTAATAATACTAATAATTGAAATAAT
>JAEEGL016334292.1_pt1 | contig 19003 bp, 16 predicted proteins | sample 9134231 | NCBI WGS metagenome assembly JAEEGL01 (sample SAMN16246548, study PRJNA631951) | gut metagenome | biome: gut microbiome; feature: rumen; material: fiber-attached | host: Bos | place: Iran: Karaj | collected 2018-10 | reverse complement strand
GGCTGCGGCGGAACTTGTGCAATACGGAGACGACTTGAAAAAAGCGTCCAGGAAAATCCGCAATGCCATGCGCGAAGTGCGCGACGGCGTGCGCAAACTGAACGAAGAAGGTATTCAGGAACTTCTGGAGAATACGCAGGATATCAATACCGCCTTGAAGCGGAAGGACTTAATCATCGAGCTCGGTGAAAACTATCAAACGTTTTCGGGCATGCCGGAGGATTGCACAGGTACTGTAAGATTTGTCGTAACGACGGAAAGCATCTATCAGCCCAAGGAGATTGTGTCACAAGGTGCAGAAAGCGAAAAACCTTTGGACAGTGAAGAAACGGAAGAAAAACAACCGAATATTTTTGAGCAGATATGGAATTGGTTTATAGGATTATTTGGCGGATAAACCTATACGATCTACAAAATTGATGTTTTTTCTAAAAAATATGGTATCCGTATACAGTGGATGGTACAATAAGTGCGATGAAGAAGGGAACAACAGTGCATGTTCGGTTATGTCATACCGCTCAGATGCGAACTGAAATTGCGCGAAGCGGCGCGTTATGACGCGTGGTACTGCGGCTTATGCAAAACCATACGCCACCGGTATGGGCAGCTGCCGCGGCTGGCGCTGAACTATGACTGCGCGTTTCTGGCGCTTTTACTCGATTCCATGGTTGGGACAGGCGCCTGTAATTTACAGCGCTGCGGATATAAATTGCTGCAAAAACCGCGGCCTGTCGCGCCTTCATCCGTTATGCTGGAGTATGCTGCGGATGTGAATGTCATGCTGGCATGGTACCAGTGTGACGACGACTGGCGGGACGAAAAAAAGATAAAGGCGCTGCTGCCGAGCATCCTTCTTCGAAGGGCTGCTAAAAAAGCGGGAAAGGCGCGGCCTGAGGTAAAAAAAGCGATCAGCGAGGGGATAGACAAGCTTACGAAGCTTGAAAAAGCGTCTTCGGACGTGATCGATGAAGTAACAGATGCGTTTGCGGGTTTATTGCGGGATGTTTTTCGGTACGCTCCTAAAATAGAAAGTAAAGGGCAAAGAGAGGCGCTTGCCTGGATGGGATACAATCTCGGCCGCTGGATCTATCTGGCGGATGCATGGGACGACAGAGAGAAAGACCGGAAAAACAATGCTTATAATCCCTTTAACCGAATAAATACCGATAAAGAACGCGCTTCATTCATGCTGTATATGTCGTTGAACGAAGCGGAAAAGGCTTACGATCTACTGGATTTGCATGACAATCAGGGCGTGTTGGACAATATTATAAAGCAGGGCTGCAGGCAGAAAACGAGACAATTATTATGCGGGGACAAAGCCCCGGCGTACGAAGGAGAAATACATGAATCCGTATAAGGTGTTGGGAGTCAGTGAAAGCGCAACGCAGGAAGAAATCCGAGCGGCATATTTGGCGCTGGTTAAAAAATATCATCCGGACAAGTATACGGATAACCCTCTGAAAGAGTTGGCGAATGAGAAGCTCAAGGAGATCAATGAAGCGTACGAACTGTTGACGAAACGCGGCTCTTCCGCTTCCGATTCCAGCAGACAAACTTACGGCAGCGGAAACACATACAGCGGTTCGGGAGGCGCTTATTCCGGGCCTGGGGCAGCCGAATTTGCGCGTGCGCGCACGTATATCAATCAGAACAATTTACAGGCCGCTAAACAGATATTGGACTCTATCAACACGCGTAATGCGGAATGGTATTATTTATACGGAATCATTTATTTACGTCAGGGATGGTATGAAAAGGCGCGGGAATACTTGGCTAGAGCTTATGAGCAGGAACCCGGCAACCCGGAATACCGTAATGCCTATATGGCTATCAACAATAACGGATCGCCCTTTACCCGCACCGGAGGCGCCGGAAACGGCGCGTATGGCGACGGATGTGATATTTGCTCCACATTACTCTGCGCAAATTGCTGCTGCAATCTGCTCGGCGGCGGACGCGGCTGTTGCTGAACGCAAACGGGAGGGGCAATGCAGGTTCATATGAGCGCATCTCGAAAAATTACGATCGGCGCAATGGTCACGGCATTGTCGTTGGTTTTTCTCTATGTCGCCAGTATCACGCCGGCCTGGGATTATGCCTGTTATTTTCTCTGCTCCGTATTTATCTATGCGTTGACAGCCGAAAAAGCGTATGTTACGGCGTGCATTTCGTTTATCGCTACATCGGTGATTGCGTTTTTACTGGTTTCTAACCGCATGTCCGTGTTGTACTATGTTTTCCTGCTGGGCCATTATGGGATTTTTATGACTCTGATCGACCAGCATGTCAAAAAACGAGTGTTAGCCGCAATCATTAAATTGCTTTATTGCGACGCCTTTGTAGTGCTGGGAGGATTCATAGCGGTCTCAGTGCTCGATCTATGGAATCTGACCATGCCGTTTAATCTTCCTGTTTGGGCGGTCATTGTGTTGGCGCAGATCGTATTCGTGGCATATGATCTGCTGTATCACGTTTGTACGCGCATTTATGAATCGCGCATAAGACGGCTGCTTATGCCGCGAAGGTAGAGGATTAAAGAACGCTTCTCGTGTTTCAAACAAATATGCAGGTATGACCTGAGGCTATATCAGGGAACACTCATAACGTATTGTAAATAACGGAATGAGGCGGCTGATATGGCAGAAAATCAAAAAGCTTTTGGGAATAGACGCGGCATGGCGCGGCGGATACTGCTGGCCTACCTGCTGTTTTTTTTGGCATTTTTACTGTTGGGAACAGTGTATATATTGAGTCTGGACGCATGGAATGAATTTGATCCGGCAAAAATACGCGATATTCCACAATCGCTGATCGTTTATGACGCCGATGGACGGGAAGTCAGCAGTTTACACGCAAAAGAGGATCGTATCTATGTGTCGATCGACGAGATTCCGCTGCTCGTACAGAAAGCTTTTATATCTGCGGAAGACGTTCGTTTCTACGAACATAACGGCATAGATGTACGGCGCATTTTGGCTGCCGCATGGGCGGATATCAAAGCCGGTTCATACGTACAGGGCGCTTCTACGATCAGCCAGCAATTGATTAAGTTGAGCCACCTGTCAAGTAAAAAAAGCCTTTCGCGCAAAATCGAAGAAGCAATACTGGCCTATCAGATGGAGAAGCAGTTCACAAAAGACGAGATACTGGAAATGTATCTGAATTACGTTTATTTCGGCGGAGGCTATTATGGTATTGAAGCTGCGGCACGAGGCTATTTTGGGATACATGCAAGTGAACTGAGCGTCGCGCAGGGAGCGCAGCTCGCCGGCATTTTAAAATCGCCTACCAACTATGCGCCGCATCTCAAACCGGAAGCGAGTGTAAAACGACGCAATCTGATACTGGAGACCATGAAAGAATACGGCTTTCTCAGCGAGATGGAATGTGTTGCCGCACAAGCGGAACCTGTAGTGATCGTACATGAAGAAAACCAAGAAAAACGCGGCTATTATGTAGACCTTGCGCTCCAGGAAGCGTGCGAAATTCTCCAAGTGGAGATGGAAACGCTTTTAAGCAAGGGATATCGCATCAGAACAGCCATGGATAGCGACCTACAGAACCAATGTGAAAAATGGATGCAGGATGAAACGCTCTTTCCGCCCGATGTGCCTTCGGGTTTGGAAGTTGCGCTTGTGGTAATCGACGTCAGGACATCCGGCGTGGCTGCGCTTATGGGCGGGAGAGAGAACACGGCGGCGTTGGCGTACAATCGTGCGGTGAGCATCCGCCGTCAGCCCGGATCGGTTATCAAGCCAATCATTTCGTATGCGCCGGCGCTCGAATACAACGGTTATACCGCGGTATCCATGCTGCTGGATGAGAAGACGGATTTTAACGGGTATGCGCCAGAGAACTTCGGCGGCAGCTATTATGGCTGGGTGACATTGCGCACCGCCGTTACAAAATCCTTGAATGTACCGGCGGTAAAAGTGCTTTCGGATATCGGCGTAAAAACGGGAAAGGATTTTGCAAGTTCGGTCGGCATTGTATTTGATGAAAGCGATGACAGCCTCGCATTAGCGTTGGGCGGATTTACATATGGCGTATCGCCCTATCAGGTTGCAGGCGCATATGCCGCGTTCGCAGCCGGAGGAACATATTCTACGCCTGCGCTGATTATGGAAATAGCGACGGCGAAGGGAGAGCTTCTCTATCAATATGCTCCCGAAAAAAAACGCGTTATGAGTGAAGAGAACGCATACGTTCTTACCAGCATGCTGCAAAGCGTGGTAGAAGAAGGGACAGGAAGAAGACTCGATCTGGGTGATGTGGAAATAGCCGGGAAAACCGGCACGACCGGCAATGCCGGCGGGAAAGGCAATCGCGATGCGTGGATGGCCGCGTACAATCCGGAATATGCCGCTGCGGTCTGGATGGGGTATGACGATTCGACGAACGGAAAAGAATTGCCCGCAAATGTAACGGGAGGCACATACCCCGCTTTACTGCTCGAAAAAATATTTTCGGCATTATATGAAGAACACGAAGCGCCGGCTTTTACCATGCCGGAAGGCGTAAAAGAGTATCGTCTGGATAAATACACGCTGGAAACCGAACATATGGCAGTACTTGCCAATGCTCTCACTCCTTCAGACAGCATGCTTCGGGAGGTATTCGTTGACGGCACGGAGCCCAATGACATAAGCGAATATTGGATTGTACCGGCGCCGCCGGAAGAACTGCTGTTTACGGCAACAGAATCAGGATGGCCGGAAATTTCCTTTGAACCGGTCAATACGTTTGTGATCTATCGATTGTACAGAATAGACGGGCAAGGAGATACGGCGTTACTGGGCGAGTGGCCCGGAACAGAAGGAACGGTCAGGTATACGGATGTCACCGTGCGCGATGGAGAAAGCTATGAATACTACGTGCTGCCCGTGCATCCGCAACTGGAAATCGCCGGTCGGCAGGTAATAGGCCCTGCGTCCCGGCGATTGAGGATAACGGTGTCAAACGGTATTTCCGAGTCGAAGCAGAGTGTACTTCGGATCAGTTCATATGTTCCGATTCGTTAAACTTTCGTTCCAGTTTATCCAATCGGGCGTAGAGACGTTTCAGCTCGATTTCTACCGGGTCAGGCAGATCGACCTGATTGAGATCGACGCCTTCCTCGCCGGGGATATCGGGCATGATTTTTGAAGAATAAACAATACCCGTTCGGAAATTGGGGCATGTTGGACTGTTCTGGCATGCGGTCTCATCTTTCATGCAAAGGGGTTCGCCATCGATGAGATTGATGCAGGATGCAACCCGAACGATGCGCCCGGGTACGCCGACGACGGTAGCGTACGGCGGAACTTCCTTAAGAACGACGGCTCCTGCGCCGATTTTGGCATGATCGCCGACCTTAAACGGCCCCAGTACCTTTGCGCCGCTGGAGACCACGACATGGTTGCCGATGGTGGGATGGCGCTTTCCGGTTTCTTTACCTGTACCGCCGAGCGTAGCGCCCTGATATATTGTGACATCGTCGCCTATTTCGGTCGTTTCACCGATGACTACTCCCATTCCGTGGTCAATAAAAAGACGGTGGCCGATGACCGCGCCGGGGTGAATCTCAATGCCTGTAAAAAAACGCGATATCTGCGAAAGCAAGCGCGCTAAAAACTTACAGTGGTGCGTATGCAAAAAATGCGCCACTCGATGATTGCGCACTGCGGCAAAGCCGGGATAGCAGAAAAAAACCTCCAGGGCGTTGCGGGCGGCAGGGTCGCGTTCTAATACACAGCGGATGTCGCTGCGAAACGTGTCAAACATATTGGCCTCCGAATACGTTTCGTGTCCTATCACTATAAGCGATAAACTCCGAGACTGTCAAGGAATTCAAAACCTATGTAAAGTTCCGCAAACATCATGCGGTTGACAGCGCTTTGAAATCGGCTGTATAATGCGAAAAACCATTTGGGGAAAGCGCAATGCAGTCCCGGCCTGCGCATGAGCACAGCATTTGTGCAGACGTTTGATCGATGGACACGAATTGTTCAAACATTATTGCCAAATAAAATGGTAAAATTGCATAAACGAGGGAAAGGAGGAAATGCGCGTGTACGAAACGACATTTGACATTGTGGCAATAGGTATGCGGTATTTCTTTCTTGCTTTGATCGTTTTTATCCTGTTGCGGCTGGTTGTGCATTCGCTGCGTGAGTTTCGTGCGATGCAGGCAGCCAAGCGCGAAGCGCGGAGCATTTCGCCGGGGTACCTTGAAGTGATTGCCCCGCCGGAATCAGCGGGCGAAAAATACGTTTTAATGCGCGACAATACGATCGGCTCTGCACGAAGGTGTACGATTCGTCTGGAAGTGTCCGGCGTATCCAGCGTGCATGCGTTGATTTATGAAAAAAGAGAAGGACTGTTTATCACGGATGTCGGCAGTGAAAAAGGCGTTCTGATCAATGGCGAGCGCATAGGAAAAAAAGAGGAGCTGCTTTACACGCAGGATGTTTTGCAGTTTGGCGATTTTGAATGTGTGCTGCATCTTGCCGGAGAGGAGGATGAGGACGATGAGGACGATGCGTAAATGGACATGGTCGCGGACAAGCGCTGCGGGGCTTTTGACCTTGATTATTGTGTTTGAGATGGCGGCTTTTACGCTTCTTGCGTTCCGCGATTCGACGGCGATTGACTGGACCGCTCTGGGCTTTGGCGCCATGTTAGTAGCTATATTGGTGTTTCAATATATCCTTTTAACGTCGTTCTTTCGGCATGTCGATCGCTTTCTGTTGATCATCGCCAATTTCCTTGTTGCTGTGGGACTGATTGTGCAATACCGGATCGATCCGAGCATTGCTTTCCGCCAGATCGTAATGTTCGGTATCGGTATGCTGGCCATGGTATGCTGCATCCTGCTGATGCGGCATCCGAATCTGTTCCGGCGTATCAACTGGGGATTGATGGTGCTCTGTATCGGAATACTGCTGGTGCTGTATTTCATTGGAGATGAAAAGTACGGAGCGAAAAACTGGATCACGGTGGGAAGCCAGTCTTTCCAACCGTCTGAATTTGTGAAAGTTGCGACGATATTCATATTGGGGCATTGGCTGGCATCGGGCACGAGAATACGAAGGATCTGGCCGATGCTGCTGTATGTGATCGCGGTATGCGGTTTGTTGATGCTGGAACGTGATTTGGGTGCGGCCGTGCTGATTGCGGTGACGGCATTGATCGTCTTTTATGTATCGACGGGGCGAAAGGTTCTAACCGCGGTTGGATTTGCCGCGGGCTGCGGCGGCGCGGTCGCGAGCTATTTCCTGTTTGACCATGTTCGTGTGCGCGTAGCGATCTGGCAGAATCCATGGGCGACATATTCGACTTCGGGTTATCAGATTGCACAGGGCTTAATGGCGATCGCCAGCGGCGGATTATGGGGAATGGGCCTGACGCGCGGCACACCTAAGATCATACCCGCATATCATACGGACTATATCTTTGCGGTTATCTGCGAAGAATTCGGCATTATATTCGGCGTATGCCTGATTGCGTTTTATCTGGTGTTCATTGTCCGCGGCGCAATGATTGCCCTCAATGCGCCCGATCGGTTCAGCATGATCGTCGCATTCGGATGCACAGCTTTGATCACATTGCAGAGCTTTATCATCATTGCCGGCGTAATAAAACTTATTCCTCTTACCGGCATTACGCTGCCTTTTGTCAGCTATGGCGGCAGCTCCATGATTGCGTGTATGATGCTTTTAGGCATCCTGGAAGGCGTAGCCGTGCAGGGCGGCCAGGCGCTTGAACATACGCTCAGAAAGGAGAACGCATGAATACGCGCCGTTCTATAAAGGTGATGCTGATCGTGTTCTGCGCGATGTTTGTGCTTTTAAGCGTGTATTTGATATACGTGGTGGACGCATACGGCACGCGCTGGTTTACAAATCCGTATAATACGCGTTTGCAAGCGCAAAAAACCAATGTGACGGCAGGAGATATACTGGATCGCAACGGGATAAAGCTTGCCGGCACGAACGGCAGCGGGGAACGCACATATCACGAAAAAAGCTCCATGCGTAAAGCCGTGGCACATGTAGTGGGCGATAGTTACGGGCAGATATTCGGTGCGGATACGTTTTTTTCACAGTATCTTTTGGGCTTCGATCAGAGCATTTTTGAGCGTATCGGCCAATCTGTCAGCGGTATCCAGCGGCATGGGTCGGATGTGCGCCTGACGATCGATGCAGAGTTGACAAAGGCGGCCTACGAGGCGCTCGGAAATTATAAGGGAGCGATCGTGGTGATGAACTATCGTACCGGCGAAATACTCGCATCGACAGGATCGCCGTCATTTGACCCTGAAAAAATGAGCGATTATCTTGCGGGAAACATTCAATGGGATGAAAGCGTACTGATTAATCGCGTGACTATGGGCCGCTATACGCCGGGATCGACGTTTAAGCTTGTTACGACAGTCGCCGCTCTCAGATATCTGCCGAATATTCAGGAACGTGTTTTTAACTGCGACGGGCCGCTGGTATTCGATAAAAAAACCGGCGAGTTTTTAGCAGATGTACATTTTACGGCAGAAGAAACCCAAAATGGTTTAAGCGGAGAAGACGCGGAACGCTATCAAATCCTGCGCGATTATAATTCCTCGTATCACGGAGAAATCACGCTTGAAACCGCTTTTGCAAAATCCTGCAACCATGTGTTTGCGCAGCTGGCAATGGAGATCGGTTCTGCAAGACTGCTGCGCGTGGCACGGAGCTTAGGCGTGAATGAAGAGTTTCTTTTTGACGATATTGTAGCATATGCGAGCAGCTTTGAGCAGGGGAATACACAGTTGGATACAGCATGGTCGGGAATCGGACAGTACAAAGATTTAATGACTCCGCTGCACATGTGCATGCTGACGGCAGCGATAGCGAACGACGGGGTGATGATGGAGCCAAAGCTTCTGTACAGTGTAGAAAAGACAGACGGAACAACCACCGAAAGATTAAAGAGTGAAATACACAGTCAGCCGCTTCAAGAGAATGAGGCCGCTATTTTACGGAAGTATATGTTCAGCTGTGTAAAAAACGGAACGGGGAAAAACGCCGCCATTTCAGGCTATCAGGTGGGAGGTAAAACGGGCACGGCGGAGATTTCCAGCAGTGAGGACACGAAGCCCAACGCGTGGTTTACCGGATTTATATATGATGATGCGCATCCGTTGGCAATCTGCGTTGTTCTGGAGCGAGGCGGCAGCGGCGGCAGCAATGCCGCGCCGGTTGCCAATACGGTGCTGAAGAAAGCTTTAGCATTGGGGTACTGATAATTTATGGATAAAAGGGCATGCTACTTAAAAAGCGGCATGCTTTTTTGTGTGTGAAGAGGCGGTGACGGTCGCGGTGATTTTCGCAGGGATAGTACTCGGATTGCTGATACTAATACTGCTTTCCCCCATACGCGTGCAGGTGTGGGCGAAAGCGATGCCTGTATGCGCAACGTTGTACATCACGATTACACTGCTATGGTTTTTGAAATGGAATATGCGTTTTCAGATCAACATATTGCGAGAACCGTTTCTAAGCGCTTTCTGGCAGCGCCGCAATGGTGCGTTTGTGCGGTTACAGTCAAAAGGAAAAAACAAAAAACGAAGGGCAAGTCCTCTGCCGCTGATTTTGAAGATCGTCAGGCTTCAAAGGATACGCTTGGGGGTGACGTTGGGGTTAGAAGGGGATCCGGCAAAAAGTGCGGTGCTGTGCGGCGTATTGCAAAAATTTCTGCAAACGGCGGTTCATGCTGTTGCCGCGTATACGGAGATCATAAAGACGAACGCCGAAGTTAATATTTTCTGTCAGCCGGATTTTACGGCGGATATGCTCCGGTTGGATTTGGAATGCATGGCGTCCGTGATACCCGCGCATATTATAGTTGCCGCATGTGAAAAACGGCGATTAAACCATAAAGGGGCGATGACAAATGCTGCATCCGATTGAAAACATTATTCAGTCTACGATGGAACAGATTAAGCAGATGGTAGATGTGAACACGATCGTAGGAGACCCGGTACTGGCGTTGCCGGATACGACAATCGTGCCGGTATCAAAAGTGAGTTTGGGGTTTTGTACGGGCGGCGGAGAATACAACTGCAAGGGTACAATAAACCGCAGCGGTGAAACGGATGAGGATAGACATTATCCTTTTGCGGGGAATACGCTGGCCGGTTTCAGCATTACACCGATGGCGTTTCTTGCCGTTACGGGAGAACGGGTGAGCCTGCTGCCGGTGCAGTACAATAGCACGATCGACCGCGTGATTGAGCTTGTACCGCGCGTGATCACGGAAGTGAATAATATCGTAAAATCGCAGACGAACGAAAATACGCAAAAAACACAGGCCGAGAAAGGTTCATAAGGTTATGAAACGGGTCTGTATCTACCTGTGCATGGCGCTGATGCTTCTCATACCGCTGCAAAAGACAAAAGCAGAGCAAGCGGCGGCGCCTAATGTCAATGCCGCAAGCGCGCTTGTATTGGAGACGTCCACAGCGCGAGTGCTTGCTGCTCAAAATGCACACGCGCGATTGCCGATGGCTAGTACAACAAAAATCATGACCGCGTTAATTGCCATTGAACACGGGGACTTATCCAACATGGTCACCGTATCTGCAAATGCTTATGGAACGGAAGGATCGAGCATTTATCTGGAATTAGAAGAACAAATAAGTCTTCAGGATCTGTTGTATGGCCTGATGCTTAAGTCCGGGAACGATGCCGCTGTTGCGATTGCAGAGCATGTCGGCGGCAGTGTGGACAATTTTGTGCAGATGATGAACGAAAAGGCCCAAAATCTCGGATGTGTCAACACGCGTTTTGCCAATCCCAACGGATTGCCGAACGATGAGCATTATACCACGGCGTTTGATCTTGCGCGAATAGCGGCTTATGCGCTGCACAATCCGATATTTAAGACAATCGTGAATACGACATACTACCAAACGACAACGGGCAATCATGTGCGGACGTTTAAAAATTCCAATAAACTTTTGTGGCAGTATGAAGGAACGACGGGCGTAAAAACCGGCTACACGAAAGCTGCCGGCCGGTGTCTCGTGTTTGCGGCACAAAAGGACGGCTTCGACGTAGTCGGCGTAGTGTTGAACTGTCCCGACATGTGGAATGACGCTGCAACGCTTATGGATTACGCTTTTGATGCGTACGACATGCAGACAGTTTATCGGACAGGCGAGATAGTTCGCGTGGCGGTAGTAGAGCGAGGCGACAAAAACAGCTTGAATATCGTGACGCAAAACGATATACTGCTTCCCATAGAAAAGGGAAAACAGGAAGATATTGTGTTCCGGGTGGATTGCCCGCATGTGCTCGAAGCGCCTGTGGACTTCGGGCAGACCATCGGAACATTGGAAGTGTATCTGGATGGGCGTTTGATTGCGAACTGCGATCTGGTTGCAGCGGAGGAAATCGGGCGCCTGGAGTTTCCCGATTACATTCAGAAGATGCTGCGTGCCTGGACAGGCTGAGGTGACGGATAAAGGAGGACGGGGAGATGCGCTTGCATAAATACATGGCCGACGCGGGAATTGCGTCGCGGCGCGCCTGCGAAGAATACATCCGCGACGGCCGTGTGCAGGTGAACGGTCAAACGGCGCAGATCGGATGCGTGATAGATCCTGAAAGCGACAAAGTGACGTTTGACGGCAAGCCCGTAGTAGCTGCACCTCAAAAAATGGTCATTGCATTGTACAAGGAAAAGGGCGTCGTATGCACCAGTTCCGACCCGCAGGGGAGGCGCACGGTACAGGATTATTTCTCACAGCTGCGGGTGCGCTTATACAACGTAGGAAGGTTGGATGTCAATTCCGAAGGTCTGTTACTGATGACAAACGACGGGGAACTGGCAAACCGCATGATGCATCCGCGTTACCATGTGCAAAAGCGCTATTATGTTGTCTGTGACGGAGAACTTACCGCGGAGCAGACGGCGAAGCTGACCAACGGCATAGAACTGGAAGACGGCATGACGGCTCCGGCGATTGTGGAACGGGTTCGCCGCACGCGGACGGGACAGACTTCATTTGAAATCGTGATTCGCGAGGGTCGTAACCGTCAAATCCGCCGTATGCTGGATGCGCTTGGACACAAAACTTTGCTCTTGAGGCGGGAACAGGTTGGGCCGATCAAACTCGGTTCGATGGCGCCCGGAGAATGGAGGCATCTTGATCAACATGAGCTGGAAGCGTTGTACGCATTATTGCGATAGATTGGAAATTATGGTATAATCAACAAAAATATTGATGCGCGGAGTTGCGGTAAATGAGACATATTCCAAACATTATTACGATTTTACGTCTGTTCATGATCGGCGTATTTATTTATTTTTTCCAAAATGAAATCTATCTGGGCGCGTTGGCCACTTATGTGGCGGCCATTGCCTCCGATATGTTAGACGGCTATCTTGCGCGTCGTAACAACTGGGTGAGTAATGTCGGAAAAGTGCTCGATCCGCTTGCGGATAAGCTGATGCTCATTGCTGCGCTTGCATGCTTCTGTATAAAAGGCTGGTTGCCTTGGTTTATTTTCATCATTGCTGTTGCAAAAGAAGTCATCATGATTATCGGCGGCATGTTGCTTTACAGACGAAAAATCGTCGTCTATGCGGACTGGTTCGGGAAAATTGCCGCAAGCTGCTTTAATATCGGCGTAGTGGCTACGGTCTGCGCCCATTTTTGGCCGTGGATCAGCCCGTGGAATATCGTGCTGCTGTGTATCGGCTTGGTATTGGCGTTTATAGCTTTAATTCACTATGCGAAGCTTAATGTGTTCAGCCAATTCAAACGTAAGCAGGAAAATGAACAGAATGCAGATGAACAGCAGGAAGAGCCCCGATCCGAGGCGAAACCTTGACAGCCGCATAAATGCTGCGATATACTTTTCAGAAAGATTACGCGATTTTGTAAAGGAAGAATATCGCCCTCGTCTTTTGAGGATGGGGGCTGTTTTTATGAGTAGTACAGGAGGAGCAGGATATGGCGCTTGAAGACATGAGCAAAACATATGACCCTAGCGATGTGGAAACGCGACTGTATAAAAAATGGGAGGAAAACGGATATTTTCACGCAGAACCGAATCCGGACAAGCCTCCTTATTGTATCGTGATTCCACCACCCAATATTACCGGGCAACTGCATATGGGTCATGCGCTGGACAATACCATTCAGGATTCGCTGATTCGCTACAAGCGGATGAGCGGTTTTGAAACGCTTTGGATGCCCGGTACAGATCATGCTTCGATCGCTACGGAAACCAAGATCGTTGCACAGATGGCCAAGGAGGGTTTGCATAAAACCGATGTCGGCCGCGATGGGTTTATGAAGCGTGCATGGGCATGGCGTGAGGAATACGGCGGACGGATCGTAAAGCAGCTGCGCAAACTGGGCTCTTCCTGTGACTGGGCGCGTGAGCGCTTCACGATGGATGAAGGCTGCAATCGTGCGGTGATTAAGACTTTTGTCGACTTTTACAACAAAGGTCTGATCTATCGTGGCGATAGGATCATCAACTGGTGTCCGCACTGTAAGACGGCGTTGTCTGACGCGGAAGTGGAATACCGTGAACAGGCAAGCTCATTGTGGCATGTGCGTTATGACGCGCCGGACGGCAGCTATTCTATTACGGTCGCCACTACGCGCCCCGAGACGATGCTGGGCGATACGGCGGTAGCGGTGCATCCGGATGATGCGCGTTATAAAGACTTGGTGGGAAAGACGGTAATCGTGCCTGTCGTTAACCGCGAGATACCGATCGTTGCTGACGAATATGTTGAGATGGATTTCGGCACAGGCGCGGTGAAGATCACGCCTGCACACGACCCGAACGACTTTGAAGTTGCGCAGCGCACAGGCGTGCCTATTCTTCGTGTAATGACGGACGACGGCCATATCAACGAAGAAGGCGGCGCATTCGAAGGAATGGAACTTCTTGAATGCCGGAAAGCCATTGTGGCGAAGCTGGAAGAGAGCGGGAACCTAATCAAAACGGAGCCTTATGCGCACAACGTCGGAACCTGTTATCGCTGCGGCGCAACGGTTGAACCTCTGGTGTCGAAGCAATGGTTTGTGAAAATGAAACCGCTTGCGGAACCGGCTATCGAAGCGGTTCGCAGCGGAGAAATCAAATTTGTACCGGAGCGGTTTGACAAAACGTATTTTAACTGGATGGAGAACATCCGCGATTGGTGCATTTCCCGCCAGCTTTGGTGGGGACATCGCATTCCCGCGTACTACTGCGATACGTGTGGCGAAACGTTTGTGCAGGCGGAGCATATGGAGACCTGCCCGAAGTGCGGCGCACCGGTACGTCAGGACGAGGATGTTCTGGATACATGGTTCAGTTCCGGCATGTGGCCGTTTTCGACGATGGGCTATCCCGATATGACGCCGGAGCTTGCGTATTTCTACCCGACATCCACGCTGGTAACGGGCTATGATATCATTTTCTTCTGGGTTGCGCGTATGATCGTGTTTGGTTTGGAAGTGATGAAAAAACGCCCGTTTGACACGGTATATGTGCATGGAATCGTGCGCGATTCGCAGGGGCGTAAAATGTCAAAGTCTCTCGGCAACGGCATTGATCCTTTGGAAGTGATCGAAAAATACGGCGCCGATTCACTGCGTTTTTCGCTTCTGACGGGCAACTCTGCCGGAAATGATATGCGTTTCTACGAAGAAAAAGTCGAAGCGGCGCGCAATTTCTGCAATAAAATCTACAATGCCAGCCGGTTCGTGCTGATGAATCTGGGCGATGACCCGATCGGCAATATCGATTCGGAGCTGTTGGATATTGCGGATAAATGGGTGCTTAGCCGCCTCAATGGCGTGATCCGTGAAGTGACGGCGAATATCGACGGCTTTGAACTGGGCCTCGCGGCGCAGAAAGTGTACGATTTCCTGTGGACGGAGTTTTGCGACTGGTACATCGAAATGGCGAAGCCGCGCCTCTACGGCGACGACAAGTCGGCTGCGGCGAATGTAAAAGCTGTTTTGGTACATGTGCTGGGCAATATCATGAAATTACTGCACCCGTTCATGCCGTTCATTACGGAAGAACTGTATACAAAGCTCCCCGGCGCGGAGGAAACGATTATGCGATCGGCATGGCCGCAGCCGGATGAAGCGCTCGATTTCCCTGCGGACGAATCTAATATGGAGTCTGTCATGGAACTGGTGCGCGCGATTCGCAACGTGCGTGCGGAAATGAACGTGCCGCCCGCTAAACGCGCAAAGCTGTATCTGGTTACCACACAGGATAAGGCGCCGATGTTTACGACCGTAAAAGCGTATTTTGAGCGCCTTGCCGGCGCACGTGACGTCGATATCCAGTTTGATAAGAGCGGGATAAGCAAAAACGCCGTTGCGGTGGTCAGCGCGGCAGCAGAAGCGTTCATTCCTCTGGAAGAGCTGGTAGACATCGAAAAAGAACGCGAGAGAAACGACAAGGAAATTGCGCGCGTGGAAGGCGACATCAAGCGTGCGGAAGGAAAGCTGAATAATGCGGGATTTATGGCAAAGGCGCCTGCGCGCGTTATAGCCGAAGAGAAGGAGAAACTTGAAGCGGCGCGCACAATGCTTGCAAGACTCCAGCAACGTAAGACCGACTTGGGCTAATCACAGAACGCAAGACCGTTAACAGATCCGGAAGATTCTTCCGGATCTGTTTCTTTTTTGAAAACGAAAATACCTGCGGCACCCTTGTTGTTGCGAAGGCAGCGCAAACATGCTAAAATCAAACTCAACATCGTTGCAGGTAAAATTAGAAAAACGGAGACGAAGGTTAAGCATGTTGATAGCCATTGACGGAAATAGTTTGATGCATCGTGCATATTATGCTTTGCCGGGCATGACGACGAAGAAGGGCACGCCTACCGGAGCATTGTATGGATTTTTAAGCATGCTTCTAAAGCTTGTAGAAAAAAATCCGTCGCACATGCTGGTGGCATTTGATATGCACGGGCCTACTTTCCGTCATGAAAAATACGCGGATTATAAGGCGGGAAGAAGAGAAACGCCGGACGATTTGCGCGTGCAGTTTCCGATATTAAAAGAGTTGCTTGCGGCGCTGGGCATTGCGGTATGCGAATGCCAAGGCTATGAAGCCGACGATATATTGGGAACATTTGCACGCCGTGCGGAACAGAAGGACATGGACGCGCTTATCGTGACAGGCGATCGCGACGCGCTGCAGCTGATAACGGATCGGGTACATGTGCTTCTTACTAAGAAAGGGATATCGGAGACAGTGGAATACGACCCGGAGCTGCTCATGGAAGACTATCATTTAGATGCGCTTCATATGCGCGATCTAAAAGGATTAATGGGCGATTCTTCGGATAATATCCCAGGCATACCCGGCGTGGGGGAAAAGACGGCGCTGAAGCTCTTAGACGTGTACCATACGCTGGAAAATACACTTGCAAATGCAGCAAACATCAAAGGAAAACTGGGCGAAAAGGTTGCGCAGTATGCGGATCAGGCGCGTCAAAGCTACTGGTTGGGGACGATTGTGACGGATGTTCCCGTGGAGATGGATATTTCTGACTGCATATTTGTGCCGGAACAAATGAGTGAAGCGCTGCCGAAACTTTATGATTTGGAACTTCGCAATATTGCAGCGCGCTTGCCGAAGCCCGCGCCGAAAGAGCGCCCGGCAGTTGCCGGATGCGAAACAATCCGCATAACGTCGAAGGATGAATTGGCGAAAGTTATTCAGACCATGACAACAGCACAACAGATAGCGCTATATTCCGGTGAAACGCTCATGCTTGCCTGTGATGCGCAGAAGCAGTACGAAATCGTTTTAACGGGGACGCTTTTGGAACCGGGCATGGATGCGTCTGAGGTCTGGCGGGCATTGGCGCCGCTGCTGAGCAAAGAGCACCCTGAGAAACTCGTGTACGATGCAAAAGAATTGATGCACACGCTGGAAAAAGAGGGGATTATACTTTGTGGCGTATCGTTTGATGCCATGATCGCAGACTATCTCCTCAATGCGATACATCCGGTGAAGTCGTTTCATGAGCTATGCATGACCTATTTGAACTTATCTCAGCCAAGCGCTTCGGCATTATTCCTTTTACAGCCGATGATGTTGCAACAGATAGAAGAAAAGGGCCTGAAGCGTCTGCTGGATGTGGTGGAAATGCCCTTGGTCGAGGTGCTGTATGATATGGAACGAAGCGGTTTTCCCGTCAGCCGCCCGATATTGGAGGAATTGCAGGCACAGTTTGCCGGCAGGCTTTCGGAGCTTGAAAAGGAAATCTACGAGCAGGCCGGGGAAACATTCAATATTCTTTCGACAAAACAATTGGGCGTGATATTGTTTGAAAAACTGGGCTTACCTATACAGAAGAAAACACGCACCGGATATTCGACCGATTCGGAAGTTTTGGAAAAGCTTCAGGATGAGCATCCGATTATACCATTGCTGATTGAATACCGTTTCCTTGCAAAGATTAAAAGTACTTTTGTAGATGGGCTCCTGAATTTACAGGACGAGGAAGGACGTATACACACCACATTTCATCAGAATGTTACTGCGACCGGTCGTATTTCGAGTACGGAACCGAACTTGCAGAACATTCCCGTGCGAACGCAGGTTGGACGCGAGATCAGAAAGGCTTTTGTTCCGAGCCCGGGCCGAGTACTGGTAGGCGCGGATTATTCCCAGATCGAGCTGCGCGTGCTTGCACATATGAGTGAAGACAGGAACATGCAGCAGATATTCCATAATGGAGGAGACATTCACACCGCTACGGCGGCGGAGGTTTTTGGCGTATTGCCGGAGGAAGTTACGCGTACACAGCGCAGCGCGGCTAAGGCGGTAAATTTCGGGATTGTCTATGGAATCAGCGATTTCGGACTGAGCCGGAATTTGGGAATTACGCGAAAACAGGCGAAACAGTACATCGAAATGTATCTTGACCGCTATCCCGGCGTAAACGCATTTATGCGACGTTGCGTTGAAGAGGGGAGACAGCGAGGATGGGCGCAGACGCTCCTGGGGCGCCGTCGCGAATTGCCGGAATTGAAGAGCAGCAACTACAATGTGCGTTCTTTCGGTGAACGTGTAGCTATGAACATGCCTATACAGGGTACGGCGGCAGATATTATTAAACTGGCGATGGTACGCGTACATGCGGCGTTAAAATCCGGAGGGTATCAGGCGCAGCTGATACTGCAGGTACATGATGAGCTGATATTGGATGTGCCGCCGGATGAGTGCGAAGCAGTCATCGCGCTGGTGCGCGACTGCATGGAAAATGTGATGCAGCTGGATGTTCCGCTTGAGGCGGATGTGCATGCGGGACAAAGCTGGTTTGAGACGAAATGATAAAGGAATAAGCGTATCCATGAAACATATCGGACTTACAGGGAGTATAGGTGCGGGGAAATCTACTGTTTCAAACCGCCTGCGTGAGCTTGGTGCTTATGTGCTTGATGCAGATATTGCAGCGCGGGAAGTAGTGTTGCCCGGAACGGCTGGACTTGCGCGCGTGACGGAAGAATTCGGGACAGAGATATTGCGGGAAGACGGATCGCTGGACCGGGCTGCATTAGCTGCAGTGGTATTTGCAGACCCTAAGAAACGTTATGCTCTCAATCAGATCATACATCCGTTGATTGGGCAGTGGTTTCAAATGCGCATAGAAGAAATATACAAACTGGATCCGGAAGCGGTGGTGATCCACGATGTGCCGCTGCTGTTTGAAGCAAACATGCACGAAGGCCTGGACGAAATTTGGGTTGTAGTAGCAAGCGACGATATGCGTTTAAGCCGTATTATGGAACGTGACAACTGCACTGCGCAGCAGGCATTGAACCGTATGCGCGCGCAAATGCCACAGGAGGAGAAAATGAAGCGGGCAGATTATATCATTGATAATTCCGGCGATCGCTCGTCTCTGATAAAACAAGTAGACGCGTTATTTGCGCGTTTTAAATGACCATGGCACACAAGGCGAAGAGCGTTCGCAGACGGGGCGCGATCTGGACGAT
>JAEEGL011913021.1_pt1 | contig 19003 bp, 16 predicted proteins | sample 9134231 | NCBI WGS metagenome assembly JAEEGL01 (sample SAMN16246548, study PRJNA631951) | gut metagenome | biome: gut microbiome; feature: rumen; material: fiber-attached | host: Bos | place: Iran: Karaj | collected 2018-10 | reverse complement strand
GGGAAGCAATTCCGGATAAGCTTCGATTACCTGGAGATGAACTCGGTAAAAAAAGTCCTGAAAGAGCTTGGTATTCCGACTTTTGACGAAGAGTATTCCCAGCAGTGCAGCCTCCGCGCCAGAGTGCGGCTTTCATCTGAAGAAGAGTTTCTCCGCAGGATCGCCCCCGCCGCAAAGATAGAACCTATTCAATAAGACCATATAAAATGTCAAAGAAAGTACACGTATTCAACGCAGGTCCCTGCCTTCTTCCGCAGGTGGCCATAGACAATGCCATCGAAGCCCTGAAGGATTTCAGCGGCACCGGCATATCCCTTATCAGCATTTCCCACCGCACAAAGGAATGGGACGCAGTGATGGACGAGACCCGCGCCCTCTGGAAAGAACTTCTCCACATCCCGGACACTCACGAAGTAGTATTTCTCGGCGGCGGCGCATCGCTCCAGTTCCTCTATGTGGCTATGAACTTCCTCGAGAAGAAGGCCGCCTACCTGGACACGGGAGTATGGGCCCACAAAGCCCTGGTGGAGGCCCAGGGAATCGGCGAAGCCTATGCCATCGCCTGCTCCAAGGACAAGAACTACAGCTATATCCCGAAAGGCTTCGAAATCCCTGCAGACCTTGACTATCTGCACATTACGACGAACAACACGATCTACGGCACCGAGATCCACGAAGACCTGGACTGCCCCTGCCCGCTGATTGCAGATATGTCCTCGGACATAATGTCCCGCCCGGTGGACGTGTCCAAATATGACCTTATATACGGCGGCGCGCAGAAGAACGTAGGCCCTGCGGGCGTAATCTTCGCCATCATCCGGAAAGATGCCCTCGGCCGCGTCAGCCGCCATATTCCGACTATGCTGGACTACCGCACCCATATCGACAAGCTCTCGATGTTCAACACTCCTCCTGTATTCTCGATTTTCGTGATGAAGGAGACTCTCAAATGGCTCAAGAGCATAGGCGGAGTCGAGGCAATGTACGAAATCAACAAGAAGAAAGCTGCCCTGCTCTACGACGAAATTGACCGCAATCCTCTCTTTGTCGGCACAGCCGCCAAGGAGGACCGTTCGATAATGAACGTCTGCTTCGTTATGGCTCCGGGCAAAGAAGAGCTGCAGGACGAATTCTTCGCCTTCGCGAAGGAAAGAGGGATGGTCGGCATCAAAGGCCATCGCAGCGTAGGCGGCTTCCGCGCCTCCATCTACAATGCCTGCTCCCTCGAAGACGTCCAGGCCCTGGTCGACACAATGAAGGAATTCGAAAAGCTGAAAAAATAATGAAAGTACTGCTTGCAACCCAGAAACCCTTTGCCGCCAAGGCTGTGGAGGGGATATGCGCCATCCTGACCGAAGCCGGCCACGAAGTCGCGAAATTGGAAAAATACGAGGCGCAGGAAGATCTGCTGAAGGCCGTCCCGGACGCCGAGGCGCTGATCATACGCTCCGACAAGGTGACGAGGGAGGTCATCACCGCAGCTCCGAAACTGAAAATCGTAGTCCGCGCAGGGGCGGGCTATGACAACGTGGACCTGGAAGCCGCGACACAGAAAGGGATAGTGGTAATGAACACCCCTGGCCAGAATTCGAATGCGGTAGCCGAACTGGCACTCGGTATGATGGTCTATATGGCCCGCAACCAGTTCACCCCTGCGACGGGCAGCGAGCTTATGGGCAAGAAACTCGGTGTCCAGGCCTACGGCAATGTCGGACGACTTGTCGGACAGAAGGCCAAGGCCCTCGGAATGAGTGTCTGCGCCCTCGACCCCTTCCTCAGCGATGATCAGATCGTTGCCGGCGGCGCCGAGCCGGTCCACAGCATCGAGGAACTATATGCCTCCTCGGACTACCTGTCCATCCACATCCCGGCCCTTCCCGCGACGATAAAGTCCATCGGCTACGCCCTTGTGTCCAAAATGCCGAAAGGCGCGACGCTTGTCAACACCGCCCGCAAGGAAGTAATTGACGAAGAAGGACTTATGAAAGCCCTTGAAGAGCGTCCCGACCTCAAGTACATCACCGATGTAGCTCCGGACAACTACGCCGTCCTCAAGGAAAAGTTCGGCCTCCGCGTATTTGCCACGCCGAAAAAGATGGGGGCCCAGACCGCCGAAGCCAACCTCAACGCCGGCCTTGCCGCCGCCCGTCAGATTGTAGATTTCTTCGCTAGCGGCTGCACCCGCTTCCAGGTCAACAAATAGGCGTTTGGAGGCTTACCCGGCTTTGGTGTTTTTTCACTGCGCCAGCCAGCACCCAGCCGCCAGCCACCACTACTGCGCCAGCCAGCACCCAGCCGCCGTTACCCTGCCGTTTTGATGTACCACTAACGTCAAAATCGGCCTGAAATGCTGTTACCCTGCCACCTTCGTGGACCACTAACAGCACTGGGGGCTGTGCCGATGGCTTATCTTTCCGCCTCGTGAGAAATTGCAGGAGCAACTAGTTCTTCTACTTGCGTTTTTAATAGGGGGACATCAATGAGTGCTGTGTGCCAGAGCAGTTCCGGTTGAATTGTAGCATATCCGTGGACCAGCACGTGCCGCATCCGAATGATGTTGTTCCAAGGAATGTGGCCGTTCTTTTCTTTGAACTCCGACGATAACATATAGGCGGCTTCTCCAATGATTTCCACGTTTTTGACAACGGCAAAATAGCGGATCTTGTCGGTTCTCAGTTCTTCCTCCGACCGATCTTTGGTAAAGTCAATAATGTTATCCGAAGCTTGTAGTATGTCCCGTAATCGTCCGGAATCGCGTTCAGGCTCTCTCATAGATCAGGACTTTATCGCGGTTGATGCTCTCCTGGGCAAAGGGTTTTACCGTGCCGTTTGTGACCAGGTCCACTTTCCGTTTCAGTAAGTTTTCCAGCGTATTGATCATACCGGCATACTGCAACAGTCCCATCGGGACGGATGTGTCCAAGTCAATCAGTATGTCGATATCACTTTCAGGCCTTTCCTCCATTCTTGAAAAGGATCCGAACAGCCACGCCCGCACGATAGGTTCTTGCCTGAAAAAATCCTGGATGGCATGAACGGCCCGGACGCGCCCTTCGTCAAGTTGCTCCAGGCGGCGCAGGATTTCCTCTTTCTTACCTTTCCGACCTGCATATCTGAGAAGTCGGGATATATTGACGGGATACAGTTCGAAAGCCCGCTGGAATTCTTTCTGTATCTCGGCTTCTCCGAGATCGGCATAGTCCTTATCAGCATCACGGTCCACCAACAGTTTCTCCAACTCGGGGACCATTACGCCGTCATATTCAAACAGAGGCGATTCAGAAACGAGAGGCTTCACCAAGATGAAGTCGTGCAGATCTTCCAGCATCAGATAGGCGTTTCGCATAAGGGCGACATCCTGGAACTGCTGTTTCAGCGCACTGCGAACTGTCTCACACTGGTTTCTGGGAACCTCGACGACAAGATTCCGGCCAGTATCTGTTATGCAATGATCCATACCGACGAAGGTTTCAATCAGCAGGTCTGCAACAGCGTGCATTTTTGGCGATATGACGTACTTGTATTCCATATCTCTCCGACAAAGATATGGATTTTTGGCAATATTTCAAAATTATTGCCGCCTTATTTTACAAGGTCACTCCTCCTCAAAATCCGGTCAACCTCGTCCAGCAGATCGTACAGCCCATCCTCACTCAGCACGCCTCTTTCAATATCGGCCAAACCAACCGCAACGCATTACCCTGCTGATTTACAGCAACTTACGGCGAAAGATAATTCTTTGCCGTTTCTTTTGCTAATTAGGAAATGAATGCAATATTTGCTAATAATTTGGATTCCGTTCACTAATTAGTTAACTTTGCGAGGATGAAAAAAAGGTTTGTGCGGAAAGTGGTTGTGTTTGAGGACCACTTTATAGAGTTTAGAAAAACTATTGACAAGGAGGCATTGAAGAAACTGTATCAGGTTTTAACTTTGATAATGAGGGTCGAAATAGTTCCTTCAAAATTTATGAAAGCGATTGTAGGTCGAAAAGGATTATTTGAGATTAGAGTTGAATACGAGAGCAATACATATCGAATATTCTGCTGTTTTGACGAGGAGAACCTTGTTATATTGTTAAACGGGTACAAGAAGAAGACTCAGAAAACACTCGCAGGACAACTTGATAAAGCTGAAGCATTGATGAAAAAGTATTTTGAACTAAAACAAGCGAAAAATGACTGATAAGGAACTGAAACAGCGGCATCTTACACCGGTTGAAACCCTCATCGCAGAGGACATCGGTGAAATTAACACGCCGGAAAGAAATCAATTTGAGATGGAGTGCGACGCCTTCATCATCGGAGAACAGTTGAAAGTTGAGCGTCTTAAGGCAGGGCTGACGCAGGAAGAGCTTGCTGATAGAATCGGGACAAAGAAGAGTTTCATCTCCAGGGTTGAAAGAGGGCATACGGACATACAGATTTCAACACTCGTCCGCCTGTTCCAAGGCCTCGGAAGACGTGTCAGCGTTATGGTCTTATAGCGTACCTTCTCAAAATCCTGTCCACCTCGTCCAGCAGATCGTACAGCCCATCCTCACTCAGCACGCCTCTTTCAATGTCTCCATAGGCAGGCACGTCAGATAGCTCAATCTTGTCGCAATCTTCTGCCGGGTGTGTGAGCTTAAAGACTTTCTGGAACTTCTGGATATCGAGCGGAGTGATGCCAGGGATGTTGAGCTGAAGGAGTTGGGAGAATTCGGATACACTCGGATTGGCGTAAGTATAGAAGATAAGAAGCCGCTCGATACCATCTCCCAGCGACTGAACCTGCCCTCCGATAATAGGCTCATAGGTTCCATCCCTTGATTCGAGCGTGACCCTTTTTCTCTGTTCGTAAAGGTATATGTGGTGGCGGTCAATCATACTTTAACAAAACATAGATATAATGAGGAGCGACGCCTAACCTGCCTTGAGCGCCACTTTGGATGTTCTTCAGCTTCTTCTTATGGGGACTCTCGCGGTAATACTGAATGAGGTCCTGTTCGAAAAGCCCTTCTTTTACCAGTGATGATGTCGTGTATAGCAGCACCATCTTGTCCCACTCAATCCCGTCGTTCCGGTTATGCTCACAGAATCTATCCCACGGCCGGTTAGTGAGTCCGATATAGAACCAGCGGCAGTGGCGGACAAGATTGCTGACCCTGTTCTTGATTCGATGCAGGGCTGGAGCCGTCGGACCGGTTAGGATATATGTGTCGTCGAGGAGCATTCTACGTGGTTTCTGTCAGATCCGGGATGCCGTCGATGCAGCGTTGGATATAGTCTTGCGTGGTTATTCCCCGTTCTTAAAGTTAAAGTACATAGCCTTGCCCATCTCCTCCATCACTTTTTTGTAGAAGGCAGGATCTTCGAAAAGCTTGGCAAAGGCATCCATCTGCTCAACGTAGCACTGCTGGGCTATTTTGCTGAAGATTTCAGGGAAGATATTCTGGGAGAACATATTCACATCGGAGTTCTGCGCCTGCTTCTTGAGGGTCTTGCTCTTGGCCTTGAACCGGTCGTAGATGGTTTCGATGATAACGCGGTCCGCCTCAGTGAAGTTGCCTGCGTACATAATATTGATCTTGTCAATAATATTATCCAGCAGGTCACGCTTTTCCTGTTGCTTACTGCCTGTGCCGCCCTGCTCTCCCTTCAAGGTCTTATCCTCCTTGGTGGGCTTCAGTTCGATGCTACCGCTGGGCTGGATATCAAAGCGGTGGTGCTCCAGGGACAGTTTGTTGTCCAGGTCCACCTTCTCGTGGGCATTCTTTGGCAGTAGGCGGAACAGATACTCACAGAAGATATAGGTCTTGAACAGGTCCCTGTCGAAAGTGCGGACAATCTGGGCCATATAAGCGTAGAAGCGGATGAAGGCACGGATCAGGAAGCGCACCTTGAACCGGTCTTCCTCATCTATCTGGCAGAAGTCCTCGACCACAGGCTTCAAGATGCTGCTAAGTTTACCCATCGATGTGTTGCTCTGTTCAGCTTTATAGACCTCGAACAAAGCGTCCACCTGTTCCTGGCTCCAAAGGTGATAAGCCTGGAGCTCATTCAGGTACTTATAAACCATATTCACATCCACCGGCGCACCCAGTAAAGTGTCCTCATAGAAAGGCTGGAAGGACTTCTTAATGCTCTCGGCCGTATTGTTGAAGTCGAGTACATAGGTGTCAATCTTGCCCTTGCAGCAGCGGTTAAGGCGAGAGAGCGTCTGGACGGCCTTAACGCCCTTCAGACCCTTCAGCACGAACATCGTATGCAGAAGCGGTTCGTCAAATCCGGTCTGGTACTTCTCTGCGACAATCAGGATGTTGAACATATCGCTGCCGAAGTACAGCGGTAGCGCCGCCTCCGAAATCTTATACTCAGCCGTCGAGTTCAGCTGGGGCTCCGTGTAATCCTTGCCTTGATAGCTGACTGTTCCGGAAAATGCGACCAGGGGCTTTACATCATCATATCCCTTCTGCTTGCAATACTCCTTCATCGCCAGGTAATAGCGGACAGCGTGGGCTCGGGACGCAGAGACGACCATAGCCTTGGCTTTCCCGTCTATCTTGGAAAGAGTCACTTCCCTGAACTTCTCGACTATTATTTCTACGGCACTCTCGATGACATACTGGTGGTTGTCGTGATAGGCTTTGATGGCCTTGGTTGCCGGGGGCTCTTCATATTCGGGATTCTCAGAGACGGTCTTAGCCACCTCATAGGAAGTCTCCACGGTCGTGTAGAATTTCAGAACATCCAGAATAAAGCCCTCATCGATAGCCTGCCTCATAGAGTAGTGGTGGAAGGCGTCGTACATCGGGAGGCCATCTTCTCCGACACCCACTTCTACGCCGAAGTTCTGAAGGGTCTTAGGCTTCGGGGTGGCAGTGAAGGCGTAAAAGTATTCATTCTTATGCTGCCCCTGGGTGAGAAGGGTTTCATTTAGAATATCCATTTCGTCCTTGAGCTCTTCTTCACTCTTACCCTCTATCTCCGCCATTTCTTTCAGGGCTTCATCGGTATCGGCTAGTGCAGCTTTCAGTTTCTCGGCGCTCTTGCCAGATTGTGAAGAGTGAGCCTCATCTACAATAATTGCAAACTTCTTCCCTTTATGATTGTCCAGCTCTTTGTAGATGAGAGGGAAACGGTGCAGAGTGGTAATGATGATGCGCCTCTTGTCATTGATTGCATCCTTCAGTACCGATGAGTTGTCCTTATCCGTGATGGTGACAATCTGGCCCTCCAAGTGCTCAAAGCCAAGAATCGTCTCCTGAAGCTGCCTGTTGAGTACTCTCCGGTCTGTAACCACGAACACTGTCTGGAACATCTCCTTGTCTTCCAGGTCATGCAGCGCCGCCAGTCGATAAGTCAGCCAGGCAATAGAGTTGGATTTGCCTGAACCGGCCGAGTGTTGGATGAGATAGTTCTTCCCTTCTTTGGTGGCCTTGGTATCAGCAATCAGTTTCTCTACAACATCCAGCTGGTGATACCTTGGGAAGATAAGACGGGTGGTCTTCTTCTTGACCTGCTTGCCATTAACCAGAGAAACAGTCTCCTTGACTTCTTTGCTGATATAACGCTGGAGGATGGAAAGCAGCATATCCCTCTGAAGCACATTCTCCCAGAGATATGAAGTTGCATAGCCGTCGGGATTCTCAGGATTGCCACCATCACCCACATTGCCAGCCCCATTACTGCCCTGGTCGAACGGGAGAAAGAAGGTATCCTTTCCTTTCAGTTCCGTCGTCATCACCACATTGTACAGGTCCACACCGAAGTAGACCAAAATACGGTTGTTGAAGTGGAACAAGAACTCTTTCGGGTCCCGGTCATACATATACTGGTGCTGGGAGTTCAGGACGGATTGGTCTGTCAGCTGGTTCTTCAATTCCAGGGATACGACGGGAATGCCATTCAGAGAAAGAACAATGTCTATGGATTTTTGGGGCGTAAGGTCGGAATAGTGAAACTGACGCGTCTCGGTGAGGATGTTCTCTTTATACTTCTCCACCAACTCCTCGTTGTAGGCTGATGCTGGGGCGAAGTATGCGAACTTCAGCTGCATTCCACGGTCCTTGACGCCATAGCGGAGCACGTGTATCAGACCATTGGCATCTACGTTCTCCTGGAAAATGGAATAGAGTTGCTTCTGGGCCTTGTCTCCATACACATTCTGATAACGCTGCCATACCTTCGGCTGCGTTTTCTCAATGAAGGAGATGAGCACCGGCATATCAATGGCCTTTGCCTTGTCGTAGGTCTTTTGGTTGCCCTTCACATACCCGCCGGAACTCAGCAGATACGCCTCTATGTCATTTTCGAAGTTCTTTTCCTTGGTTTCCATAGGCATTATTCCAGTGATTTATTCCAGACAAGATTCGCAATGGCAGCGTAAAGCATACAGCGGTCCTGGATATCTTTCTTCTTGAAGTCAGCGTATGACTTGAAAGGAAGATCATTGTTCTTGACAAAGGTGAGGAAGCCGGGGTTTTTCTGATAGGTTGCATCACAGAAAGCCTGGGCTATGAGATTCTCCTTTATGTAGTGAGGAATCTTCTGGTCCACCGGCAGGTCGTTGTAAGACTGGTTTACACCGTTCGGCAGCAGGATAAGGTCGCCGATGGAATTCCGGCAAGAATTGAAGTCCTCTTTCTGCGTGAACTCATCTGTATGCCATTCATAGTGGTCGCTCCAAACATGCTCGACTTCGAAGGGTTTGCAACCGGGGTTCCTCATATAAGTCTCGAACTTGTTGCCCATTCCACTGCCGTCTTCCACAAAGGAGGTGATACGAGCCAGGAAGTATTTGATGAAAGGTCGGTTCATACCGTGTAGTTTAAAGTTCGGCAGCGACACTTCAAAATCGTCAATCTCCTCGGTCTCTTGGATAAGAGTGGCCCGCAGGTCATCGAGGTTCTTGCCACGGATCATTCTCGTCAGGTTGCACATAGTATATCTCTGAGAAGATGCCGAGAATAATTTATAGTTACAAGAGCGCCGAACCGTAAAGTTATCCAGGAAATGGGCTACCAAGTCAATCTTCTTGTTGCAGGTCTCCTCGTCGTCGTCCAGAGTAAGAGGCGCCAGGTACAGCGGGTAGTACAGGGAGGGAGCAATACGCCAGAACTGGTGATAGAATACGTGCTCCAAATCCTTTCTGAACGTATTTTCCGCTTCCTTAATCTTTATGAATTGGCCAAAATAGAAACGGTAGTTCCGGTCAATAAAGTCTTCGATATTATTTCCGATTGCATCAGCCAGTAGCCCCTTATCGTAATTGTCCTTGAACCAGTTGTGGAAGCGGGTACCGATATTCTCAAAATCCTGATTGACAGAGTTCACCTTTGACTGACGGATGGTAACGGCAAACTGGGAACGGAGCCAGGACTGGAAGAACTGGATTTCAGCGCCCTTGTTCGTATCAAACTCATCAAGCTTGAGCATATCCTTCTTCCATTGGGCATTGACTGCGTTTCGTTTGTCGTCGTGGTGGAACTTGGAAAGGATAAATCCCTTGAGCATATCGGATGCCGTAAGGGGAACACCACGGTCGTTCATTGTCTCAAAGATGGTGTATGCATTCTCTTCCGACAGGGCTGTGATCTTAACCAGCACCAGATTATCCTTTACCCAGTAGACAAAGGCCTTCAGTATGTCATCCTTTATATCCTCCGTGGGGAAGCAGTTGCAGATGTCATTATACCTGGCAACCATATTCTTGGTGCTCTCATCGTCCGTCGGCTTTACCTTGTAATCACCTTCTTCGTACAGCGCCTTTAAGCAACTCTGTCTTTCGGGGACATCGATATTGAAGGACATCTCGCCGTAAGAGTCGGAATAAATCATAGGTGAAAGCTGTGGGGCCATTGTCTCACTAGTCGCGTGGTAAAGGTAGATCAGCAACAGGGTGAGGGATGTAATACGCTGCTGGCCGTCGATGATACTGGATTTGCCGTTTTTCTCACTCAAAACGATTGAGCCCATATAGTAGGTGGAGTAGTGAGCAACATCCTTCAGACTGTCTCCCGGCCGATAGCTCTCCATAAAGGCATTTACTAGGTCGAATACCAACTGCTCGATGTTAATCTGCTCCCACTTATATTCACGCTGGAAGTAATCGACGGTGTATTTTTTATTACTCAGGATATCTGATAGGCGATAATCCTTGGCAATAATGGCGGTATTGTTGTTGTTTTTATCCATTCGCTTACTTTTTGTTCTTCGGTATTGTATCAACAATAGCTTGTATTTCCGATCCCCGGAAACAAAGGTTTATTTCTTCATTATTTAGCCCTATACATTCTAAAATACAGCAGGTAAGTAGCACAATGCTTTTCTTCGTTAGCCATAACAAGTCTTCTCCTTCCGGAACACCTGAAAACCCATCTTCGTCATCTGAATAGAGATGAGAATACTTATTTCTTGCATTGGTCAGTTCCTTTGGGTCGAGGTCGCATTTCTGGAGCAGTTCCACCTCTTTAAAATGCTCTAGTAGTATCTTTATTCCCTGCCCGTATTGGCGGTGATCTTTGCCATCCTTTTTATTTACAAACCTCTTGAAATAACCATCCAAGGCTTGGGCTATTATAAGAAAATCCGGGGCATCAAAGATTCCGGGAGTCATTGAGCGAATCAACCGTTCAACTATTGGTGATAGCTGTTTGTAGTTGGCATGCCATTGAGAATAAATCGATGGGATTTTTTCAGGGAATTTATCAAACTTTATTAGTGTACCGATGCAAGGTTTCTGAGAAACATCCACCTTAAAGAGAAGAGGCATTCCTGGCTGCTTTGCTCCCGTTTTTATGACTATAGATTCGGGTCTCTGCCTGCTGAATAATGCAACTGAAAGGAATTGAGAAAACTCAGTAGTTAGGGAAAGAATCTGCCTCAATTTGAGTTTCTTTTCAGAGATAATGCTTAATGAACTATTGCAGGAAACAGATGCATTGTACCTGTCAAAGTGAGTGCTGACTTCAGGAAATAACTCTAAAGACAAACCATCCTCAAGTTTGCAGCTAAATAGATTCTCCTTACTGTGCATGTCCACCTTGATGAGATCCTTGCCATTCTTTAGGGGCTTAAAACTAAACCTCCTACGAAAAGCCCAGTTCTTCAAGTGTGGATAATGAATATGTGCTCTTTTGGCAAACGGAGTATCTAAATCCTTAAGGAAAGCTCCGTTTAAGACAAAGTTTATACGATATGTCGTTTTTGTGGTATTCTTGTCTTGGATGAATGCCGAATTAAATAGTGTATATAGATTCCCGTCGGTGTCTTTCCCCCAGATAGTTGGGATTATCATCATGTCAATCAAAATCTCATGGTATTCCTCCGAGGAATGAACTATCTCCAGAGTTGCCGATTCTCCGTCAGGACATGACAAGAGCCCGTTGAACGTGTATTTTTCACGTTCCTCTGGCTGCTCAAAGACATCAGGTTTAAAGCACCATGAGCCAAGATATGATTTAACCTCAGGCATTAACGCTTTTCTTTCCGGTGACGTATTCGTAGATGATGGATTTTTTGTATTCTTTCAAGGACTCTATCTTGGACTGCTTCAAGGATATGAGAGCGTCGATTTCGGCACATTTGGTGTCGAGATAATCGGCTATAGCCTGTTGTTCATCAACAGGTGGAAGAATTAAGTAAAGATTCTTGACAGTTGAAGAATTAAGCCCATCCATAATAGAACCTTTCTTCACTCTTTGTAGTTGATTAATAACGAACGATGAGAAATCTTTATCATAAATATACTCAAAAAACGCGTTGAAACACACATTCTTGTTAAGCCGTACTTTAATAACGTGTGAATCCATAATCCCTTGCTGAATGCCAGTTGGGATTATCGTACATTTCCCAATAGTTCCCATCATTGATATCAAGACATCTCCCGGAATGACTTTGTAGGAGGAAAGTTCAACAAAGGTATCAGAATCAACATAATTCTGGCCGGCAGCGAAGTCTTTACCTACGATATTCCATTGCCCATATATTTTATACTGGCCCGTACCATTCACTTTTCCTGTTAAAGAGCTACCGAATGGCCCTATCTTGATTCCATCCTTTCCGGTTTCAAGAACATCTTTGATGCGACAAATAGACCACTTATCTGGAATAAGTCCTATCCACTCAATCCCGCTATCCCTCATTGGGACGTTAGGATTGAGTCCTTTGGTGACGGCTTCAGTAATAACGGACTGCTTGTATGCCTTCAACTCCTCGATTATCCTCTCTTGAAGCGATACCATTTGGTCTATCTCGCCGCATTTTTTATCGAGGAAATCTGCTATGTCTAGTTGCTCTTCCCTCGGAGGTATTATCGCCTCTATGTCAAAAAAATATGGAGAATAGAGCCTTAATCTGCTATCAATAATACCCTTCGAAAAGCAACGGAATCGGCCTGTATAGAGCGATGTTCTAAACAGATAGTGATAGTATTTCGGGTAAACACTCTCACTTGGCTTGTAAACGCAATAAGCAGGGCTGACAACTCCAGCGTACTCAGAAACCCCTAGACTGCCCTTCCAGGCAAGCATTATATTGGAGACAATGTCTCCTTTGTGGCATTTTTTATATCCCACAAGACTTTCTGAACGTGAGACATAATCTCCTTCATCAACTCTTCCTGCCCGCTTATCTACGCCGTAGTATTCTGAAACCGAGAGCAAATCCTCTGACCCATTTTCTGAGAGTTCAACCCTTTCAGAGAAGATGGTTTTTATCCTTTCGGTATTCCAATGGCTCGGTATCTCTCCAATCCAAGGGATACCGCTATCTTTCATTGTCCTACTCATTTCCCAATGATTTTAGCCATCAGTTCCTGCTCCTGCCGATCAAGTTCCAGCAGCGAAGCGTAGATTTCGTCACTCTTCCTCGGGGCTACGTACTTATAGAACTCCCGGGTGAAGGGAATCTCATATCCAATCTTCGTCTTCTTATCGTCAATCCAGGCATCAGGGGCATAAGGCAGCACGTTTTTCTCCATATAGGCTGCAATATCCTCCTTCCAAGGAATGCTCTCAGTATCCCTCTTGGAACTGTCTGCCTGGGGCTTGCCTTTCTTGAGGATGGGTTGTCCGGAATCGTCAGTTATCGGCCTCTCAACCACCACCTTGCTATATTTGAAGTCCTCATTGTCTTTTATCTTGGACTCGACCTCTAGGCCATTCCCTTCATCAATATAACGCTGGGCCTTGAAAGCAGAATAAGCCCTTTCGACAAGGTAGATACATTCGTCGGTAAACTCGTTCCTCTTATTGCCGATGGGCTTTCTACGCTTTACACTGCACTTGGAAGCATCAATCAGCTGGACCTTCCCAATCCTGTCGGCCGCTTTGTCCTTGGTGATAATCCAGACATAGGTGGCAATACCGGTATTGTAGAACATATCATTGGGAAGCTGGATAATCGCCTCCAGCCAGTCGTGCTCAAGCAGATAGCCTCGGATTTCGGATTCACCACTTCCAGCATCACCCTTGAAGAGAGGAGAACCGTTCTGGATAATGGCCATTCTTCCGTGATCCTTCAGTTTTGCGATGCCATTGAGGACAAAGAGCTGCTGACTGTCTCCGACGGCAGGGAGACCTGGACCAAATCGACCGGCCTCACCCTTTGCGTGTTCCTTCTCGACAGCGGATTTCTCATTCTTCCATTCAATACCGAAAGGAGGATTGGAGATGATGTAATCGAACTTGTAGCCTTCAAACTGGTCATCGCTGAGCGTATTGCCTTGCTTCATATTCTCGGCATTCCCACCCTTGATGAGCATATTGGCTTTGGCAATGGCGAAGGTCTGCTCGTTAAGTTCCTGGCCGAACTCCGTCAACTGGGCTTCCGGATCTATCTCAAGCAGCTTTTCACTCAGGCAATCCAGCATCTGAGAGGTCCCCATTGCCATATCATAGATGGAAGCAGTGATACCCTCTTCAGCAATCTTCTTCCTCTGCGGAGCCACAAGGATTTCCGCCATCAGATAGATAATATCCCTAGCAGTGAAGTGTGCTCCGGCCTGCTCGTCATAGGATTCCGAGAACTTTCGGACCAGTTCTTCGAAGATGTATCCCATATCAACGGCACTAATCTCATCGGCCCCCATATAGGCCTTCTTGGTGCAGAACTCAGCGATGACATTATACAAGATGCCGTTGTGGTCGAGCTTGGTAACTTCCTTGTCGAAATCAAACTTTTCGATGATGTCGATGACGTTGGCAGAGAAGTGGTTCAGATAGCTCCTGAAGTTGTCGGCGATATTATCCGGATCCGATAGCAGGCCATCAAAGGTAAACTGGGAAGTGTTATAGAAATCATATCCGGAGGCGGTCTTCAAGAATCCGTCCTTCACCATAATTCCTCTCTTGTCAAGGGTGGCGTTCATCTCCAAGACCTTTTCCTTTGTATCGGCCAGTGTATCGCTGAAACGCTTGATGACACACATCGGAAGAATGACGTTTCCATATTCGTGAGGCTTGTATGTTCCCACGAGTTTATCTGCTATAGCCCAGATGAGGTTAGCCTTTTCCTGGATGTTTACAGTTGTCCTTTTCGACAATTCTGCTGTTCCCATAGTAGGTGTATTTGGTTTTGGTATTTAATCTTTCAAAGATAGTAAAATAACTTCTTAAATCAGAGATTCAAGTAATATTATTTCCCCAACCTTGGTCGTATCCGTATCTCTGGTTGAAGAAAGAGTACCCGTTATGGATAGGCCTGCTATGGAGAGTGGGCTGCGGGACTCTTTATTTTTTCTCGCTGCCAATTATTTCCGACTTTTTTACTGCCAATTTTATTCTCATAATTATATATATAGAGAGGCAGAAAAAAATGGCTTTAATTATTGGTGGCAGTGAATGTTGAATAATCCCATAATCCGCCAAGAGTGTAAAGATTTTGTTTACAATGTCAAGAAATATGGTGTTGTCGTCCTGGAGTTTGATTCTGATTATTGCCGAATAATCATTAAAATACAAACGCCATGAATATTACTCTTGAACAGGACCACTACATCCACACCGCAGACATGTCACAGACGCTAGACCCCGGAACCAATTCAGACATTCTCCCGGAGCTTCGTGTAGTCGTCGATTCTGCCCTTTACATGATTTCTTTATACTATGATTGGAGAAAGGTGCAGGACTGGGCAAGGAAGTGGGAGCTATGATGTGAAATGGAATGACACAGGGCCGCCTTTGATTGGGTGGCCCTGGATGAGTGGGAATGATTGGTGGTTATTCTGAGACCGGACGAACAGATCGCCCGTAGCAACGGTAGCCGTAGTCGTACCTGCTCACATCGTCGGAATAATAGAAGCACACGCGGTACGCGTTGTCCGGGCTGCCCGTATAAAGGGAAGAGGACCAGTAGTGGCCGCAGGAACCGACACCGTAGAGATCGGTATCGTGCCGTTCACCTGCGGCGGGAAGGAAGATGCTGTTGCCGTTGGTGGCGGTAACTATTCGTCCCTTTACGCCTGTACCGTTATAATTATCTGTCCAGGTCCAGGTGCAATTTGTCCGTAATTCCTCCCACTCTTCCCACGTCGGAATACGCCAATTACCTGAGAGTTTTAAGTGGGCAACATCGTCTTCCTGTTCCAATACAGTCTTATTATCTACAACAGTACCATAAGAACTATTGGTGTTGTACTTCGTAAGGGTACGATATGAACCGTTGCACCATTTGTAGGTGGACCAAGAATAATTATCCTTAGGCGCAACCTCGCCCCAGGCATAGTAGTCGCCATATTCTTCAGGCTTGCTGGCGCCGAGATTGAAGGAGGCCCACTTGATGTTCTTCCCGTTTACAACAGTCCCCATATCGACAGCGTCAGGACGAGCATATACTATTACTGAACATGAAGCGAAAACTCCGCTACCATCATTCGCTGCAACTTTGATGGTAGCATTACCTTTTGCTCTTGCCGTTACTTTTCCGCTATTGTCAACTGAAGCTATTGCATTATCGGAAGATGACCAGGTATATGTCTTATCATTGGCGTTGTCCGGAAGAACGCTTGCGACAGAAAGCGTGGCCACGTCGCCAATCACCAGCGACAGCGAGGTCTTGTCAAGAGTAATGCTTGTAACATACTGTTTGACCTCAACCTCGCAGGTAGCCGTCTTGCCCTGGTCCTTGGTAGTTACGGTAATGGTCGCCTTACCGTTGCCCTTGGCAGTAACACGGCCATTGGCATCGACGGTGGCGACAGCTTCTTTATCGGAAGTCCAGCTTACGCTCTTGTCCGTAGCATCGGCAGGAAGCACTGTGGCTTTGAGTATCAGGGTATTGCCAATCGTATTGAAAGTATATTCCGTCTTGTCCAGAGATACGCTTTCCACAGGAACGACATCGGTTGTGAACGTTTTGACCTCGCCATAGAAGGTCTGGCTGTCGAGCTTCACATAGGCCTTATACCAGTACTGAGTCTTGAGAGAGAGGCCAGTCAGGGAGGCAGAGTAAGCATTATCTTTTATCTCACCACCGCTTAACCCGTTATTCTGTGAGTTCTCTGAAGCCCCCCAGGAAAAACCATAAGAGATGCTTGAATACATGACATCAGCAAGGTCGAGTTTTGCGTTCAAGTTGGCTTTCGTTGCCTCGACCCCGCTTGCATCCCTTGTCTCAAGAAGTGAAGCAACGTCTTTTGTCGTAAACTCCTTGGTCTCGCCGTAGGTGTCCTGACCATTCTGGCGGACGAAGCTGCGGAAATAGTATTTGGTCTCAGGGTCGAGGCCGGTGATTACCGCAGTATAGTTGTAGTCGGCATCTGCATCGGTGGCCTCGATTGTTGTCGAATTGGATGGCAGGATTCCGGCAGATTTGGAATACTGGAAGCCTACTTTCAGGTCCGATGCAGAGGTGGATTCAAGGTTGGCTTTTCCTGAAAGAACCGCACTAACCGCCGAAATATGCTCAGCTCCAACGGTAACAGAAGGTGCAAGGTTGGATTTTACCGTCACAGGACATTCTGCGGTCTTGGCTCCATCTTCCGTAGTCACTGTTATGGTCACGCTTCCGGGCTGGACTCCAACGACTTTGCCATCTTCGACCGTTGCCACTTTGTCATTGCTGCTGATCCAGGAAACCTTCTTGTTTGTGGCGTCTTCGGGGGTGATTGTGGGAGTAAGCGTTTCAGATTCACCTACTTTTATCGTAATCTGCGTTTTATCCAAAGAGACTCCTGTAACGGGAATGACCTTTGCTTCAACCGTTATGGTAATGAAGTCGGATTTGTCCCCGGATTTGGCAGTTATGATAGCCTTGCCCTGCGACAGAGCCATAGCCTTGCCGTTGCTGGAGACCATAACTAAACTCTCATTTGACGAACTCCAGCTTACAGTCTTGTCGGCAGCATTCTCCGGCAGTACTTTGGCCGATAGATTCACGCTTTCCCCCTCGGTAAGCGTCATATCACTCTGTTCTATTGCGATGCTTTGAACCTTTACCACGGGCGCTTCTTCCTCTTTTCCGGCGCAGGACCATAAGAAAGAAAATACACAGAGCGCTGCTAAAAGGATGGCGGATAATCTTTTCATACGTCTAAATTCAATAATCAGAACTGCTAAGATAGCGTTTTTTCTGCGAATTCCAAAACCACGACAGAATAAAACAAGGGAATGACATACCTGTTTACACCCATAACCAACAGGCTTGCAACGTTGACAGCCAGCACCGCTTTGGAAGTTGCTGACAATTAGCGCTTATCACCTTGGCCGAACCATTTCCCATAGCACCACTCCGACGCTTACGCTGACGTTGAGGGAATGCTTTGTGCCTTTCTGCGGTATTTCAAGGGCAAAGTCCGCAGCGTCTACGACTTCCTGATCCACTCCGTTTACCTCATTCCCGAAGACGAGGGCATAGCGGGATGCGGTCTGGGGAACGAACTCTCCGAGTTTGACGCTGTGGACAGTCTGTTCAACTGCGATTATCGTGTAGCCGGCCGCCTTCAGCCTTGAGATCAACTCCAACGTCGCTCCGGCGCGTTCCCACGGAACCGAATTCTCAGCCCCGAGGGCGGATTTATGGATTTCGGCAGAAGGGGGAGCCGGGCAGATTCCGCAGAGCCAGAGTTTGTCGACTCCGAAGGCGTCCGCGCTGCGGAAGGCCGCGCCGACATTATGGGCACTGCGGACATTGTCCAGCACGACGGCAAGTCCGCTCTCCTCCCGCGAACGGTACTCTTCGGCGCTGATTCGCCCTAGTTCGATATTCAGCAGTTTTCTGTCTTTCATCGTCGCAAAGATAGCATAATCCCGGGAAAAAGACTATATTTGTAGTCTAATCACTCATAACTAATGAAACAGGATCTCCAGGTTTTTGACCTTATAAAGAAGGAGCACGAGCGCCAGGCCTCAGGTCTGGAACTCATTGCCTCCGAGAACTATGTATCGGATCAGGTGATGGCCGCAATGGGCTCGGTCTGCACCAACAAATATGCAGAAGGATACCCCGGGAAGCGCTACTACGGCGGCTGTGAGGTGGTGGACCAGATAGAGCAGCTTGCAATCGACAGGCTCTGCGCCCTCTATGATGCCGAGTATGCCAATGTCCAGCCGCATTCCGGCGCACAGGCCAATATGGCCGTAATAATGGCCTGTCTGCGTCCGGGCGACGTCTTTATGGGTCTGGACCTTTCAATGGGCGGTCATCTCACTCACGGCTCTCCGGTCAATGCCTCGGGCATCCTCTACAAGCCGGTGGCATACGGGCTTGACCCGGAAACAGGGCTCGTGGACTACGACGAGATGGAGCGCAAGGCCCTGGAATTCAGGCCGAAACTCATAATCGGCGGGGCTTCTGCCTATTCCCGCGAATGGGACTATGAAAGGATGAGGGAAATTGCCGACAAGGTCGACGCCCTGCTGTGGATCGATATGGCCCATACAGCCGGACTAATCGCCGCCGGACTCCTCAAGAATCCTGTCAAGTATGCCCATATAGTCACCTCCACCACTCACAAGACCCTGCGTGGTCCCCGTGGCGGCATCATCCTGATGGGCAAGGATTTCGACAATCCCTGGGGGCTC
>JAEEGL011682204.1_pt1 | contig 19003 bp, 11 predicted proteins | sample 9134231 | NCBI WGS metagenome assembly JAEEGL01 (sample SAMN16246548, study PRJNA631951) | gut metagenome | biome: gut microbiome; feature: rumen; material: fiber-attached | host: Bos | place: Iran: Karaj | collected 2018-10 | reverse complement strand
GGCGGTTGGAATTTACAGCGTAAACACAAAGCAGAATTCGGCCGCGGAAATCCGCTCAAAGGTTTCAAAAATCGTTCACGAGCACAAGGACATTCTGCAGATGCACGGATTCTTCGTCGATGAAGAAGAAAAAATCATGCGCTTTGATCTGGTCGTTTCTTTTGACTCACCAAACATGAAAGCCATGTACGAACATGTCGTGACTGATGTAAAAGAAGCCTTCCCGGATTACGACATTCAGGTTCAATTTGACTTTGATATTTCGGACTAAAAAACGGACTTAAAAATGGAAAATTACGATTGCTTAAAACTTGAAAACCAGCTTTGCTTCCCTCTTTATGCGGCAAGTCGTGAGATTTTGCGAAAATACACTCCCCTTCTCAAAAAACTTGACCTCACTTACACCCAGTACATCGTAATGATGGTGATGTGGGACAAAAAAACGCTCACTGTGGGCGACCTTGGAAAATCACTTTACCTCGACACGGGCACCCTCTCCCCGCTTTTAAAAGCAATGGAAGAAAAGGGCCTGCTTTCACGAAGCCGTGACAAAAATGACGAGCGTGTCGTAACGGTCGCAATCACTCAGAAAGGTGAGGATCTCCGCGAAAAGGCTCTGAGCGTGCCCGAAGCTGTCGGAAAATGCCTTAACCTGAATCCCGAAGAAGCAAAAACTCTTTACACGCTTCTGTACAAGATTTTGGGTTAGTAATTTCTTTGCTGGTTGGCTTGCGCTTTTATTGTAATATTAGCGAAAATTTAATATGATTTTCTCATGAAAATTCTTTGTGTTTGCCTCAGCGCAACAATCCAGCGAACAATTAAATTTGAATCATTTTCTGTAAACAATGTAAACCGAAGTCAGGACTGGCGTGAAGATGCAAGCGGAAAAGCACTGAATTCAGCCCGAGTTTTGAATCAACTTGAACCAGGCTGTTCTACTGCACTCTGCCCTGTCGGAAGCGCAAACGCAGAGCACTTTCTTGTTCTTGCATCACGCGACAAGGATTTGTATGTGCATCCAGTTTATATCGAAGGTAACACGCGTGAGTGCTGGACTCTTCTTGATTCTAAAAAATCAACTACAACGGAAATTGTTCCTGATGAGCCGTTTAGTTTGGCACACATTGCGGGCGCAGAAGCCGAGCTTGAATTGATTGAGGCTGTCCGTGAATATATGGCCGCTTACGATGCACTTTTATTCGCAGGAAGCAGACCGGCTGCCTGGTCAGCAAACATCTGCTCACGAATCTGTGAAGTCGCACACAAGGCAGGAAAAGTTGTTCTTGCTGATTTCCGTGGAAAAGATTTGCTTGAGACCCTTGAACTTTGCGTTCCTCAAATCATTAAAATCAACGAAGAGGAATTCTGTCAGACATTTGGCGGATCTACTTTGAGTGAAGAAGAACTTGAAAAGGCTGTAACAAGCAAAAGCGAGGAATTGCAGAATATCATCGTTGTGACACGCGGTGAAAAGGCTACAATCGCTGCCGAAAAGGGAAAGCTTTATCGCTGTGAATCAGAAAAGGTTGAAGTTTTGAATTCAACAGGTTGTGGCGATGCTTTCTCTGCGGGATTCTTGTATGAATATCTCAAGAGCAAGAATATCGAAGAATCCCTCAAAAAAGGAACGAATTGCGCGGCTTTGAATGCTCAGACAATCGTTCCGGGTTCAACAATCGTAAGATAGAATTGGCTAAAAACGCCAGAGAACGCCCAAAGCCGGAATCACAGAGAAACAGTTGCAGGAGCCATCCTGAATATCTGTGATTCTGGCCGTATAATTCAGTTTGTAATAAAAATCATAAATCACTTTAGTTCCTAAGAACATTCCGAAATTCTTCGTAAGATTTGCTTCGATGTTAAGCCAGAGCCCGAGTCCAAGCGTGTAAACAGATTCTTTTACAATCAGGTCGTCAAATTTTTGTTTGCTCGTAAAGCCCTCGATATGAAAACCAGCTCCAATCGGAACCGTTATATTGGCGTTACGGAAAATGACTGTATAAATTCCTGCGAGCGCATCAATTCCAAAAAAGTATTCATATTCAGAAAGGTGCGTTGTTGCCATTGTTTTCTCGTCGAGGGCAATCGTCTTGGAGAACGGCATGAAAATGTCAGCATCTAAAAAAAGCCCGATTTTCAGTGTATCGCGCATGTTACGGTAATTTAAGTTGAGGCCGATTCCGTTGAGGGTAACGGTATCCATATCGTCGGTTTTATAATCGTGGCGCATGTAAGGGAAAGAAAATCCCAGGCAGAAAGTGCGGTTTGAAAAATCAGACATGGCGTTTGCAGAAAAAAGGCTTGCAAAAATCAAAAGGGCAAAAATTATTTTCTTCATGTGAAAAATGTAGTATTATTATAGAAGAAAAGCAAGTAAAAACAGGGATAAAAATGTCACTTAATTGCAACGAAATAGATTTAATTCTCTCGGAACTTGATTTGACCGGCGGATTCATTCAGGAAGTCGTTCAACCGAATTTCAATTCAATAGCACTTTACACATACAAGCCCGGCGAACCAAAAACAGTTTTCATCTCTCTTGAATCAGGAAGCTGCCGGCTCTGCGAAACAAGGCGAAAAATCACGAAGAACGAAAAGCCCCTTCGCTTTCAGGAAATGCTCAAATCCAAAATCAAGGGCGCGAGGATTCTTTCATGTACTCAGCTCGGAAAAGAGCGAGTCATCAAACTGGAGCTTGAAAAGGCCGGAACGATTTATGTAATGCCGCAGGCGCAGGAACATGTCGCAAAAAAGGCAAAGTCCGTTCAGGATGAAAGTGGTGATGAGTTCTATTCACTTTACATAAGATTGTGGTCGAACGCCGGAAATGTTTTCTTGTGCGACAAAGACGATGTGATTTTGGATTCATTTTACAGAAGACCGGGGAAAGGCGAAAAGACCGGAGAAAAACTCGTGCTTCCGGAAGAAAAGACTCTCTCTCAGGAAGAACTCAAAGGCCTCGAAGAACGCTTTCCTGTGCGGGAATTTGAAGAAGTCACGGCCGATTATGCCGAAAAGAATCCCGAATATCCGAACCTCAGTTTCAATCAGAAAGTTGACCTGTATTACTCACAGAATGCGGCACAGACATCGCTTGAATCTCTTTTGGAGCAGGCTGAAAAATGGTACGAATCTCACCGAAGTAAACTCGCTTCTGCTCTGGAACGGCTCAAGGAAAAGCGCGAGACTTTCAAAAATGCCGCACAGTACAAGCATCAGGGCGATTTGATTCTCGCATACGGCTATCAGATTGACGGAAAATCGAATTTCCTTGAATGTGAAGATTTTGAAACGGGCAAAAAAATCAGCATCAAGATTGACCCAAAGAAATCAGCACAGGAAAATGCCGCCGAATATTACGAGACTTACAAAAAACAGACGAGCGGCTTGGAAAACCTTGAATTTGACATTCAATCAGCAGAAAAATCACTGGAAGAACTCAAAAAGCATTATCAGCAGCTGGTTGCGGAAAAAAATCCAATCAAGCTGGAGCAGATTCTCCGCAAAACGCAAAAGCCGAAACAGCAGGAAAAAAGGACTCACGCCGGGCTTGATTTCCTCATTGACGGCTGGCAGATTATCGTTGGGCGCGATGCCACCGAAAACGACGATTTGCTCCGCCATACGGTCAAGGGAGCCGACATGTGGCTTCATGTGCGCGACTATCACGGCGGCTATGTGTTCATCAAAAATCGCCCAGGAAAGACAGTTCCGCTTGAAATCCTTCTTTACGCGGGAAATCTTGCCGTCTATTACTCAAAGGCTCGCAAAAACGGCAGCGCGGATTTGTATTACACGCAGGTAAAGCATTTGCGCCGAGCAAAAAATGCCCCAAAAGGCACGGTTTTGCCAACGAACGAGAAGAATTTGTTCATCAAGCTGGATGAGGCGAAGATAAGAAAATTGCATGAGGCTAATAATTCGATTATTTGAGGCAAAACGGCGGTTATATCATTTTAATGGATTTACAATTTGAACACCGTTTACAATCTGCCCGTCGTTCAAATCTTCAGAATAAACAATTGAACATCCGGCAGATTTTGCAGCGACCAGAATCAATGAATCAAAAATTGTCAGCTGTGTTGATATGTTTATATCCATTGCAGATGCAATATCATAAGTTTTTACCTGATACACATCAAGATTCATTAAACTTCTAACAATTATTCTTGCATCTTCATTGGAATACTTAAGTTTTTTAGTCAAAACATTGTAAAGTTCTTGTAAAACTTGTGTTGATATATGGCAGTTTCCTTCGGTCACAAGCTTTGTAAAAATTTCTTTTGCTTTCTGCTTCTTTTCTACATCCCGTGAATCAAAAATATACGCAATTATATTTGTATCAAGAAAAATTTTAGCATCGATATAATTCATCACGACTCCATTTTTCATCGGATTTATGCAATTCAGGAGCTTTTTCGGCGATTGCAAACATTTCATCTAAAAAAGCAGGCTGCACTTCATTGGTTTTAGGCTGCAACATTTTTAATTTTTCAAGAAGGAGAGAAATAACTGAAATTGTATCTTCATAAGAAAGCAAAGATGCTCGTTGTGTAAAATCTGCAACCATTGCGTTTGACATAGCACACTCCTAATTTGTATTTATCATAAAAAGTATAGCACAAAAAGGGATTTCCGCAATACACGGAAATCCCTTTGCATTAGAGGCTGAACAATAGCGCTACTGAATCAAGTCTTTTGCCACGGCGTAGTATGCGGCGATTTCGTCTGCACTGCGGGCGGTGCGGGAAATGCGAAGCTCGTCGATGTTACGGGCATCAAGATACAATTTATTGTCATTTGAAGCCGGCTTTTGTGAAATAGCAGGATTACACCGCATAAGTATTCCATCACAATAGACTGCGGTATATTTTTCTCCAAAGACAAAAGACCAGAAATGCCATTTGCCATCAGCAGGTAGAAGCCAATCTAAATAACCGGAATTTGCAGTATCACTTGCAGAGGTATATTGATAATATCCATAAGTAGAATAGAATTCAAACACTTCTGATTTTTCAATCCTAAAATCATTGCTACCCTTTCGCCAAAATTCCACGGTATAAGCATTTTCCAATTGCAAGGAAATATAATCACTTGTATTTGCATATTCTGCATATCCACCTAAACCACCAGTACCCGCAGTATAACCAAACAAACTTGCAGAACCATCTCCATCCGCCTCGCTTCCGCCACTGTCTAAGTGCCACAGGTACACGGTGTTAGTGTCTTTTAAAAGCTGTCCACTCGTTGTGTCGAATGAGGTTCCTGCAAAAGCCGTTGTATCGACATTGCGGTTAATCGTAAAGGTGACTTCTTTTGTCGTAGAGTTGCGTGCTGAATCCCAGAACGTCAGTTTTAGCGTGTGATTGCCAGAAGGCATGTAGGCAAGACCAAGTGAATATGACCATGAATTATATTGTTGTGAGCCCCAGCCAGAAGATGTTTCCTCAAACTTAACTCTTACACCATCCAGATACAACACATATTGAGTAAGATTTCCTTTGTCTGTTGCCCCAAAATTGAGCGATACTGAACTTGTCGCACTTGAATATGTCGTGCCGTCCGCAATTGAAAGCGTAACCACAGGATTATCAAACGGAACTTCATGCATCACTGGAGAAGAAACATTGCCCTCGCTGTCTTTGAGCTGAACATAGATTGTTGCAGCACCGTCAATGAGTGCGGTTGTGTCGACCGTAAACGATTGACTAGCACTGTAAGTCGACCAGTCCTTGCCCTTTAATGATTCAAGGCTCTGTGCGATTCGGATTGAAGCTATGTCGTTTGCGTGGTACTTAGGATTTACAGCGATGGAAAGTTCAGGGCTTGTACTTTCTGGATAATAACCACCGTTCTCATAGTTGTAGCCGTTGATTGTATAGTCGAATGCAATGAAGCCGTCACCAAGGTAGCCTGCACCTTCGATTGGTGCTGTTGCCCAGTTAGAGAAGTCAATTTTTGTGTTCTCGAAGTTGTCGTAGTAGTCGTTGAAGAAGCTCATGTTGTAGTCTTTTTCAGCAGCAGGAACACTTGCACCACATTTTGATTCAATCTCAGCAGTCTGTTCTTCACCCCAATAGTTGCCGGTGAAGTTGAAAGATTTGTGATTGGAATAAAAACTATTAGATGCATCAAGAATAACATCGTTGTAACCCAAAAAACTGTTGCCAACTACAGATGCAGAGTCATCAAAAGCATTAGAATCAATACAACTTGACCAGAAAGTTTGGAAAACACATGTATTTACAATATTTGCTGTGAAAAGGCCCTTAAAATATCCAAAAGTCATAGAGGCTTTATTAAATATATTATTCGATATTGTCCCATACAAACCATATATAGCAGCATATTCACTTATGATGTTATTTACAACAATTGCTGAACCGTAAGTCTTGTTAATTTCGAGACCATTATCAATTACATTGTTAATCAACAGAGAATCGCTTTGCACATTTATACGACTGTTGTTTCCTGTAAATGTACAACTATCCACATAAGCCGCACTATTGAGCGTAAGCGGTGTACTTGCGCCAATCACCATACAGTTTTTCAATCTGTTGCCAGAAACATAAGTGTATGTATCTGTCACATTGAGACTTGTTGTGCTGTCGATAGAAATGCCAGACCAGTTGCTTAGATTATCGCCAGACTGCACAAAGATAATTGGTTCGGACTTCGTACCAACCGCACTGATTGTGCCATTTACCTTGATATAGTAATTTCCCGTAAACTGTACGATTACCCCCGGGTCAACAGTAAGTTCTGCGCCTTCTTCCACGAGCAGACTTGCATTCACGATGTATGGGCTATTTTCCTTTGTCCAATGCAAGTTCGTGCCGGTAAGAACGCCTTTATCAAGTTTTGTTCCCTCACCGTAATCAAAACTCAGCGTATAGCGTGCTACGGCATTTCCATCGTCTGCCCATACACCCAAGTAATACACATCAGTTTCATCTACGGTCAGCGAGATGTTTCCTTCGGATTCTGAATCAACGGCATGGTATTTTACGAGTTTTCCATTGCTTCCAAAAAGCACCAAATCAGGATAGTCGCCGCTTGAAGTAAGCACCAGATTGTAAGTTACGCCTTTGACAAGTGCCGCTCGGGAGAATTTCATTTCTCCAGCAGCGAGGTTGCCAGAGTTAGCGCCAGTGGATTCTGGGACTGTGTAGAATGTTGTGCTTGCAGAGCCGCCTTTTGCGATGGTGACGGCAGTAGCGTTTGTTCCAGAAGTGATGCAGACAGCTGAAGCATCCAGCAGTTCGATTTTTAAGTTGCCAGCCGCATAAATACCGATAGGAACTCCATCGAAGGAAAGCGTATACACAGAACCGCTAAAGCCATCTGGAGCATTTTCCACAGGAGTTCTTTCTGCTTCGGAAAGAGTTACCGTGTTTATGCCTATCCAAGAGCCGTTTACAAGATAACACAAGCGTGCCTTCACCGACTGTGGTACAATTGCACGAGTTGTCCCCTGTTCTGCAAGCGCGTAGTAGTCCGGCACGAACATGCGCACGGTTGTAGTTCCCTTTTCACTCGTTGAAGTTTGCTCCGTTAATGACGGTGCATTTTCTGCGGAAGAATCATTCACTGTGTCTGAACAGGAAACTGCCGCAAGAATTGAACATACCAGTGCAATGTTAAAAATCTTTCTCATAATAAATCTTTTCATGCTCTTCCCCCTTACCATACGATTGCATCAAGTGAGCCAGTGTTAGCGTCAAGAATCGGTTTTGCCGTCTTGTAGTATGAATTGATTTCGTCAGCAGAACGTGCCTTGTTTGAAATGCGGATTTCGTCCACGATACCACTGGCTTCGATATGTAAGTTGTCATTACTTGTGTTCAATGTATGAGTAAAACCGTCCTGATAGCTTACGCAAACACCATCGCAATAAATTGCAGTATATGTGCCATCATAGACATATACCCAATAATGCCATTGGTCATCGGAACGATTTCTCGCCGAATTTTCACCCCACCAGCCATATGTATCAATTTCACTCTCTGTTTTTTTATAAACATGCCAGAAATAGTGCCAATAGTTAGAAGGAGACCAATATCCATTTTGCAATCTTAATAGTGATTCTTTATTAAAATCTAAATTACCCATACCCCGTGTCCAGAATTCCACCGTAAACGCATTTGTGCTTATATCAAGTGGAACATCCCCGTTTAAATATGAAGCAGCTCCTTCAAAGCCTCCGTTTGTGTGCGTATAGCTAGTGATTTCCGCAGTACCGGAATCTTCTTTGCCGTCGTTGTCCAAATGCCACAAGTGCAGCGTATTTGCGTCCTTGTAGAACTGACCGGTCGTGCTGTTGTAAGTGATGTCTTTTACAGTTGACTCGTCAAAATTGCGGTTAATTGTAAATGAAACGCTTGTCTCGCCCGTGTTGCCCGCACTGTCAGTTGCAGTCAGCTTAAGCGTGTGTATTCCAGAAGCCATGTATGCAAGAGGCAACTGATAAGACCATTCACCTGCATAAGTTCCCCATGAGTTACCAGATTCACTAGCGATTCTGCTTCCGTCCATGCTCAAGGTATAAGAAGTGATGTTTCCTAAATCGGTGATGTGGTAACGAAGTTCTTGTTTTTTAGCCGTACTTCCAAATGTAGTTCCATCTTGAAGCGACAGATAGCAAACCGGCGTGTCATACGGAATGTTGTGACAGACAGCAGAAGAGGTGTTTCCCATGCTGTCTTTTACCTGAACATAAAGCGTTGCAGCACCATTCACGAGTTTTGTTTTATCCACAGTAAAGTTTGTGCGGGAGCTGTAGGTCGTCCAAGATGCCGATTTAAGTTCTTCGTAGGTTTGTGCCAGTCGCATTTGCGTAATCGGGTTTTCGTGATACTGTGGGTTCATCTCAATAGAGAGAGAGGTGCTTGTGCTTTCTGGATAGTAGCCGCCAGAAGTAAAGTCGTAGCCGTTTACTGCATAGTCGAATGCTACAAAACCAGTCTCCGAATAACCACAGTTTTCAAAAGGTTCCGTTGCCCAATTGGAATATCCAATTTTTGATAAATTGAAATTATCATAAAAATCTGTGATAAATGAAACATTTGCTAAGTTTCCTTTTCTTTCTAATTCTTGTGTTTGAACTTCGCCCCAATAGTTGCGAGGAAAATCAAATGCCGCTCCTTCAGATGAAGTTGAGACAATTGGAGATGGACAATCAATAAAATTATTAAGTGTTACATTATCTCTAACCCACTGACAACAAATTGAAGAGCCTATAAAACTATTATGTTGCATTAGTCCATCAAAATTATCCAAAAACATCGAAAGATCTTCAAATGTATTATGTAAACACAGCAAAGGTCCCCATGTACTATTTGAAGAATAACCAGAACATACATAATTATTCACAAAAATATAGCTATATTTATTATTAGTATCACCAGCGCTAAAAGAAACACCATTTTCAAATATATTATTCATGATTACTGGAGTATTATTGGAGTTGTCTCCTCGACTCATATTTACCGAAAATGAAACTCCTCCCCTACAATTATGAAAATTACATCCTTTAACATACGTAACAAAATTAACTGAAAGAGGGGAACTTGCATATTCAAAATCACAATATTCTAGAATATTGCCAAAAGTATAGTTGTATGTATTCTGCGTGTCATAAAAATCTCCACCTTGAATTATAATCCCGTTCCAGTAAACAGTCATAACTTCAGTTTTTTCAACTTCATGTTCTCCCCACTGCCAGTTACCATCTGTATCTTGATATTCGCCCCACTCAGAGGTTTTATAAGTATGTGGTTGATTTACACAATTTGAAGTAAATAATATCTTTTTTTCCTTTGAGCCTCTTGCAAAAATTGAACCATTTACTTTTATTGAGTAATTTCCAGTAAATCTAACTTCTGTTCCAGGCTCGATTGTTAGCGTACCACTTACAAAACAATCAGCCTCAACAATATACGGGCTGCCCTCTTCAGTAAGATGAAGTTTATCGCCTGTCAAAACACCTGCTAGCGAAGTCATCAAATCTGTCATCGTAATCGCCTTTTCTGCCGTTTCCGAGACATTTCCGCTCTTGTCTTTGAGCGTTACATACAGCCTGTATGTGCCGTTTCCTACATACTGGTCTGGGAGTTCTCCCAAATCAAAATCAAAGCCAATCTGGTAATTCTGCCAGTTGTAGATGCTTGGGTACAATGCGCTCGTTTCGCCGTCAACGGTGCGGGTAATCTGAACGGACATTTTCTCGATTCCGCTTCCCTTTTCAACAGGGGTTAAATCGATGTGAAGTTTTGTGCTGTTTGCAAAATTTGCCCCGCTGTTAATCGTAACAGGTGCGCTTCCCCATGCAGGTGCCGTTGTATCTTTCAACACATATTCGCGGCTTGTACCTATCACCCGCTCTTCAAGTGGTTCAAAGTCATCAACGGTAAAGTTCTGGCTGTCCCATCCGTCCTTGCTGAATGTAACCGTATGACTTCCGCTTGCGAGAATGTTTGTTACCTCAAAAGCACCGTCACTTGTCGTGCGCACAACAATGTCGTCCTTGCCGTCTGTCGTTACGGTAACATTGATGTTCGCATTGTCCGTCATACCGTCCAGGAACACATGGCCTTTGAGTGTGGCGGAATCTGGTATCATTTCCAGTTTTCCAACATCAATATAATCGTTTGGAATTACTTTTATCTGCTTGGTGACATCCGGTGTGTTTACACGCTTGAATCGCAATGTAATGTAGTTTTCAACATTTACTGGAACATGAAGCAATGTCCAGCTGCCGTCTTCTGCCGAGGTTGCGGCTTCTACTGAACTGTATTCATCGACTGTTACAGAAATGCCAGATTCATCTGCGCTTCCCAACAAGTCGATAACGCCGCGCACAGTGTTTGCGATTGCCTTCATTTCCACGGTTAACACGCCGTAAGTGCTGTCTGTAAGGGCTGGAATCGTCTCTGCTTTTGCCGTGAGCTGGTAGTCTTCTTTTTCAAATCGAACGCCACCAGGGTAGTTTCCGCTCGGTACGGTAAATTCATATGCACCATCGCTTTCTGTTATATATGTGTAATCTGTTCCTACGACTGAAACTTTAATTCCAGAATGATCTGTGCATCCTTCAAGGTTTACAATTCCGCTGATTTTACCAGTCGCTTTTACAAGTCCAACGGCATCGAGATTCAATGAAGAATCTTCGCTCAGAGATACAGATGAGCTGGTTGCTGAACGATACCCTTCATACGAATACGAAAGAATATAGTCTCCCGGTGTCATGCCGCTGAGTGCGTAGAAGCCGTCCTTGTTTGAGAGTGCGCTGTAGATTTCCGTGGTGCTTGTGGTCTTTGTGGCGGTAATGCGGACGCCGGCATAATCTGTTTTTCCTTCGAGTGTGACCGTGCCATAAAGTGAGCGCAGACTGATTGAAAGCTGCATGTTTGAAACGGTCTGAACATCACCGCTGGAGACAGTGAACGGGTCGGAAATGCCGGTGTTGTAGCCGTTCTTTGTTGCCTGAACACGGTATGTTCCCGGTGTGATGCCGGTTATTGCGTATCGTCCGTTTGTATCTGTGACGGTGCTGTAGGAAACCGTGCTGTCATTTTCCTTTGAGATGAGAATTGCGATTCCCTCGTTTGTCTGTGCTGATTCCAGCGTAACGGTACCGTTCACTGAACCGGCACTGGACTGGAGCACGACGCTTTCTGCAACGGCGATTGATTTTGCCCCTACTTCAACCGTTACGGAACTGTTCGTGATGAATCCGTTCCTGCTGAATGTAAGAACATAACTTCCTGCGTCAATGTCGGAAATGGTATAAACGCCTTCTGAATTTGTGACTGTTGATTTTGAGATTGAGGAATCCGCCGCGTTCTGTAAGAGGACGCTTGTTCCTTCAAAGCCACTTTCCATTCCGGCAAGCACGCATGAGCCGGTCACTGAATATGTTGTTTTTTCAGAAATCGAAAGGTCCGGGAGCGTAATCGCGTCTCCGATTGAAACCGAGACATTTGCCTGACTTACATTCCTGTAGCCCGGATATGCCGCCGTAATCGTATAGAGTCCCGGTGCGACAGATTCAAAAGAGAACGAACCGTTTGCCGTAGAAAGCGCATAATATGTCTTTGAGGCAATAGCTTCATCAGCCGAGCGCTCTGCAATCACGCTTACGCCGGCAGTCGGTGCATTTGCTACCGTAACCGTGCCCGAAATCGAGCCGCCGTCTTCCTTGAGAACGATTCGTGCCACGGTCGTCACTTTTGCGCCAGTAACGAGGATGTCGTTTATCGTCTGGTCAACATAGCCGTCCTTGTGGAATTCAATGCTGTAGGTTCCCGGAGTAACATCATTTACCGTCCAGTTTCCTGTAGCCGTGGTTGTTGCGGAATATGAATGTGCGTTTGCAGCATCAGAAAGAACGACATCAATTCCAGAAAATCCGCTTGTCCTGTCGCCCAAAAGTGCCGTTCCTTTTACCGTTCCCTTTGCATAGGTAACTTCGAATGGTGTTTCAATATTTGCGACCGGGATTTCGTCAGTATCAGTTGAAAGAAGGATGTTTTCCTGTTCAGCGAAGGTATAGCCCGCATACATGGCGCGGATTGTGTACATGCCCTGTGGAACGGTCGTCATGCTGAATGAGCCGTCTTTTGCCGTGTATGCAGAATATGATGTTCCCGGAATGAACACGGTGATTCCCGCATGGTCAGTTTCTTCGGTTCCGTCTTCTCCGTATTTTTTTGCAATACCTGTAATCGTACCAGTCTGTTTCAGGGGGACTTCGCCCAAGTCAGTGCCGTTGCCTTCTTCGGGCTTTACATTTGCTCGGGTAGAAACGATTGGCATGCCGTTTTCATCACGCTGAACTGAACGGGCTTCGATTGCAACGCCTGGTGCTTTATTTGAGAAAAAGAATGTATATGATTTTGCCGTATCGAGACCATCTATATAGAAGGATTCGCCCATTTTCCCTTGCTTGACTACGCCCGGTAAATCTGGGGAAGAAATATAAACCGTGCTTGAGGCAAGTTCTGTCTTCAAATCGTCACTTAAATTTGAAGCAAGCGAGAATGTTCCTTTTATTATACCCAGCTGGCTTGAAGTTTTTCCAGCGTTGAGGTTGTACGAGGCTGAAGCCATTTTGCTCGCTGTATTTCCAGAATAGGCGACAGCACGAACAGTCTTTGAGCCGATGATTGTAAACGCGCCTGTATAGCGGTTGGAACTCTGCGTTGGCTCCGTACCGTCAGTCGTATAGAATATATCCGCACCGGTTGTTTCCGTTGTGATGGAAATTTCCTTGAATCCCTCGGAATAGTCACCTGCCGCAGGTGTTATTGTTGGAATTGAAATAGAAGACGATGAAGTTGGCTTTGTCTCCTTATCGTCATCTCCTGTATCAACATTGTTGTTACAGGCATTTAAAGCAAGCAAAGTCAAAAAAACACAAAAGAGCGGTGCGAATTTTTTCATGCGAAATTCCTCCTATAATTTCTCAGTATAAATCCACAATCACAAAAAAGCTAGATTTTAAGTTATTTTTATGCAATCATTTTTCCTTCCCCAAATCCATGTGGTTTCTTTCCGTAGAATCTGCTATAATTCAAAAATATGAAAATAGTAGACATTCTGAATCAGAAAAAAGTTGCGCTTTCTTTTGAGGTTTTTCCGCCAAAAAAACAGGACGCGCTTGAATCAATAAAAAATACGGCGATTTCGCTCACTTCACTCAACCCTGACTTTATCAGCGTCACTTTCGGGGCGGGTGGAACCACGCAGGGCTACACTGCGGACATCGCGCAGGCAATCGAAAATCAGGGCACTTCGGCGCTCGCTCACCTTACATGCGTCCGCTCAACACGGGAAGCCCTCACACTCATCATCGACAATCTAAAAGAAAAGAAAATTTCAAATGTCCTTGCCCTCCGCGGTGACTTGCCGAAAGATTCCGTTCCGGGCGAAAATGTTTTTCCTTCGGGCTTCGTTCACGCCTCTGACCTTGTTCCTCTTCTCAAAAAAGAGGGCTTCTGCGTAGGTGGTGCGTGCTACCCGGAAGGACACCCGGAAAGTACCAGCCGGGAAACGGATATTGAAAACCTCAAGCACAAGGTTGACGCCGGAGTTGATTTCTTGACGACACAGATGTTCTTCGACAACGACATGCTTTATTCGTTCCTGTACCGTCTTCAGTCAGCGGGAATTCATGTGCCGGTGCTCGCGGGAATCATGCCGATAACAAATGCGAATCAGGTAAGCCGCATGGTTGATTTGTCAAACGCCTACATCCCGCGAAAGCTCCTTGCAATCTGCGACCGTTTCCGAAACAGCCCGGAAGCCATGATGCAGGCCGGAATCGCCTACGCCACAGACCAGATCATCGACCTGATTTCAAACGGCGTACGCGGAATCCACATCTACACGATGAACAAGCCTGAAATCGCAAAGGCAATCATCAGCAATGTGAACGAGATTATAAAAGCGACGAACGGGTAAGACAAGGGATAAATTGTTATGGAACAAGTCACTTACCAGACAAAAGGCACCTGCGCCAGATTCATTCACTTTGAGCGCGACGACGAAAACAGAATCCACAACATCTCGTTTGACGGCGGCTGCAACGGAAACCTGAAGGCAATCGCCAGACTCTGCGAAGGCATGAAAGCCGAAGAAATCTCAACAAAACTCGCGGGCAATCTGTGCGGAAACAAGGGCACTTCCTGCGCCGACCAGCTGGCAAAAGCCGTGATGGGGATGTAGGACGACGTAATAAATAATCGACCTTCTGTTAGCATTGACAATAAAAACCCCGATCAGTGAGAACCAACCGGGGTTTTAGGGGTGTCCCCTAGGAGAGAGGGGTGCGGCGCAATGAAATGCGACGCAGGGGAGAGGCTTCTCCCCTATCCTTTTTATCTCTTACTGATGTTTTCTCTCGTAATCAATTACAGCCTGTGCTCCTGCAAGGCGAGCCAATGGAACACGATATGGAGAGCAGCTTACATAGTTCAAGCCGATTCTGTAGCAGATGTGGATTGAAGCCGGGTCTCCGCCGTGCTCACCACAAATGCCGAGGTGCAAGTGCTGGTTGACTGTACGACCTTTTTCCTCGGCGATTTCCATGAGTGCTGCTGGTCCGTCTTCGTCGAGTGTGGCGAATGGATCGTCCTCAAGGATTCTCTGCTGCAAGTATGACTCGATGAACTTGCCGTAGTCGTCGCGGCTGAAACCGAATGTTGTCTGAGTAAGGTCGTTTGTTCCGAATGAGAAGAAGTCAGCGTATTTTGCGATTTTTCCTGCGCTGAGGGCTGCTCGTGGGAACTCAATCATTGAACCAATCTCGAACTTGAGGTTGACTCCCTTCTCTTTGTTTACTTTGTCGATTACGGCTTCTGCCTGCTTTCGGATCTGCTCGACTTCGTTGTAAGAAACAACGTTAGGAATCATGATGAGTACATTGTGTTTCTTGCTTTCTTTTTCGAGCTGAGCTGTAGCGCGGGCGATTGCCTCAACCTGCATTTCGTAAATCTCTGGGTATGTGATTGCAAGACGACATCCGCGGTGACCGAGCATCGGGTTGTGTTCTGCAAGCTGCATTACTTTGCGTGAAAGTGCTTCCTTGTCTACGCCGAGTTTTTGTGCAAGGGCTGTGAGCTGTGAGTCTGTCTCAGCCTGAATGAACTCGTTGAGCGGCGGGTCGAGCAAGCGGATTGTAACCGGGCGGCCTTCCATTGTCTTGATGATTTCGTAGAAGTCTTTCTGCTGATGTGGAAGGATTTTTGCGAGGTTCTCTTTTCGGGCTGCTGTGTCCTCAGAGATGATCATCTTCTGGAAGTCAGTGAGTTTTGGCTCGTCGAAGAACATGTGCTCTGTTCGGCAGAGACCGATACCCATTGCTCCGAAGCGGAATGCGTCGATTGCGTTCTGTGGTGTGTCGCCGTTTGCGTAGATGTCGAATCCCTTTACGGTGTTGCCAGATTCTGTTACGCGCTCTGAGTTAGCACGGATTTCGTCTGCCCAGCCCAAGAATGTCTCAAGGTCGCCAGAGATTGTAGCCGGTTTAACTGCAACTTGTCCTTCGTAAACGAGACCTGTTGCACCGTCGATTGTGAGGAAGTCGCCTTTCTTGTAGTTTTTACCCTTGATGACGACTGTTTCTGCATCTTTGAATGTGACGTCTGAACAGCCACAAACACAAGGAGTTCCCATACCACGGGCAACGACTGCTGCGTGAGAAGTTCGTCCACCAGTTGATGTGAGGATACCCTGTGAAACTGCCATTCCGGCGATGTCATCTGGAGAAGTTTCTTTTCGAACGAGAAGAACTTTCTTGCCGTTCTTTGCCCATTCTTCTGCTTCTTCTGCTGTGAATACAATCTGACCGCATCCAGCTCCCGGAGAAGCGTTCAAGCCTGCAGCGATTTCAGTAGCCTTTTTAACTGCATCTTTGTCGAGCTGTGGAAGAAGAAGCTGGTTCAACTGTTCCGGCTCAACGCGCATGATTGCTGTTTCTTTGTCGATGAGGCCTTCTTTAACCATATCGACTGCCATTTTGACAGCTGCGGCACCTGTTCGTTTACCGTTTCGGCACTGGAGCATGTAGAGCTTGCCTTCCTCAACGGTGAATTCCATGTCCTGCATGTCGTGATAGTGTTTTTCGAGGCGGTCACGAATCTGGCAGAGTTCGTCGTAGATTTTTTTGTTTGTCTGCTCAAGCTGAGCGAGTTTCTGCGGAGTTCGGATACCAGCAACGACATCTTCACCCTGAGCGTTCATGAGATATTCGCCCATGAATACATTTTCACCGGTTGAAGGGTCGCGAGAGAAACATACACCAGTTCCAGAAGTTTCACCCTTGTTACCGAAGACCATTGCCATTACGGTGACGGCAGTTCCCTTGAGGGCGCCTTCCTTGATGTTGTTCAATTTACGGTATTTGATAGCGCGAGGATTCATCCATGAACCGAATACGGCTCCGATTGCACCCCACATCTGCTGTTTTGCATCCTGCGGGAAGTCCTCACCCTTTTCTTTTTTGTACATCGCCTTGTATTTTGAGACGATTTCTTTGAGGTTTTCTGTTGTAAGCTCAGTGTCCTGTTTGACACCAGCCTTTTCTTTTACTTCATCAATGATTGCTTCGAATTTGTCGTGGTCAACGCCCATTGCAACATCGCCGTACATCTGAATGAATCGGCGGTAAGCGTCCCAAGCAAAGCGCTCGTTACCTGTTTTTTTGGTGAGACCTTCTACAGCCTTGTCGTTGAGACCGAGGTTGAGGATTGTATCCATCATACCAGGCATAGAGATTGCCGCACCCGAACGGACAGAAACCAAAAGCGGGTCATTCTCGTCGCCAAGTTTTTTGCCCATTACGGACTCAAGTTTTGCAAGGTATTCATCGACCTGAGGATAAAGTTCTTCTGGATATTTGCGACCCAACTCATAGTATTTCTGACAGACATCTGTAGTAATAGTAAAGCCAGCCGGAACCGGAAGACTCAAAGGTGCTTTAGCCATCTGTGCAAGGTTTGCGCCTTTTCCACCCAACTCTGCGCGCATTGATTCATCGCCATCTGCGTCGCCATTACCAAAAAAATATACATATTTCATAATGAGAATAGTATAACACAGAATACGGTGATTAAAAGAGTTTTGAAGAAAGTTTTAAGAAAAAGTTAATATAAAGTGCGGAAAATTGTCATTTTTTTAGAAATTTAAACAGAACCGACAAAATTCTATTTTAAAAATTGGGCGTTCAAGTAACGCCGAGAACGACGGGCGTTACCCCACTTCGTGGGGGCGGGCTATCCGCAGTTCCGCTGACGCTTCATTCCGCCGCTTCGCTCTGGAACGGCTTCGCCGCTGCTACTATCCCTAACGCTTTTTTTTCTATAGAATAGGTTTCTATGAATAAGAGCAAGAAACCAAGTTTCCGTGAATTTTTGAAATCCCAGGTCGAAGCCGGACTGCCAGTATTTTTTGACGGCGGAATCGGCACGATGATTCAGAAAACCGGGTACACTGATTACGACATTCCCGAAGACATTTCCATTGAAAAACCTGAGATTATTGAAGACATTCATAAAGCTTATCTCAGATCTGGTGCGAATGTCATCACGGCCAACACTTTTGGTGCCTTGCCGCTCAAACTGATTTCCGCAAAATATTCATGCAAAGAGTACATTGAGGCTGGCATTGCGATTCAAAAAAAGTGCATTGCAGAGGCTGAGGCAAACGGAAATACCCGGCCGCATTATGCTTCATGGGATACGAGCCAGATTGGCCGCCTCTTGGAGCCGATGGGTGATTTGACTTTTGACGAAGCATACGAAACCTACAAGGAAGCGGCGATAATTGCTGAAAAAGCGGGTGCTGAACTTGCGATTATCGAGACGATGGCGGACTTGCGCGAAATCAAGGCGGCGGTTCTTGCCACAAAAGAAAACACGAAGCTTCCGATTTTTGCCAGCATGACTTTCCAGCCCAATCTGCGCACTTTGACTGGTGCCGACATCCGAACCTGTGTCGTTTATCTTGAATCTCTCGGAGTTGATTTAATTGGCTTTAACTGCGGCGGCTCTCTTTCAGAAGATGACAAAATCATTGCCGAAATGATGCGCTACGCTCACCTTCCTGTAGCCGCTGAACCCAATGCAGGCTTGCCGACCGTAATCAATGGAAAGGCTGTTTTCCTCGTCGGTGGCGAAGAATTTGCCGAGCATCATGTAAAATACCGCGGACTTGGCGTTTCTGTCTTTGGCGGCTGCTGCGGTACCACCCCTGAGCACATTTCCGCAATGGTAAAGGCGATTGAAGCCCTTCCACCTCAGAAAAGAAAGCCGTGCGAATTTGAGAACGCCTGCTTCATCTGCTCGTACAACTCCAGCGTTCAGATTGGCGGGGCGGCTGGTCCTCAGATTATCGGTGAGCGAATCAATCCGACCGGCAAGAAGAAGGTCAAAGAGGCCTTGCTTGCTCACAACATGAATTTCGTGCTCGGCGAGGCGGAAAGCCAGATTAACGCGGGCGC
>JAEEGL010876491.1_pt1 | contig 19003 bp, 21 predicted proteins | sample 9134231 | NCBI WGS metagenome assembly JAEEGL01 (sample SAMN16246548, study PRJNA631951) | gut metagenome | biome: gut microbiome; feature: rumen; material: fiber-attached | host: Bos | place: Iran: Karaj | collected 2018-10 | reverse complement strand
CGCTTCCAAGAAGTTTACAGATCACATCAACAATATAGTCTCTGACCTCCGGCCTGGTATAATCCAATATCATCTGGTTGCGCCCGGTGTATGCTTCTCTTCCCGGAACTGTAACCGCCCAATCGGGATGTGCCTCATAAAGTCTGCTCTTTTCACTTATCATCTCCGGTTCGATCCAGATCCCAAAATCCAGACCTTCTTTTTTAATTTCTTTTACAAGACTGTCAAGATCGCCGCCCAATTTGCGTTCATTAACAAACCAATCTCCCAGAGCTTTGGTATCATCCGATCTGTCTCCAAACCATCCGTCATCAAGAACAAACAGTTCAATCCCAAGATCCGCAGCTGCCTTGGCAAGATTAACAAGCTTATGCCTGTTAAAATCAAAATATGTAGCCTCCCAGTTATTGATAAGCACCGGTCTTGGTCTGTTCTTAAAATATGGCGGGATTATATGATCCGTTACAAATCTGTGACAATTGTACGATACTCCGTTCATTCCTTCATGACTGAATGTAAGCATTGCCTCCGGCGTATAAAAAACCTCTCCGGGCCTAACAGGATAAGCAAAAGCAAAGGGATTAATGCCGCTTAAGATCCTGGTCTTACCATACTCGGAGATCTCAGCTCTCTGCCTGTGATTGCCGGAATATATAAGATTAAATCCATAGCAGTCTCCCGCCTTTTCAGTCGTATCATTCTTCATGACCATAAAGAACGGATTATGAAAATTGCTGCTCGTTCCGTTGACGGATCCCACTTCATATATTCCCGACTCAAGGCGCTTTACATGCTTATGTCTCTCTCTGGTCCACAATCCGTCAAATGTCACCATGGAATAATCTCTGCCATGAAGATCAAGCATCATACTTGAAATATCCCTGATAGTATATGTGACATCAGTGTCATTGATCAGTACCATTCTCTTTGTGATAACATCGCAGTCTTCAAATGCAGTATATATCACCCTAAGTTCAAGTGACTTTTCTTTAGGATCAGTAAACGTATCTCTGTATATAAGTTCAAGCGTCCATGGCCTGTCACCGGAGTCTTCAAGTTCATGTGCATACGGCATATTCGTCTTATCGTTGTCGGAATACAGTCCTTCATACAATACGGAATCTTGATAGTAAAATCTTGTGCTGACACATCCGTCAGGCCCTTCCAGGACGATGGGCAGTGTTCTGTAATCACCCGTAGCCGCATTGGACATCTCAAGGCACATATTGTCAAGGGTCACACACCAGTTGTCGCCCATTGCGGCAACCGAATTGCCATAAGGATTGGTGTATTTTTCCGACAAAGCCTCCTCAGTCGATTTATCTGCCATGATATCAGACGGATCGGTGAGTCCGTTAGAATCCTTGGCATGGCGCGATGTTATGCGTCTGCCATAGTGCAGATTCTCAACATACTTACCCTCTTTAACATGCATTACATACGAAGTATTGGCAGTAGTTATCGTAAATATCCCGTTCTTAACCGTGATCATGTTATCCTCCATGATAAGCCTGCTGCATCTTGACATTTGATCATGCTTATCTATAAAATACATCTTATCAGATTATATCATATACAGCGGTCAAAATGGAAAAAATAGGATTATTCGAAGCAATAGATCAGGCAACAGAATATAAAAAGATGCTACCCGCCAACAGGCAGCAATTACGCAAAAAAAGACTCTTTGAACTTGTTTCGCATGCCAGATCAAACAGTCCCTTCTTTAAAGAGCTGTATAAGGATCTTCCCCTTAATTACAACATATCGGATCTTCCGCGAACAGACAGAAGTATGCTCAATCAGGCATATGATGAATGGTCAACGGACAGAGATGTGACAGCAGCGGGTATTCATGACTATTTAGACAAGCATCCCGATCAGGACAAGCCATATCTGAAAAAATACCATGTCATCAGCAGCAGCGGAACCGACAGTACTCCTCTTATCAATCTTGTGGATCAGAACAACTGCAGGATCATGAGCGTGGAATATATGATGCGCAGTTTTGCAAGACGTGAATATCTTTGGCATTTCCTTCTTAAAGGATGCAGACTGGCAGCAATATATACTACCGGCGGTCCGTATTTTTCCAATACCTTTTTGACCATCAGGCAAAAATTCCTGCCCTTAAGGAGCAGACATTTTCTGCTATTGCAGGCGCAGGCTTCTACTGAAGAGCTCGCCCAGTCACTGAACAGATTTAAGCCCGCCATATTATCCGGATTCCCCTCGGTACTACTGCGTCTTTGTGACGAGCAGGCCACCGGACGGCTGCATATTAAGCCAGTATGCATTATAGCCGACGGGGAATATCTTGACGATGAGAGCAGAGCAAAATTATCTTCTTCATTTGACTGTGATGTGCTCAGTTCCTACTCATCAGCAGAGACCGGCGTTATCGCATATGAATGCAGGGAGCACCATCTCCACTTAAACGACGACCGTATAATACTTGAACCCGTTGATGATCTCGGACGGCCGGTTGCTCCGGGAACAGAATCAGACATGGTGCTCGTCACCAATCTGTTAAGCTTCCCGCAACCGATCATAAGGTATGCCCTGGGAGACAGAGTGATCGTACATGATGAAGAATGCCTGTGCGGAAATCCTTCTTGCTGGATAGAGGTAAAAGGACGAAGTATGGACAGATTAAGACTGATAGACGGAACAAAAAAGATCATAGTCCCTATCTCGGATATGGAGGCTGTATTAAAAGATGAAGAATCGATAAGACGCTATCAGATAGTTATATTTGCCGGATGCAGATTATCATTAAGGCTCTCCGCATCAGAGGGTTATGACAGAACCGCCGCGTTTTTTAGGGCAGAGAAGCTTATGCGTTCATATATGAAGAGCATCGGCATTCTCTCTCCCATGATAACGCTTGATAAAGACGAGCCTTTGGCAGATCCGTATACCGGAAAATTCAAGACGATAATCGTAGAAAGTTAAAGTGCTTTAATATTTCATGAACTTTTTCATGCCCCAGGCCGTGATCTTAAATATAGGGTTCTCCATCCTTCGCTTAACTTTCTTAAGTTCTTTTCTGATTTCTATTCCCTGAGGACAATGCTGTTCACATTTGCCACATTCCACGCACATGCCCGCTCCCGTGCTTTTGCCGCGCAGAACGGTACACATTAAGTATTCTCTGAATCCTACACCATACTGGTCGGTATATGAATGATTGTAAGCCGAGAAGCATCCCGGAATATCTACACCTTTAGGACAGGGCTGACAGTAACCGCACCCTGTACACCCAACTTTGACCCCTTCATTGAATGCAACCAGAACTCTTCTGTAAAGATCCAGTTCTTCCTCGGACAAAGAATCTGCGACAGAGTCCGAAGCGATCCTGACATTCTCATTGACCTGGGATATATCATTCATTCCCGAAAGAACTACATTGACCTCCGGATGGTTCCATATCCAACGAAGTCCCCATTCCGCAGGACTCCTGTGAGGAGTCATATTATTAAATTCTTCCATGGCTTTCTTCGGAAGATTATTGACCAGTCTTCCACCGCGCAACGGTTCCATGATAATGATCGGTATGTCCTTGCTGTTAGCATATTTGATTCCTTCTATGCCTGCCTGCGAATGCTCATCCACATAATTGAACTGGACCTGCGCAAAATCCCAATCATATGCATCTATCAGTTCTTTGAACTTAACCGTTCCACCATGGAATGAAAAACCGATATTGATGATCTGTCCCGACTTCTTTTTATCTTCTATCCATTTACCTATCCCAAGTCCCGACAGTCTGTTAAAGCTCTCCGGATCATTAAGCATATGAAGCAGATAATAGTCCACATGATCCGTCTTAAGCCTTATAAGTTCTTCGTCAAAATATCTGTCAAAATCCTCTGTCTTTTTGACATAATACTGCGGAAGCTTGGTAGCGATCTTAATTCGATCTCTGCAATCATAAGCCGCAATAAAATTGCCGAGTGCTTCTTCGCAACCGGCATAAGTATAAGCTGTATCAAAATAATTGACCCCTGCATCAAGGGCCGCTTTCATCTCTTTGTTGGCTTTATCCTGATCTATGGTATTGCCGTTCTTGGTAAAACGCATACATCCGTATCCAAGTATCGACAGTTCATCACCATTCTTTTGATTCTTTCTGTATTGCATAATAATATCCCCGATCACCCAAACAGTCGCGTAGCATTCTGTAAACCCTGTGCCATCTGCATAGCCAATACATCTTCAAAATTCTTGGTCTCGTATGGACGCAATGGATTCTCATTCTCAGCACTCTGTCCCCATGTGCCTGATAACTCGGAATAATCCGTCTTGGGCGCACGTACAACATCCGGTCCTATTGCCTGAATCGGATTAAGACTGTTGGCAGTCACTCTATTCGTATTATACAGGTACGGTGTCTGTAATACACCACCTATGCCGCCTATACCCATAAAGTCACCTAAAAGGCACGCCTAAGCCTGCCTGCATACAATGAACTCATCCTGACGGTCGAGGCGGGGCGAATCAATAATTCGCCCTGTCCGTCTCTTATCTTTTGTTCCGTCATACAATATATCGGTTGCTTACTATAGAAATATTATACCAAAATACAAAATATCGGCAACTAATTATCTGATATTCCCATATATTGGATAATTCTATTCGGATCCCTTTGTTGTGTCAGTCTGTTTTTCTTCGGATCTTTCTCCCGGTCTGTTACCCGGGCGCCTCTTAACCGCATTATCAAATCCGCCGCCCATATCGAACTGACCCATCACGCTTACATCTATATCCGACGCATCCACAAAATTCGAATCATCCTGTCTCTGGCCTTCATCCGTCGACGGGATACGGCCGTCTATCTGACCGATTATACTTTCTGCACGCAACTTTACAGTCTTATATAATGTAGCCGCCGCGACATCATATTCTTCATATTTGTAAAATGCGGTAGGATCAGTCTCTACAAGTTCATCTATCTGACTTCGTATCCTGTTATAGACTTCGTCAAAACGTCCGCCTTCAACATACTCTTCGCAGAGTTTTCTTAAATATTCATGGTATTTGTTCAGATACTCTTCATTCTCAAGCAGGGCATCGAAGAAATCCGTTGCCTGGAAAGGAGTGTCAATTGCATCATTGACCATCTCTGTAGCATCCGAGCCTCCCATCGACATCCCACCAAAGGAGAGATTGTAATCCCAAGGGATTATATTAAGCTGTCCGTCATACTCATACAGATAGTAGTTATGTGCCATTGATCCCGACAGGCTGTCCATGTTCACGGCAAAGGTATGAACCGCCATGTATTTAAGAATGTTGTCAACATCCAGATATTTTTCTATATCCGTTCCTTCACTTATATTCTTAAGCGCCTTCACCACACGCTTATGATCGGAATCACCGGTACTTGTGATCTCACCTTCCCATATGGTTGAATAACTGTCAATATCGTCATCAGAATAATTGAGATTTTCCCCGTTATTTGATCCCATCGAAGGACCACCCTTTGAGAAATCCATTCCCGGACCTGCTCCATCCATATCAGGCATGTCTTCGGGCTTAAAATCGCCCATATCGGGCATATCACCTGAAGGCGGCTCACCCGGCATACCGGAACCGGATTTCTTATCACTGTCTCCGCCACCCATTCCCATGGATTCAGGCTTATACAGTTCACCGTCCTGAGTTCCGAAATTGCGCAGCATAAAGCTTTGTTCCACCGCTTCCAAAGCCAGGTATACACCTATATATTCTCCATTCAGAGACACTTTTGCGTAATTATACAACGAAGCATCTGCATCCAGGTATTGATACATGTCATATATGACAGCTTCTTTCATATTGGTGGCATCGGCATAATTATTATTCAGTATAAGCTTATCCAAACCAAAACAGGTCTGTCCTTCCACAAAATGTCCGAATTCAAGCTTAAGAGAGTATCTGTCACTGTCATCGTTCATGGCAATGGCCGACAGACTGGTGTTACCCTTTGGACGTATGGCGACATTACTCAGTTTTGTTCCATTGACCAAGACATCACATACGTAGTATTCCTCGGTGAGAGCATTATCAAGCATCTTATTCCATTCATCATCGTCCATGAGTATATCTACTTCAATGATGTCATCCGTATCAAACAGTTCGCTCTCGTATTCCATTTTAACGCCCGTCCCGCCAAGCGCCTCCGTCAATTTTTCGGAATAAGCCACTGCAAGCATACAAAGGATAACCGCTATGGCCATGAGGGCAACTATGATCTTTGATATATGTTTATTTGCTACCATGACCACTGCCTCCTTTTATGACATGTATTCTCCGTTAAATGTAACCAGAGTTGCTCCTGATACTCCCGCCAGATCATTTATGCGATTCACAAACGCAGTAGAATCATCTTTTATACGTATCTCAGCCGTCAGTTCAATTCCCGCTGCATTTACAGTCTTTGACTTAACCACATACCTGTCAGTCGACTCTTTTATCACCTTAAGCGCACTCTCCTCAGCCTTATCATCAGCACAGTTGACAATTATTATATACGGTGTGTTGTGGCTCTTACGATTGGCAAAGAGAACCAATATCGCCCCTATAATAGCTGATCCTATCACTGCCAAAGGAATCATGCCGGCTCCTATAACGATACCTACCGCCAATGACCAGAACAGGAAAACTATCTCCATAGGCTCTTTTATGGCTGCTCTGAACCTCACGATCGAAAGGGCACCGACCATACCAAGTGAAAGAACCACATTGGACGTTACCGCCATTATTACCAACGTCGTAACCAAAGACAGGCCCACAAGCGACATTGCAAAACCGGTCGAGTACATGATCCCGCTAAATGTCTTCTTATAGATTATAAATATAAACAGCCCAATAATAAGTGCAAAGAGCATGCCTATCAAAGTATCAAGGGCGGAGAATTCCGTCACGCTTTCCAAAAAACTTGATTTAAAAATATCACTGAATGTCATCTTTTTCCCTCCTGATGCAGAGCATCATAAACTGTAATTAAATATCTCTTGTATATTGTTCAGCCGAATCTCCGGCAGGTCTCATATTTTGAAAAAGACTGCTGTCTTAAGTTATTGGTCTGTATCAGTCTCTGTATGATCCCGGGCAGAAACTCATCATATTTCACTTCAAGCAACATATACCGTGGTGTATCCGTTGCACTTATATCAGATATCCTGTCTGTCAGAAATTCTTTTGAAAAAAGGCTCGTACGTATACATGAATCAAATGTGATCCTTACATTTCCCGCCTGATATATATAAGGTTCCCTGACATATGTAACCATTACTCTCGGTCTTAGACGCTGGTAGTAAATCTTAGCGTACAATTCCCGTATAAGCGACTCTGTATGATTCTTCATAAAACCGTAATCACCGTTTAAGATCATCTCGCATTCGGCTTTTGTGATAACAGCATCATATTTAAGACAAAGATCATCAATCTTCATCTTTTTTTCTAACGTAATAAATGAAAGATCATCATTATAATACCGTATCCTGAACTTCTCACGCCTTGATATTCCGTCCGTCTTTTCCTTTAACGCCTTATCATCGCTGTTATCAAAATATATGCTGCTTATTCTGTATCGACCGTCATCATCCGTATGCGGATCCGCTTTCATGATCTTACGTAACCGCCCCCGCATGATCAGATACTCGGTATACGGTATCTCATATTTCAGTTCATGTCTGTATGGCTTATCACGGCCCATCTGCCCGCCTCCTTCTGTCCGATTTTTTTGTATGATATACGATTGCGCACGACCGATGCTATTATCCTAAAGGGAAAGTGTGAATGAATTGTGTTCACAAATTGTAAAATATGTGAAAAAGAATCAGATTGGATATATACACACCCACAGCAAACTAAAAAAGGCAGATTCATAACGAACCTGCCTTAAATACTTAATTACTCAATCTTTCTCTGACAGCCTGTCAGGCCTTTTTAGCCTTCTGCTTCTGGAAAGTCTGAACGCCCTCTACTACAAGGATAACTGCAAGTATTGCCATAGCAAGAGCGAATATAAGCTGGAACCAGTCGCCCCATACAGCTTCACCGCCACCGATTACGCCAAACTTCTTGATGATAGTCTGAACAAGCGATGTAAGTGTAGCACAAAGCATGAAGATCATGGGAATGAAGAACATCTTGTTGTTCTTGCCAACTTCACCGAGCCATGCACATACTGCAAGGAGTGCGATACCTGCAAGAAGCTGGTTGGCTGCTCCAAAGAGTGCCCATATAGCGCTGAGCTTAAGTCCGCCAAGGATACATCCGATCACAACCATGAAAGTCGTGCCGAACAGAGGATGAGCAAGTACCTTACGGATACCTGTAGCATCCTTCCATGTTGCTTCCTTCTCTGTTAAGAAAAGTTCAGAGAACATGAATCTTGAAAGACGTGTACCTGTATCAAGTGATGTAAGAGCGAATACCGAAACAGCAAGTGTGAGCAAAGCTGCGATAGTATTGTAAATACCTGTGCCCTCTGCACCGAACATGATAGCGATACCTGCGCCGAATGCAGCGGAAGGAGAACCAAATCCACCCTCAGTATACTTTGCATATACCATACCAACTGCTATAAGAGAAATGATGCCAAGCGCTGACTCGATAAGCATTGAGCCATATCCGATAGGCTTTGCATCTTTTTCATTCTTAAGCTGCTTAGAAGTGGTACCTGTTGAAATGAGTGAATGGAATCCTGAACATGCGCCACATGCAACTGTGATGAACAATGCAGGGAACATATTGCCGATGCCCGTCTTCCAACCGGTAAATGCAGGGATAGTAAAGTTCGCATTACCTGTGATAGCTGCAACCAAAATACCGATAACAGCAATAGCTATCATTGCATAAAGCAGGAAGCTTGAAAGGTAATCTCTGGGCTGAAGCAGGATCCATACAGGAACAAGCGAAGCCACAACAATGTAAACACCGATAAATACGATCCAAGCTGTACGTCCCATAACAAAACCACAGTTAAGTCCAAGAACGGTTATAAGAACGATGCCTACGATACCGGCTATTGAAGCCGGAACAGTCTTAACATTGAGCTTATTGGTAACATATCCGTAGATGATAGCCAGTACTATGAATAAGAGCGAGATCATAGCCGTAGTCTGGTTATTGGTAGGAGCTCCGGTAATTCCGAATCCACCTTCCTCGGTAAAGAATGTACCTGCAACGACGTTAACAAATGATGCTATAACAAGGATAAGAACCAAAAGTCCAAAGATCAGGAAAAGCTTCTTGGCTCTCTGTCCCATTGTGTCGTTGATGATTTCACCAAGTGACTTACCATCATGTCTGATAGAAGCAAATAAAGAACCGAAGTCCTGAAGTCCACCGAAGAATATACCTCCGATCACACACCACAGGAATACGGGAAGCCATCCGAATACGGATGCCTGAATAGGTCCGTTAATGGGACCTGCACCTGCGATAGATGAGAAATGGTGTCCCATAAGGACTGCCGGAGGTGCGGCTACATAGTCTACACCATCCTCCTTCTCAATAGCAGGAGTCTTTCTTGAAGGGTCGATGCCCCACTGCTTAGCAAGCCATGAGCCGTATGTAATATAGCCCACGATAAGAAGTGCTATAGCAGCAAGAATAATTAATAGTGCTGTCATTTTCCTCTCTCCTTTTCATAAAGAAATCGCGTCTTAACGCATATGCCTCTTTCATAAAGAAAAAGGCCCGGTCCTCTGATAGCAGATCAGCGAACCAATATATTGCCAATAAGACTTCTAAGGATCCTCGCCTGCTTATTAAAATAAGCGATCCCCGTATCAGTCTCAATCGCAACCAACCTGTAATTGGAAAATCCATGCAGAGCGAACATATATGTCCTGCTGTGCTTAATATCCTTTATAAGACTCTTTGCTTCATCTGAGATCTTATGAGCGATAATTAAAAGCACCACATCCGTATTCTTATGATTGACGGACGGCTCTACATGCTCTGTCCCCGTATCCCACGCCTTAATGTCAAGTTCTCTTAACCTGTCTGCTGTAAGCGTATCTTCCCTTGCAAAATACACATACTCAGCCGTATGCATCTCCGCTACTTTCGCAGCTTTAATAAGAAAATACTGCTCTCCTTTGGAATCAAATACGGCTTCGGCGGCAAAATCCGGCGAATCTTCATGGCGCGTCACGTTATAGTATATCGAATACGATTCCATAAGACATTCAAATGCATCATCATAATCAAGTGCCCGTCCCGTATCGATCGTACATCCTGATATCTTATAGCCCGGATTGGCTTTTTTCTTTATATCTGCTATCGACGGTATCATCAGACATCCGCCTCGCTGTCATTCTGTCTGGCAGGAGCCATGGTATCAAGCGACGGTGCAATGGCCTTTATCTCATCCATAAGCTGTCTGGCCGCTTTTTTACCGGGAAGCGTGATCTCCATAAGTTCACGATCATCTGAAAGTATGACCAAATACTCAACTTCTATATCACCATCCCCGCAGCAGATATTGGCATGAAGTCTGCGCACCCGTCTGAATATCTTCTGAGCCTGATCATAGGCAATAAAATATGTACGCAATCCTTTTTTTATAAACAAAACGCCATCGGAAACAGTCACCGGACCAATCGTATGTCCGTCTCTAAAACTGTTCATTAACGCATTATGTTCGATCTCTGTACCTGATACAAGGGGCGTAAATCTCATACCTGCTCCTGAAAATTTATAAATCTTTAATATTTTAGCACCAACATAATATATTTACAATACATCCGTTCCATCAGTGTCATAATAGAGATTTACTTATCCCCTACCGCATGAATGATCTCAGGAAGCAGCTGCTTCTTACGGCTCATGACATTGGGCATGTCAAATATATTCTTATCAACCATACTGTATGGCAGATGTTTATTGGCTCTGTGATCCGTACACAAAAGCGCGCTGTGTTCATGTATCACATCCGTGATCATAAGTACAGCCCAATCCAATCCCTTCATAGCTTTAATCTCATTCAGTGCTTCCAAATATTCACCTGAATAGTCTTTCATGTCATTTAATGTCGTAACTTCACACTGACCGATACCTATCTTTACTCCGCTTTCCAAATATGTCTTAAAATCTGCGGATATGGCCGATCTGGGTTCTCTGTCTTTAAGACCGCCGACCCTTGAGAACATGGATAATCCGTATTCCTCAAGATCAACTCTGCATATGGAAGCCAATACATGGGCTGCAACCGTATCTTCTCCGGTAGTGGTCGGACTCTTTAATATGAGTGTATCCGACAATATTCCCGTAAGGAGCACTTTGGCCATGGCACTGTCGGGAGTACGATTATTTCTTATAAACTGCTGATATACTATAGTACAGGTGCTTCCAAGCGGTTCACAGCATATGAATATCGGCTGGCTTGTCTTGATCGCATCCAGTCTGTGATGATCGATTATCCCGACAATATTGGCTGTCTCGATTCCTCTTATACTCTGTCCCGGTTCGTTGTGATCAACAAGTATAACACTGTTGCCGGGAGACTTAAGAAAGCATCTCCTGGTTATGAAACCGACATATCTGTCATCATCATAAACCGCCAGGCCTCTTTTGCTTGATTTCTGCAAAATCGACCTGCCCTCATCGAAAAGGTCCTCAGAGGTTACCTGCTCTTCCTGCAGAGTCATGATCTCTTTAACCTTGGGTATCTTGGTTATCTTACTGCCTTGAGACAGTTCTCTCATAGTCCAGTTAGTGATATCATCCACGGTAAGAAGACCATAAAACTCTTCTTTATCGTATACCGGAATCGCACTGGGATTGTTCTTCTCATATATGGCAGCCACCGCCGTCAACGGATCATTGGCATCTATCAGATGATCTGTATTCAACATCACATCCTTGACTTTTGGATATATATCGCTTTTATATTCAGGAATATCGATATCAAGCTGCTCTAAGATACTCCTTGTGCTTTCCGAAAGATGACCGCATCTTATAGGGATATATGTATTGCCTGCATCCTGCATGTTCATAAGTCCCGCATATCCGTATGCACTGCAAATACTGTCAAGATCCGGATTCCTGTGTCCGGTCACATATATTGTTCCCATTTCTTTCTTCCCTTCATATTATATATTTTTGATGTTCCAAATCACCCTGCAAATATCCGTAAATGGGCTAATCAGCCAACCCGAACATCTCATCCGCCTTATCTGCAAATACGGTAAGTTCACCCATTACATTGCGCGATTCATCCATGATCGCCCTCTGCTTCCCGGCTCTGTCTGTATATCCCTTGGTATCATATACCTTATACATGGATGCAGCCTCTATATATTCGGCAAGCGCCATATAAGCCTCTGACTGCGTATCACCGTTAAACTCATTTATATAATTGCCCTGTATAAATGCAGCATAATCGTTTCTCTGCAGATCAAAAGCCAACATGCCGGCATCCTGCGAAAACGACTTTTTATTCACTCTGCTCCCGAAAAAAATCGCCGACTGAGCAGAATAGATCATCACAAATAACAGCACGACTATGATGATATCCAAAAGTATGATCATTGGATCTTTTTTCTTTTTTTGCCTGTTTTTCTCTTTACTCATCCAAACTGTCCTTAGGATAAATCTCCTTGCACTTAGTATACAACAACTCGCCAAGTGCTTCCCTGTCCATATTCCACATTGATAAGGCCTGCTCATCCGTCAGGTCAAAATACACCTGCACCATATCCTGAGTATCTCTTTTTATATCTGCCAGGAAGGCCCCATGCTCACCCGAATGCATCGGAGAGTTCGAAGCGTCATTCCAGAACTCTCCCCCTGCATAACTGTTCCAGTCACTTATATATATCGCCGCATCATAGCACCGGTCTTTATCAGTCTCATCTTCGTATCCGGCAAAGCCGTCAAGTATATTCAATATATCATTATAGATCGCAGTATAGCTGATCGCTGCCGTGAACACTCTCGAATATTCATTATACTTATCATCGCTTCTTAATCGATAGTTCAATACATAATAATCCAGTTTAAGATAGTCTCTGTTTTTTTCCAGTTCTTCCAGAGTCGCACTCACTTCATCTCTGTTCCTATCAACATCTTTAGCGATCTTATGTTCTTTCTTTCTCTCCCGCTCTCCCACGTCGGAATTGACAGAAGCACTGATCCGCATTGCTATTATGGCTGCGAGCATGATCGCAATGACGATAAAACGTCCCGTACGTCCTGCAAACTTTGACTTGACCTTCGCTTCTCTTCCGGCCTGTTCGTACTCATCACGGTATTCCTGCATTACCGCCTGATACTTGGCAGCCTGATCATTTATCTTACCGCAGTACGGGCAGGCTTTATCTTCAATTCCCAAGTTGCTTCCGCAATACTGACACTTCATGTTATATCCTGCTTATCTTCACTTATAGTTCTTATAATACTTTTTTGTCACCTTATGGACTTGGGATCTGTCGACATTCGGAGGAACGAGCACCTTGTCTCTAAATCCTTCCATATCCTCTTCATTATATCCCAATCTGTCATTGATGATCGGAATGATCTCATTTTCCCTTATCGTATCAAATATCTCTGCGCCGTCTTCTCCGTACGCTCTGTAATAGAAATAAAAACAATAGTATGTGATCTCTTCTGCCTCGTGATCTCCTATATTTCCATTATCAAGATCATCCATACATTGTTTAAGCTTCATATAGCAGCTTGATGCATATGCAGACTCATAATGCGGCACACCCCAAATGGATACTCTGTCCCGGGAATACGCTTTGTCATAGATCTGAGCCATCATGACTATATCTTTGTCATCATAAGCCTGCGTAAGCTGTCTGCCTGTTACTTCCTTATAAGCTGCTGCATAAGCCTGGTCCTCTGGAGATAGGAATATCTTAGGCTTATCCCTAGTCTCTCTTAACAATTCTGCCCCAAAAATGACAGCAAGCAATGCCAATATGCCGACTGTTATCAATATGGTCTTCGTACCGCCCTTAAATCCTTTTACAAGCGCCTTTTGTGGTTCTTTCTTAACCTCTTTTATATCTTCCCTGATATCATCAAGATCGGCCTTAAACTTTTTCTCGGCGCCTTCCTTATTGATAAATCCGCAATATGGACATCTGTCTATGTCTTTTTCTATCTTTGCTCCGCAGTTGGGACAAATGATCAGTTCACTCAATCCATCGCTCCTTCAAGAAATTTATACAGCAAGCGTACCGGTATCCAGATGAAGGATGCTTCCAAGCTGTCCGACATTCACGCTTTCCTTCTCCCACAATACCATAAAAACCACATACTGTGTATATCCTCTTCCATTTTAATGGTTGGCTCAAATCTTGCAACCACGATTGCAGGGAACATCGATGATCTCAAATCCCCTGTCATGATATTTCTCATTCCTTATTATCAACCAGCATATTGGCATACTTCAAAAAAAGGAGTGTCTATATAGACACTCCGTCTTTACCTTACTGTTTACATATCCTTTAGATCATCTCTTATTATAGAAAAGGTTATGCTTAAATTCCATGAATCTGTCTGCAAACGGGCTTGTAATGATAAATCCAACGATCATCATGCCAAATGATACTCCAAGGGATGCACCCTGAAGAACATTCCATATGTGGCTTCCATTATCTCCATAACCCGTAAACAAAGTTACAAGGTAGAATATCATTGCTATGATACCAAAGACAAACATGACATTCATCCTTTTGGTAACCTTCTTTTTAAGCTCCTGTGTATAATCAGCTGCCTGCATAAGTGTATCTTTAATTTCTGTATTCATATTATCATCGCTCCTTCTTTTACCATTAAATATATCTCTTAGGTCAACATCATAATAATCCGCAAGTTCCACGAGAACATCCAGATCCGGCATGTTGCTTCCGGTCTCCCATCTTGATACCGTCCTTCTGGACACATTCATCTTCTCCGCAAGATCTTCCTGCGTCAGATTCTTTTCTTTTCTTAATTCCCTTAAAAACTCACCGATCTTAGTCTGATCCATCATTATTCCTCCGAAGTGGTATCCTTTTCTTTCCAAGGACAATTATACCTGTTCTTTATAAACTTGCAATTTATTATGTTGGCTGTTGCTACAAGAGCTAACCCTATTGTAAGGAAAGGATATGTGCAATCATCTCTCATTGATATAAGGATACATATGACGGCTGCTATCCCGAAGGTTAAGCTTACAACCATTGCTGCCTTGGTGCTGTTATTTGAGTTGCTGTTTGTGCTGTTGTTCATTTTTGTTTCCTCCTTATTTGAAAACCGATACTGTTATGGAAGATGTCCGGTTCATAGTGTCCGACGCATTTCCTTTCGACAACTGCATCATACGATCTTCGTCAGGGATTAAGAAGGACACAAAACGAGCAAATACAAGAAAGATCAAATGTGACACGGTATGTCTCATCTGATCTCCCATTAATTTTTTATTAATAGCATTTGTTATTTAAAAAATAAAAGCCCTATAAACTTTCAATACTCCTTATCTACCCGTTCCAATCCATAGGTCTGTTTGAACTCCACAAGATCTTTATCATCCTTTATCAGCATGACCTCATGGAACTCTCCTGTTGCTTTATTCTTAAAGCCTGCCACCTGCTCCCCGTTACAGATAGAAGCACGAATGATGGGCTTTTCTTTTCCCGGTTCATAATCATATGCCGGTTCCGGTGCCGGTTTCTTTGAAAATAATCTAATCATGCAAAATATACTAATCCATATTCATATTAAGGATGTGCAATCCCATGGTAGTGTCTTTATATCTGTGATTATTGGATTTTTGCTCATTAGTTCACTCATTTGTCTTCCTCCTAAGTCGCTTATTATAGTTATCAGGAACAACATTCTTAATCAGCAGTCAGATAATCTCTCGCATTAAAAGTTTCATCTGTCTTCTGTTCCTCATCTATTATCCCGGGAACCAATTCGGTTACATATGTATCTCCCGTGATTGAGTTTACATAATATCTGATCTGGGCTCCAGTATAAGAGCGATATAATACAACTATTTCTCCGTTTTCATTTGTTGAAACATCCCAATACTCTAAATACCCTTCTGAGTTGACTTCTTCATCATACCCTGAGCCAATTGTCTTATTATAATTGATCACAGCATCATAAGCTTGTTCTTCTGTAAGCTTACTCTTTTCATTGTCTGCAGTCCCCTTGGTCTTTTCCCCTCCACACGCAGACAAAATGATCATCATGAAGAATATTGCAGTTACAATACGTTTACTTTTTTTCATAGTCTCCTCAAAAACAGTATATAAAGTAATCAGCACACAGATCAACGAACCTCATAGCTCCCAAGATATCTGAACTCAAGCAAAGAACCTTTCATCAGTTTTTCCAGCTGTTCATAATCCATATTTGAGCATTCCACTATATATATGTAATCACCCAGCTCAGTTCTTTCAGGCCTTTCGTGTATTGCTACAAGGCTTATGTCTTTCTTTTCCAATTCAGTCATTATATTTGGAAGTTCAGATGCTTTCCCCGACGCTATAAATGCAAGCCTTTCGCTCTTTCCATACGAAGGCGCATCAGTAGAAAGAACATAAAACCGGGTCTTATTTCTATCATTGTTTTGAATGCTTTCCGCTATAACTTCCAAGCCGTAAACATCTGCACATGCTGCGGAAGCAATGGCAGCTTGGGTATCATCCCCTTCTTCAGAAACTATTCTTGCCCCTTCCGAGGTGCTTGAAACCTCTATGAGTTCAGCCTGTGGCAAATTCTCTGTAAGCCATTCTTTCCCCTGGCTTATTCCTTGTTTATGCGAATATATCTTCTTAATATTATTAAGATCAGTCCCGGGCAGTACAAGAAGATTCTGATTTATGGGAAGTTCAACTTCACCAACTACTGATAATTCCTTATTCGCTATAACAATATCAAGGTAATCTGTAACAGCTCCTCCTATAGTGTTTTCCTGAGGTATAACAGCATACGTGCAGTCACCGTTCTTTAATGCATCTACTGCATCCGCTACAGTCTCATATGGGATATATGTTCCTCTTTTTTCAAAGAATACCCCGCATGCTTCTTGTGAATACGTACCCTCCGGCCCCAGATATGCCACTTTAGCGGAATCGAATTCAATTGCATTCGCTTCTCCGGTTTGAGGTATATCCTGCGCTGCTTTTCCGCATCCTGCCATAAGCATACACAGCGAAGCAACCATAAAAAGTGTTATAACCGTGGCGATGTATTTCACCACGGAACCTTTTTCTCTATCCAACCTACTCATTCTCTGTGGAATCCTTTTTATCTTCCGAACTATCATCCTTGTTCTTTTTCTTAGAATTCATTGTTATAAATGCTCCTGCAGGAATCAGTACACAGCATAAAAATATAACGATCATTGTACTTGTTGTCATTTTTCATATCCTCCACAAAATAATAATTTCCTTCTAAAACTCATCTCTTTGTAAATCAATACTCATACTTTAATCTTTAAGACAGCACAGCGGAACAACATATACACCATTCCTCATCCGGTAAGCCACTTTGTTTTTCGTAATAACCATAAGAAAAGCCGGCTTCCCCGTCCGTTCATAATCGATATCATCGGCGATCCTCATCAGATTATCCGCTGCTTTTCTGATATCATCTTCGCCTCCAAGCTTCACATCAATAAGCGCCCATGAGCCGTCTGAGAACTGAAGTACGGCATCTGCCTCACGTTTTTTTGAATCACGATACTTATAGACTCGCGCTCCTATCGCATCAGCATATACTCTGAGATCATGTACTACCAACGATTCAAACAGCAATACGAATGTCGTTATATCTTTAAATATCCCTTCCGGAGTAATGCCCAGCGCTGCAGCGCCAATCGATGGATCCGTAAAATGCCTTGTCTCCTTCGTTCGGATGGCTGTCTGGCTTCTGAGGTTCGGATTCCACGCAGGAAGTTCCTCAATGACATACAGATTTCTGAGGGCATTCAGGTATTTTGCAAATACATCCTTATCAAAAGTATCATCGCTTCCCGTACAATCCTCCAAAAGCGTTGTATCAGCCGCAGCTATGGAAACATTTCTAGCGTATGAACGCATAAGTTTCCTCGCTTTCTGTTCATCTTTCTTCAGCGGGATGTCTTTCAATGAGAAGATATCATCCGTAACGACAACTTCATAGTAATCCCTTGCCTGTGCCAGAGATACATCCCTGTCCTTGCCTATAGCGATCGGCCATCCCCCTCTGCAGATATAATAAGCATAATCATTTATATCCTTCTTTGATATCGCCTTGGAAAAATTACCGTTTTTAAGACTCTGCAGCGATACAGTTCCGTTGCTGTCTCCGGTTTCGTAAAGAGACATGGTGCGCATCATCTTTCGTATGATCCTCCCATTCCCGATATGTCTGCTGCTTTCATTATCCAGATCGGTCTTATTCTTATCCGTCACGCTGCCTGTAAGTATATACTGTCCGAATTCTCCGGTTTTATCAACCTCATACTTTACCTGATCCCAGATAAATGATACATGCTGCCACTCATCGACGAGTATCGGCTTGGGACCATAATTTAAGAAGTTTTCCGGAGATATCTTCGCCAGTTCAATATATTCATTCCTTGATTCAAGAGGCATCAGGTCGATAACAGTCTTGGCATATCTCTTTGCAGTAGTTGATTTTCCGCACCATTTAGGCCCAACTATCACCAAAGCGCCTTTGCTCTTCAGGGTAAATTCAACTATCCTGTCAAATAATCTATTGATATACTCTTTCTCGCTCATTCCGACATCTACTCCTTGTCTTTTAATTCATTTTACTTCAAATCGAAAAAAAAAACAATTTTCAATCGGAAGAATATGAGGTTTTCGGTCGGAAGAATGTGAGGTTTTGAATCGGAAGAATGTAATGAGCCAGGGGGACGGGGGTAGTGGTCCATAATTCAGGTTCCAGCCACTCTATATACCAGCCACATTTCCAATCACGCAGAAAGGCACCTACCATAACTGTTAAGCTAAAGTAAGTGCCTGTTAAACCGACCACGCGCTGTGCCGGAATCAGT
>JAEEGL010624696.1_pt1 | contig 19004 bp, 10 predicted proteins | sample 9134231 | NCBI WGS metagenome assembly JAEEGL01 (sample SAMN16246548, study PRJNA631951) | gut metagenome | biome: gut microbiome; feature: rumen; material: fiber-attached | host: Bos | place: Iran: Karaj | collected 2018-10 | reverse complement strand
TTGAATACTTTATTTGTAAGCATTACAGTCACAGCGGTTTCTCTTTTCTTTGCATCTCTAGCAGCTTATGCATTTGCTTTCTTTAATTTTCCAGGTAAAAACCTTGTATTTTTGATGATTTTAGGAACTATGATGCTACCTCAACAAGCATTATTGATTCCAAACTATATTATGCTCTCAAAAATGCACTGGATAAACACCTACTTAGCATTAACTGTTCCTTGGTTAGCTTCTGCCTATGCTGTCTTCTTTTTAAGACAGTTTTTTATGCAGTTACCAAAAGATTTGTTTGAAGCAGCAATCATAGACGGCTGCACAAGATTCGGTTTTTATTGGAGAGTAGCGCTTCCGCTTTGCAAGCCATCTCTTGTTACAATGGGCGTTTTCTCTTTCCTTTCTAACTGGAATGCATTCGTATGGCCGTTAATCGTAACCAACGATACTAACTTGAGAGTTATCCAGGTCGGGTTAAGTTATTTCTCTTCTGACGCAGGAAATGAATGGGGTCAGTTAATGGCTGCCTCCACGATGACTATACTTCCATTGGTTATTATGTATTTCTTTGCCCAGAAACAGTTTGTAGAATCTTCTGCAACTTCAGGTATGAAGGAGTAAGAAAATGGAATTCAAATTGGGTAAAAACAATAGATTTAGATTAACCGGAATGGATGTATTCTTAATCATAGTTCTTTTTGTCTGGATACTCATAGTTTATCAGATTTTCTGGGCTGATACTGGAGATGAAAAATCGAAGTCCAATGCAAATCTGAGTGGAAAAACAGAAATAGTCTTCTGGCATGCTATGGGTGGACCCCTTGGCGAAGCCATGGATAAACTAATAGATAAATACAACAGAAATCCAAACTCTAAGTGCTATGTTAAAACAATCAATATGGGTGGCTATGACACACTGCAAAAAAAACTTCTTGCTTCTTTGATTGCTAACGAAGCTCCAGATGTCGCTCAGTGTTTTGAAACTCTGACTAAGAAATTTATAAAGCACAAAAAAATAGTCTGCATTGATGATTTAATTGAAGCTGACATAAAAGAAGGAAAAACGAATGAAGATATCAGAAAAGATATTATTCCTGCTTTGCGTATAAATAATACTTTTGCTGGGAAACTATATTCATTTCCATTCAATAAAAGTGTTCAAGTTCTTTACTATAACAAAGACATGTTCCAAGAAGTTGGCTTAGATCCGGAAAAGCCACCGAGAACCTTTAAAGAACTTCGTGAATACTGCCAAAAGATTGTAGATTTCTATAAAGCCAAAGGCGAAAAGGACAAATACGGTTATGGTTGCGCCAAATCAAATAACTGGAGTTTCTTAAATAGAATCAAAGCAAACAAAGGTTATATTGTTAAGCGTGATACAGACGGCACCTTAAAGTGTGGCTTTAATGAAAAAGCAGCTATTGATTCTTTAGTATTTCTCCAGGATATGCTTAAAGACGGCTTAGCCAAAGAAGGTCAGGCATTCGATCATCAGAACGAATTTATGGCCAAGAAATGCGGAATTATTGAATCAAGTGTTACCAGTAAAATCTATATGAATCCAGATTTCAGACTTGGTATGGCACCAGTGCCTGGCATTGAAGACGAAAGCCTGCCTGGCGGAGTTTACAGAAGCACTATTCTCTCTGGTACAAATATCTGTATTTTCAACAATAACGACCCGAAAAAAATTGAAGGAGCCTGGGATTTCATCAAATGGTTTACTAACACAGAAAACGGTGTAGATTGGAGTATTGGAACCACCTACATGCCTGTTAGAATATCATCAGTAAATTCAGAAAAGATGAAACAAAAAATGCAGGAAGACCCAAATCTTAATGCTATCTATGGCTACCTTGATAATTTAGCATTTGAACCAAGAATTACAGCCTGGTTTGAAATTCGTGACCTTATAGCTGATTACCTTGAAAGATGTACTCTTGAACACAAAGACCCAAAAATCTATTGTGCTGAAATGGAACGTGACATTAATGCTATGCTGAAACACGTTACCGATACTGACGACAACAAAGAGCTTGGTAATGTAGACTAGCAAAAGGCTTTCTTCTTTCTTAAAGAAGATAATTCAAAAACCGCTTGAATTCAATACTCAAGCGGTTTTTTATTTTGAAAATTTAGACAAATAAAATTAAATTAGATAATTCTAATTTTTATATTGATAATTCTTTTAAATATCTGTATACTATATACATAGATAAGCCAAATTGGCATATTAAATGCCACAGTTTTGGCTTTAAACAACAGATTGCAACAGCATATTCAGAGCTAGCATTGCAATAAAAAGAAAGGACCTTAATTAATGAATAAAACCTTAACAGCTTTTCTTGCTTCTACAGCAATTATGTTCTCTACTACTAATCTAGAAGCAGCAAAGCAGAATACCCAAGTTAAAAAAACAGTAACTAAAGACTGGACGATAGCTATTTTCCTTAATGCAGATAATAACCTTGATTATTTTGGCGTTCAAGATCAAAAGGAAATGGCAAAAGTTGGTTCTAACGATTACATGAACATAGTTACTCTAATCGATAGAGAAAGAGGCCCTGCTCAAATCAATTATATTGAAAAAGACAATATAAAGAAAATCAAAGATATGGGCGAACTAGACATGGGTGATTACAAAGAATTTGTCAAATTCGTCAAATTTGTTAAAGAAAATTATCCTGCAAAGCATTATTGTTTCAATATTTGGAATCATGGTTCTGGTTGGAAAGATAAACGTAAAGATATTGTAAGAGGCGTTTCTTATGATGATTCCTCAAATAATCACATTACTACCAATCAACTTTCTGTTGCCTTAAAAGAAGCGAATCAAATTTTAGGCCAGAAAATTGATGTATTGGGTTTTGATGCTTGTTTAATGCAGATGGCAGAAGTTCTTTATGCTTGCAAGGATTATGCAAAATATATGATAGCTTCAGAAGAAACCGAACCAGGTGACGGTGCTCCTTACGATGAAATTCTAAAAGATGTAAAGAAAGGAATGACTCCTGCTGACTTCGCAGATAATTGGGTTGGTTCCTATTTAACTTCTTATTCAGAATTGGGAGAAAATTTTCAGGCAACAACTCAGTCAGCAGTTGATTTAAGTAAAGTAGACAAATTAACAGATGCAATTAATGGTTTTGCAAAAGCTGTTATTGCAGGAAATCATGCTGGTATAGTTGGCAGAGCTCAAGCTTGGTCTCAGCATTATGCTTATTATGAAAATATAGATTTAATAAGTTTGCTAGATTCTATGAAAACTTATTTAAAAGATGTTAAAGACCCTGGCTTAACAACTGCTATTGAAAAACTTCGTGCAGCAGAAAAAGAGGCTGTTATTTCTCATGGTTATACTGATGAAAAATTAGAAAATTCCAATGGAATTGCTATTTTCCTACCATCTGGAATAGGTGCTAGCGTTCCTAGCCTATATAAGGAACTTGCATTTGCAAAAGATACCATGTGGGACGAAATGATTGTCGAAATGGGGAAAAGAGCCATTATAGATGAAGTAATCAATGATGTAAAAGCCGGTAAGACAGCTTCATTCAAAAAAGCTGTAGCCCAAGCAAAAAAAGAACCCACTAATGCTGTCTATCGTTCACTTTTAAGAGAAATGAATTACATTTATGCATCTGAAAATGCAGTGCCAGCCAAAAATAAAGCAGAAGTTGAAAAACTTCTCAATGATTTGAAAGCGGCTGTAAAACGATAAAACATTATTATTCAGATAAGTAAGATAAACAAGCTTGGGAATAATCCCAAGCTTGTTTTGTTGCTGGAAGTTATTGCAGTTATGTTTGTAGTTATTGTTTGTAACCTCTTGAAAATGCAAATAAAAACAGATATTATAAAAACTATCTATAACTAATAAAAAATACTAGGCAGCAAAGTAGTAAAGATGATTCCTGAAAACTTGCAAAACGATGCACAAAAAATAATAGATTTAATTAATAAGAGTCAGAATATTATTCTGACAGCTCATCTTAGACCAGATGGTGATGCCATAGGTTCTGTTTCCGGACTGATGAAATCATTAGAAAAGATGGGCAAAAAAGTGGATGTAGACCTGCTTGATGGTGTGCCATCAAGATTTCCTTTTGTATGGACTGAAAGTCATGAGTTACTAAAAAGACCTGAAATAGAATCTGACCATGATTTGATTATAGTTTTAGACTGTGGTGATGCTGAAAGACACGGAATAACTTTTAAATACGATAAATCTAAAACAACATTGATTAATATTGACCATCATGCCAGCAACACTATGTTTGGTGATGTCAATTATGTAGATACAGGTGCACAAGCTACCTGCGAAATAGTTACTGGTCTCATAGAAAAAGCTGGTTTTCCGCTTGATATAGATATAGCTGAAAGTCTTATGCTTGGTCTAATGACTGACTCAAGAACTTTTTCTAACGAAAACATAAGATATACAACTCATGAAGCTGCTGCTTGTTTATTAAGAACAGGTTTGTCTATTTCAAGAATATTGAATACATTGAACTGTGGCCGAAAAGAAGTTGATTTGAGACTTCAAGGTTTTGGGCTATCTAACTTTAAGTTGGAATGTAATGAACATCTAGCTACTTTAGTAATAACTCAGAAAGATTTGGCTAAATTCAATGCCAATGTAGGTAATATTTTTGCAAGTGGAATATTTAATATTCCATTAACTATTGAAAGTGTAACAGCTTCTGTAGTAATCTTTGAAAGAGAAGATGGTTTCTCTGCATGTGAATTTCGTTCAAGAGGCGGAATAAATGTCAAAGAAGTTGCTGTAGCTCTAGGCGGCGGTGGGCATATTCCTGCTTCTGGCTGTAGCCAGCAGATTCCAATAGCAGAAATGGCAGAAAAAGCTATCGAATTAATGAAAAAACAGGTAAATGATTTTTACAACAAACAAAATGAAGTTCAATAAATTTACAATTATATCTATTTTCTTTCTTGTTTTTGGATTATCAAATGCTAATCCTGGTATTGCCTTTGCTACAGAAAACACTTCATTAAAAACAAGTGTTGAAATTCAAAACCTAGGTTCATTGGTTTTGCAAAAGGCAAATCAGGCAGACACAACTAAACTTATACTAAAAAAATCGCCAAAAATAACAATTGTAGTCGATAATTATGAAGGCTTAGAACCTCACGAATTAATTAAATACGATTTAGATAATGATGGAAAAACAGAAATTATAGCAACTTTAAAATATGCTGACAGTCAGAATGTAATTCCCTTTGTCTACACAATCAAAGAAAGTCTAGAAAAAATTTTCCCAGACGAAGAAAGCGAAAGCAAACTGCTGACCTGCCGAGAAGTCTTCGTAACAACACAGAATTCTAAGCCTGTAGTATGCTTAAAGTATCTGATTAGTTTTCATGATTATGCTCCACCAGAACTATACAAATTAGAAATGTATTCTTTAGAAAATGGGAAGCTTAAACTTAATCAGATAGGCTATAATGAAGGTTCTCACTACAATCTCATTATGAATCTTGCAGCAGAATATATGCATAATGGGCAAACATTAGAAGCTGCTCAACTCTATAATCAGGCAATAGCTTCTTCAACAGGCAAAATGAGTAATAAAGCTTTTTGTGAAGCTCTCTTCTTTAATGCAGAAGCTTTAAAATATTCCGGCAAATATTCTGATGCTATGAAACTATTTGAAAAATTAGTCTTAGAACATACAGATAGCGATTTTACAGAAATATCACAAAAAGAATTGGAATTTATACACGATAATATAAAAAATGAAAAGTTGTTGACTCAATATTATAAAATTCAGCTAGAAATAGTGAACGAACACACAGAATCAGCATTAAATCATTTAAATCAATTAATCAAAGACAATCCGAAATGCAGTTTTATGGATAGATTGCTTTTCACAAAAGCAGAAATGTTGATATCCGACAATAATATAGAAGCAGCAATGGCTATTTTTATAGACATAAAAGTTAAATACCCTCAATCTTCTCTCATTGATACAATTGACGAAATGTTAGAAAATCTTGAATCTAAACCAGAAGATTCTGAGGAATTATAAACAATGGCTAAGAACCAAGGACGGAAGCAGCAAGTTCCCAAACCGCCGTCTCCTAGAGAATTATTTCTTAAGAAAGTACAAAAAGTAGTTATTTGGACTTTAGTAATATCTATACCATTAACATTATTCGTTATCATCCCTATAGCCTGCCGTAACCATTTTGTTAAAACCCTTAAAATATCTGAAGATGTCTTTCTTAGTGCTCCAGAGCACATAAACCTTGTTAATACCGAAGATGTAGGCCCCTGTTACAGAATTAAAATAAATGGGTATACATTTGCAATACCAGAAAAATTCACACCATCAAAAATAGATTTCAATGAAGCTGAATTCAGAATGAAATCAAGAGCAGAAGGAAGATACATATACCTACATTCTGAACACAGAACTAGAACTATGAATTTTAACTCTAACGGCATAACAAAATGGTTTTTACCAACAGAAACAAGAAAATTCCTTCCTATTATTTTAAATGCAAATTGGCACCCTTTCAGACTTATGTTTAAAGCTCAATTTTTTGCAAGTGAAGGTATTACTTCAAAAATATTTCAATCAAAATGGGATAAAAACCATATTGGTTATATTTTTCCTTCTCCTGGTAATGAAGGTTATTTAGGCCGCATTTTCAGAATGAATGATTCAGGAACTGTTGAATTTTTAATATCAGACAGCGTTAAACCAGTTACTTTGAGGGAATGGGTAAATATTGCAATGATGATTCAAACCCCAGCTCCCGGTGATTATGAAGAATTGGATGAAGATAATGAAAAAAACCTGTTTTCGTTAGATGATTTAATAATGAAAGCTTCAGACGAAGAACAGCAGGCTAGTACACTCAATATAGCTCTTAATGAATTTTATAGGGTCAAAGAACCTGAATGGCTTATTCCAGTTGCGATAGTTATGCAAGAAAGAGGCTTTTTCCCTGATGTATTGGATTTAATAGAACAATATAAAACAAGTTTTGCTGAGAATTCAAAATATCAGGCGAAATGGAATGAACTTGTTGACAAAGCTGTTGCAGAAAGCATCACTATTGAAGCAGATCCGCTATTAGATGTCAGAGAACTTAATCTTTACTGTAAAAATCTTACCGATATGGATATAAACCAAATATCTCTAACTATCAATATCACTTCAAATCTAGGTTTAACAAAGAGTTTTGATGTTTCTTTGCTGAAACAAAGTTCATTACGCTCCAGGGAAGAAAAACAAATTCAAGTAAAATGCCCTGCAGATATAAGTTTGTCAGATGCTGTCCATATAACCCACAGAGTTACAAGCTTAGGTTTTGCAAAATAATTATTTAAACCGGACTAAGCTGACCTAATACAACCTTTTTTGCAGCCCCGGTAGCCAAAGGAACATTGCCTGGCTGTCTTTTTACAAAAGCGTAACCTAAAACAGCAAAAGCCATTGCTTCCCTGGCCATTACAGGAACCCCATATTCATCACTAATACTAACGATACAATTCTTTTGCAGAGCATTTTTTAATCTTTTTATCAATTCAGGATTTTTAGCTCCACCGCCTGCCACAATCATTCTGCAAGGCAAACTAATTATATTATTGATTAGATCGATAGCCTTTGCAATAGATAAAACGGTAACATCAAGCAGAGTAGACATAGCATCTGCTGGTTTTATGGTATTATTAAACTTTTCTAATAGTTTAACATTAAAATACTCTCTACCAGTGCTTTTAGGAAAAGGCTTTTTAAAATAAGGATCTTTCATAAAAACTGATAATATAGATTTATCAGAGGTTCCTGTAGCAGCCAACAGACCGTCTTTATCATAGTTACCAATCTTGTTTTTCTGCATGTAAGCATCCATAAGAACATTACCAGGCCCAGTATCAAAAGCACAAAGGATTTCAGCATTATGGTCAGCTTTATGAATTACAGTTATATTTGCCATTCCTCCGACATTAAGAACAATACAGTCTTCGGGAAAAAGATTTCCGAAAAGCATTAAATCTGCGTAGGGAACAAGAGGTGCCCCCTGCCCTCCTGCAGCCATATCAGCGGCTCTAAAATTATTAATAACAGGAACTCCTGTTCTTTGAGCTAATAAAGGAGCATCCAGCAATTGCAAGGTTCCGGTGAGACTTATACCATCCCATATCACAGGCTGAGGCTGATGCCATATGGTCTGACCATGAGCAGCAATATAATCAGGTTTTTCATCGAATTCATTGAAAAAGCTATAAAAAGCTTTAGAATATAATTCTGCAATATAGCTGTTTCCAAGTGTTACATCTATTGACGAGCATGGTTTCATCAATTGTTGAATACGAGAAAAAGTATCTGAATCATATTCAAAGGATTTATGCCATAGCAAAGTATAAGAACCGTCTTCTTTAAATTCTGTCAAAGCCCCATCAATACCATCGCCGCTGGTTCCGCTCATCATGCCTAAAATTTTCATTTATTGCTCCTAATAATTAGTCCGTTCATTATAAAATGTAAGAGTCTAAAAAAAAAATTAAAAATTTTTAAAATTTTTTGTCCATTTTTCCGTTTTCGGTTGATTACTATATGTGAATAAAAAAAGTCATTTTTATTGTTGTAGGTAATTATAGTTTTTATAGTTGCTGCCTTAGGTTGATTATAAAAGCATCATTACAATACCTTTAAAAGGAGCATGTATTCATGAAAACTAATGATTTAGTTGCTTCAATAATAAGTTTGACTTTGATTATGCACAAGGTATATTGCTGAAAATTTTGCAATATGCTATTATCTTACAAAATACAGAGGGAGGCAAACATGGCCGAACAGAAGTCAACAAACACATTAACAACAAATCAAGAACGAATGAAATCTTTAGAAACAGCTATTTCCGGAATTGAAAAACAATTCGGTAAAGGTGCTGTAATGCGTCTTGGAAGTTCAAGACACCTCCAGGTAGAAGCAATTTCAACAGGTTCTCTTTCATTAGACTATGCTTTAGGCGTAGGCGGAATGCCAAGAGGAAGAATAATTGAAATATTTGGTCCTGAATCATCTGGTAAAACAACAGTTGCTCTTCACTCAATAGCTCAGGCACAATTATCTGGCGGTCAAGCAGCATTCATAGACGTTGAACACGCGTTAGATCCTTCTTATGCTAAGAAACTTGGCGTAGACATCGACAATCTTCTTATTGCCCAGCCTAGCAGCGGTGAAGAAGCTTTGGAAATTACCGAAATGCTTGTCAGAAGTAATGCTGTAGATATAATTGTATTAGACTCTGTTGCTGCTCTTACAAGCAAAGCAGAAATAGATGGCGACATGGGCGATTCAACAGTAGGTATGCAGGCAAGACTTATGTCCCAGGCTATGCGTAAACTTACACCCGTTGTTTCAAAATCTCGCTGCGTCTGCATTTTTATCAACCAGATTCGCGAAAAAATCGGTATAATGTTTGGTAATCCAGAAACCACTCCTGGTGGCCGTGCATTGAAGTTCTTCTCTTCTGTCAGACTTGATATAAGAAGAAAAGATGCAATAAAAGAAGGCGAAGATATAAAAGGCTACATAACAGAAGTCAAAGTTGTTAAGAATAAAGTTGCTCCGCCATTCAAGAAAGCAAGATTTGATATGATGTTTGGCGAAGGCATATCAAAAGAAGGCGAAGTATTGGAAATGGCAGAAGCAGCCGGTGTAGTTGAAAAATCCGGTGCATGGTATTCCTACGGCGATACAAGAATGGGGCAAGGGAGAGAAAACTCTAAGAATTTCCTCAAAGAAAACCCAGATGTATTCGGCGAAATCGTATTAAAAGTAAAACGTGCATTAGGTATGCTTCCACCAGAAGAAACCAAAAAAGAAGAACCCAAGGCTGCTGCTGAAGAAAAAAAGAAGGCTGCTGCCAAGAAGTAAGTCTTAAACATAAGCTCTAGGCAATAAGTCATGCGCTTAGTGCTTAGAGCTTAAACTCGATATGCATAAAAGCAGTTATATAAAAGCTTTACCATCATATTTACTGCTCATTTTTCTGCCCTGTATTTTTGGGCTTTTTTTATATTTCTTAATTTTAAACATTGATAAAAACCACGAAATTGAATCCATAAAATCGAATTTAACAGAAAGAGCAACAAAATTTATTGCCAAAACTTCCCCTGTAGACTATTTTTATCCATATTTCAATAGATTAACAAAAGAACTACTTCCTTTTATAGAAAACCGAGCCAAGGAAAACGGTTCTTTTATGACAAATACTGATGTTAGCAATTTAATAAAAGATTACAACGAAAAATTAGGTGAAAACATCAGGTGCGCTATATTTGATGAAAATCTTAATTTAAGAAACCCTCAAGACTTGCTTCCTCATGAACAAAGGTTTTTCTCTTTTGCTTGGAAAGATATTCACGAATTTGAACCCGAAATGTATGAGAATTATAGACATGACAGAGACTCTATTATCGGCAGAGAATTCAATGTTGAACTTATGTATGGGCAACCAGAAATCTGTATTCCTACTCTTAATTTTGGAGAAACAGGTGTTTTCTTTTTTAAAAATGCTTCTTCAAATAAACTTAAAGGTTTAATTCTATTTGTTAAGTATGAACTAACAAGTATTGAACTAGTTCAAAAGAAGATTAATGATTTTGCTACAGAAGATCAGCCAATAATTCTTTACAATATTGAAAAACAGCAACGAACGACTTCAACTCTGAATCATAAAGAAATACCTTTTGAAAAAACTAGTTCAAAAGAATTTTTAGAGGGTTTTATTGAAAACAATGTTGTTTGGAAAGGATTCGACTACGGTGATTATAGACTTTTATTAGGGAAAAAAATAGAAAATTCTAATGAATATTACAAAAAATCTTTAGCTGCTATATCGATTGCCATACTTTTCTTACTTTTAGTTTCCAAATTTTACTTCAGGAATTTTTCCAATAACCAAGGGGTATATATCTCAATTAGATACAAGCTTATTTTTATATTCGCCATAGCAGTATATATGCCGGCAATAAGTCTTTGGGTGCTTTCACACAACAGTCTTCATGACCATAGGACAGCCATAGAAAATAAAGTAAAAAAAGGCATGCTTGATATTCTAAATAAAGTAGATATTGATTTTAGAGCAAAAGAAGAAGAAGTTAATAACTGCTACATTAAACTAGACAATTATTTAAAAGGATTAAAAGGAGAAAAACCAAGTCAGCAGGAATTGAGGAAAAAAATAATAGAATTTACTGGTGATGAAAATATAAAAAGAAACTGGGTTTTTAACTGGTTAGATATAAGAGCGGTAGATAAAACACAAATCTATACGAATTCAGCAGATGACACCAACACCAAAATTAAATCTGTTGCCAGAGTTATATCTGTTCTCTGTCTGGAAAAATACTGTCCGGAAAGATTAACACATGCAAACATCAAACCAAGTCAATCAGATATACTTGTAGGTAATTTACTAGAAAATCCTGCCGTCGGTTTTTCCACAATGTTAGAACGTCCAAGACAACTTATTCCTTTGAAACTAGATAGCGAGGGAGTTTATTGGTGGTGGAACTATTACCCGGATAAAAACAATCCAGTTGCTTTTTGTGTCGGTAATGCTACATCAAGAAATGTTAATATATCTTACTTTAAAAGCTTATTGAAAAAAAGATATAATATAGATAATGTAGAAATGAAATTAATCTGCTTTCATTCAGAAACACAGAGTTTTATTCCAAAAGTATCAGCCCGCAAAGAAATCTTAGATTTAATTAATGTATCAGACATTGATAAAACAGTTGAATCAGCCGTCATTAAATATAATAGTGAAGATTATCTCTGCTTATGTATGCCGGGAAGCAAGATAAAACGCGCTTTTCTACTAGGTTTGTATCCTGTAATAGAAATAGATTACCAAATAGAAAAAGTCCGTTCTACCATTTATTTATTAATGATACTTCTTTTATTAACCTCTATTCTTACGGGTTCTTTATTAGCCAAAACATTTATTACTCCTGTAAATGAGCTGAACAGAGGGTTAGAAGCATTAAGAAAACGTGAGACAGAAACAATCATAAAAATAGAAAACAAAGATGAATTAGGCAAACTTGGGACTGCTTTCAATCAAATGATGGCTGAAATCAAAGACATGCTTATGGCAGGTGCAGTCCAGAAGTGCTTAATTCCAACAGGCAAACAAAACATTGAGGGATACGACTGCAGGATTTACAACAAAATGGCTGCCGACGTAGGCGGTGATTATGCAGATTTATTCGAGTTACCAGACAATAGATTACTAATAGTTATAGGTGATGTAAACGGTCATGGTGTGTCTTCATCACTCTTAGCAGCAATGGTAAAAGCTTCTGTTTTTATGTTTGCCAACCAAAACTTACCGCTTGATGAAATGGTTACAAACACCAGTTATATGATATGTGACCTCTTAGGCAATAAAAAAATAATGAAATTTTGTGTAATAACTCTTGATAAAAACACAGGTGAATTAGCTATTTGTAATGCTGGTCACCCTTATCCTTTAATCAGAGAAAAAGAAATCGGAAAAGTAAGAGTTCCCGCAAACATTAACCTACCTATTGGTATTTCTAAAGCAAGATCAAATTATACTTATGAAAAAGTTGTGCTTAATCCAGAGGAAACTCTTTTACTTTACACAGACGGTTTTATAGATGCAAACCGCAATAAATCTGATGGATTCGGATATGATAATTTAAAAGACTTCTTTGCCAACATTCCGACAGAAGATTCAGAAAAAATTGAAAATGAATTAATTAACCATTACAAAACAAATCTTGGGGATAAAGAATCAAAAGACGATATTTCATTTATCATTCTGCGACGCAATTCTCTTCAAAACAATTAAGGTAACATCATCATCAGGTTCGGTTCCATCTTCCCATTTATCATAGTTATCAAAAAGAGTTTTTATTATTGTATCAGAGTCTTCTTTTGCTAATTTTAAAAGACTGTCTTTAAATCTGTCATATCCATATTGTTCGATAGTTTTACCAGTTGATTCTATTATTCCATCGGTATAGAAAACAATGGTTTCTCCTTTTTCAAGAATATATTCTTCTGTATTTTTCTTTCTTATTTTTTTCTGAGAGCCAACAGGGAAACCGGTCATTTTTAACTCTGTAATCTGCCCATCTTTAGATATTTTCATAGGGAAATTATGCCCACAATCCAAGAAAACGGATTTTCCACTAGAAAGATTGATTATAGTTGCGAACAGTGTAATCATTTTTTTTACAGGAGGTTTATTAAAATAAGTATTTATAACTGAATTTAAGTAGCTAAATAAAGTAATTAAATCCCTAGTCTGTTTGAAACCATGATAAAGAACAGCTTTTGCTATTGCCATTATAAGAGCGGATGCGGCACCATGACCAGAAACGTCGCCGATAATAATACAAAGATTATCCTCATCAAGCAGTTTTATATCAAAATAATCCCCACCGACAGCGGATGCCATTCTGTTAGAAAATGAAAGCTGATAACCGTTTAGTTTTGGCAAAGTATGAGGGAGTAAAGATTCCTGAATATACTTAGCTAGCTGCATTTCTTTCAGGTCACCAATCATTTTATTAAAACTTTGTGCAAGACCGCCAAACTCATCATTCTGCAAAGCTTCTATTCTGAAATCAGAATTCCTTTCTTTAATTGCTTTGACCCCATCTTCCAAGCATTTTACAGGATAAAGGAAAGTGTTAGACAATTGATAACCTATAGCTAAAGCTACTATAATAAAGAAAATAATAAACGAAACTATTATTCTGCGCAAAGAAACCAAGCGTTTTTCTATTTTTTCATAAGGGTAAAGTGCATAAAAAGAATAACCTCTAATTCTAAAACTATTAATTGCAAATAATAGATAAGTTTTAGAGTTTATAACAATCTGATTTTCTATTGGTTTTCCCATATAATTCAATCTTCTGTTAATAGCCTTTAAATCATCTGCTAACGAATTGTCAGGAATCCATTCATCTTTATTGTCATTGTGAATCAGAATAAGATAATCCTTTTCTTTTGGATTAGTTTTGCACTGCATTAAGCGTTTATAAAGAAGTTCATGCAAAATTTTATCCTTCATGCTCATAATAAGAATAAACTCTGTTTTATTATCATAAAAAGAAAAGCACCAATAAAGATAAAACTCAAAAGGCCCCATCATAATATCCTGAACTGTATCGGGTCTTTCCCAAAAACCAGCTAAACCTGTTTCAGAACTGTTCATTGCACTCCTTAAACCAGGATCAATTGTTTCCATAAGGTTAGTGTTGAACTTTTTGTCAATACAAGCCTTTGCATAAGAATCACAAACCTGGCTTAAATTATCCAAAAGAACATAATTAGTAATATGTTGTATAGAAGAAGCATCAGAAGCTAATCGGCGGTCTATGACAACCAATTCATGTTTTGCGAGACTATCTGTAATTTTGCTTCTGACTTTTTCATCTTTTTCATAGTTTTGGAAATCACTGACCAATTTTCTGAAATCATTAAGAAAATAAGGACCAGCTCTACCCAATTCACTATCTATATTTAAAAGAATATCTCTACTTTCGTTTCCAAATTCAGTTATAAGATTTTCTCTCATATCACTTATATACTGATATCCCAAATATGAAAAACCCATTACTGGAGTTATTACCGCAATAAGAAAAAGAGTTATAAGTTTAAATCTTATTGAAATATAAAAATCTTGTTTCTTTGCAGAAAGGAAATAAAAAAATACGGTAATAATACCTACAATAAAAATCATATAAATAAAGGAATTATGAAATTTATCAAAATTCCTTTTACTACTCTTTTTTCCCCCTAATAGCCAATAATCCTTAAGTTGTAGTGCCCTCCAAAGAACATTATCTGCATCAATATACCCTTCTGAAATATTACTCATCATAACTGTTCTCAAATAAATATTTTCATAGATATCATTAAACAGTTCACTTTTTTTATTTAAAAAGCGTATTTTTCCTAAAGAATCTATTATAAAAACATCATGGAAATCATGAAAATAACGTTTAACAATCTGATTAAGCCTGAAATCATAAGATGGTATATTCCAGAAGATAAGCATTATTCCCTTGTAAGGATTATCTTCAGAATTCATCCAATAAACATAACCCTCTCTAGTATTAACAATAATGGGCATTAAAAGATTACGGCTTTCCAAAAATGTTCCTAGTTTAAATTCATTGCCGATAAAACTTTTCAATTGCTTTCTATACTTAGTCGCACAGTTAACTCTTTCAGTATAATTGCTTTGTATGCTATTCCAAAGTTTAGAAGCAATAAATCTGGATTTTAAAGAAAACTCGTTAGGAGTTATTAAAGTTCCTTTTTCATCAAAAACATAAAAATCAAATTCTGATTGAATAAAACTACGCAATTGTCGGTAATAATTCCATAATTCATCTTTGTTATTTTCTTTTTGCTTAAAAGTAAACCAGGCACCTCTGCCAACTTTCAGCAAAAAGGATTCGGGAGCAATTTCACTTTCTATATCTTTCAAAGTGTTTTCAATATTAGTAGAAAGCTCTGAAATATGCTTATTTTTCTCAATAGTAATAATATTATGACCAAGATAAAGTATAACAAGCAGTGGAAGAAGGACAAAAAGCCCTAATGGAGCTGCATGTTTTAAAAATACAGAAAAATACTTTTTAAAAATCTGGCTCATACGAAATAGATTCTACGCTTCTATTTAGTATAATACCATTAGTTTTTCATTTATGAAATATCTTAAATAAAAGATGATTTATGTTATATTGTCCAAATAAAAAGTATATGTTACAATTCAAAAATGGAAAAAAGCAGTTATAAAAAAGCTTTACCGACTTATTTTTTACTAATTGTGCTCCCAATTATCTTTGGGTTATTTTTATATTATTCAACTTTAAATATAGACAAAAGACACGAAATAGAAAGTATAAAATATAACCTTTCTCAAAGAGCTACCGACTTTATAGCGAAAGCAACACCAGTAGATTATTACAAATTACATTTTCAGAACTTAGCAGATAAACTTTTCCCATATATAGAAAATAAAGTTACAGATAAAAGCCCTGTTAAAAACATCAAAGACGTTTCTAAAACTATATTAGAATTTAGAAGAAATCTTGGAGTGAACATACGCTGCGCTATTTTCGATAAAAATGGCATATTAATGAATCCAAATGATTTAAAAGACTATGAAATCAGATTTTTTACTTATGCCTGGAGTGGAATACATACTGGTAAATTACCTGACCGTGATTATAAAGACAAGAAATTTGACCAGGAAAAAATTCTTGGACGAGAATTTAATGATGATTTATTGCTTAATCAAAATGAATACTGTATGCCGACTTTTAGCATCGGTAAACAGGGTGTATTTTATTTTAAAAATGCTGACAGTGGAACAAATGGGATGATTGCTTTCGTAGAGCATAACCAAACCAATATTGAACTGGTTCAAGCCAAAATAAAAGACTATTCTAATTATGAATCTCCCATTATTTTATATGACTTATCAAGCAAGCAAAGAAAAAGTCCTACCCTAGGGCACATTGAAATACCTTTTGAAGATACACTTACCGAAAAATTTTTGGATGGTTTTGAGCAAGATAGTGTTGTATGGAAAGGTTTCAACTATGATGAATACAAACTTTTGCTCGGACAGGTGTTACAAGATTCTCAAAAATACATTATTCGCTTAATAACGGCTATAGTTGTTGCTTTAATTATTTTAATTATCAGTTCTGTATTTTTCTTTAAAAATATTTCAAATAAAGAAGGCATGTATATTTCTATAAGATACAAATTGATTTATCTCTTTGCATTAGCGGTATACATGCCGACTCTAAGCTTATGGGTTCTGTCTTATACAAGCTTGAATGACTACAGAATAGCTATTGAAAACAATATAAAAAAAGAAATGCAGGATATTTTAAACAACATTGATCTTGGATTTCTAAAAACTAAAGAAGATATCAAAAACAGCTTTTTGGAAGTAGATTCATATTTAAGAGGTTTTAGCGGAAAAGCGCCTCCTACTGCAGATGACGTCTACTGGAGATTAAAAAAAATAGTTGGTGGTGATAATGTTCGTCTCAACAAAAGATTCAACTGGATAGATGTGCGAAATATCGACCAAACACAAATTTATACAACTAATAGTGAAGAAAGCAACGAAAGAATAGGGAAAATATGTCGTGTAATATCTATTCTCTGTTTAGAAAGGTATTGCCCAGAACGCCTAACCTATGCAAATGTAAAACCAAACCAATCAGACATATTAGTAGGCAACCTTTTTGAAAACCCAGTAGTTGGTCTTTCTTCTGTAATTGAACGTCCCCATCAATTAGTTTATCAAAATATAGATGGAGAAGGTGCTTACTGGTGGTGGAATTATTTTACAGACAAAAATAATCCTGTTGCATTTTATATTGGCAATGCCCATGGCAGATTTGTGGTTGTAGATTATTTTAAAACACTGCTTAAAAACAGATATACCATTGGAAACACACAATTAAGAATAGTAAATATGCATTTTGGAACTCAAAAGTTTGTTCCCGAAGATGCTGAAAAGAACCCTGATTTACTGAAATTGATAAATGTTGCCAATCTCAATATGACAGTAGAATCTTCTACAGTAGACTATAATAATTCAAAATATCTCTGTTTATGCATGCCTGGAAGCAATCTGAAGGAATGTTTCAGTCTCTGTATGTATCCTATCTCTGAAATTGATTATCAGATTGATAAAGTCAGATCAGCTATACGCACAACAATGATATTAATGCTTATTATCTCAGTTTTTACCGGCTTACTGCTGGCAAAGAATTTTATTACACCCGTAAACGAACTGAACAGAGGATTGGAAGCTCTAAGAAAACGTGACACCTCAACCACCATAAATATTGAAAATCAAGATGAGCTTGGAAATCTTGGAAACGCTTTCAATCAGATGATGTCTGACATCAAAGATATGCTTCTGGCTGGTGCTGTTCAACAATGTCTGATTCCAAGCGGCAAATACAAGATGGAAGGTTATGACTGTCTTGTCTACAACCAGATGGCTGCAGACGTTGGAGGGGATTATGCAGATATATTCGAGCTGCCCAATGACAGATATTTGATAGTCATAGGCGATGTAACCGGACACGGTGTATCTTCTTCCCTTTTAACAGCTATGGTTAAAGCTTCAATATTCAGATTTGCCAATAAAGATACTCCTTTAAATGAAATTGCAACTAATACAAGCAATATGATTTTTGACTTATTAGATAAAAGAAAGCTTATGACCTTCTGTGCAATTACCCTAGATAAAAATACAGGAGAATTAGCTATCTGCAATGCTGGTCACCCCTATCCATTAATAAAAGAAAAAGAAACTGGTATAGTCAGAAAGCCTATTAAAACGAGTCTTCCGCTCGGAGTATCTAAAAAAAGATGCCGATATAATTCTGAACCAGAAGTATTGAACCCAGAAGAAACTTTATTTATTTATACAGACGGTTTCCCTGAAGCAGAAAACGATAAAGGCGAAGAATATACTTATGACAAATTCATAGAACTTATCGCCAATACTCCTATAAATACTGCTGAAGAATTTAAAAATATCTTAATAGAAGAATTCAAAAGACATCATGGAGAAAAAGAACTAGCTGACGATATTACTTTTATTATTTTAAGACGTAAGCCTCTTCAAAACTAAGAAATATCCCCGTTCCCCTTTAAAGAGGCTGTCTAAAAACTAAGAATTTATTAAAAATACAGTGTATGGAATAATTGTCCTTGCCCCCTTTCGTATTACCGCCAAGGATGGCGGTATGCAAGCGAGCGACAGGAGGTCAGCGAGTCGCAAAGGGGGATTAAGGGGGATTTTAAAATAATTAGCACAATCTAATTATGAAATCAAAACCTAGTTTTCGGACAACCTTTTAAAGAATGGAGATTAAAATACAATATTACGAAGGCAAGCGCCTTAAAACAAATAAAGTTACATCATCGTCAGGT
>JAEEGL017236846.1_pt1 | contig 19005 bp, 11 predicted proteins | sample 9134231 | NCBI WGS metagenome assembly JAEEGL01 (sample SAMN16246548, study PRJNA631951) | gut metagenome | biome: gut microbiome; feature: rumen; material: fiber-attached | host: Bos | place: Iran: Karaj | collected 2018-10 | reverse complement strand
ATGGTCATGAAAGAAAACTATATGATCAAGGGATGGTTGGACATGAACGAATTCAGAAATCCGGAGCTTAAAGCGGAGCTTTCGGTCTATGCCGTGCTTACCGTATGCATAGCCGCGCTTTGCTTTTTCATAAACGCCTTGTGCGGAGCGTTATGTCTGCTGCTCGGCGCAGGTGTCATCATCGCTCACGTTTTTTTCTCGCGCCGAAGATATCGCCGTATCGCCGATCTGAGCCAGTCGATAGACCGCGTGCTCCACGGAGAGGACGGCGTGTTCATCTTTGATCAGCAAGAGGGAGAGCTGTCCATCCTCGACAGCGAGATAAGGAAAATGACCGTCCGGCTTAGAGAGCAGTCCGATATGCTCAAGGCAGACAAGCTGAGACTCACGGACGCCATCGCCGACATTTTCCATCAGATGAGGACGCCGCTTACTTCGATGAATCTAGCCGTTTCGATGCTTTCGAATGACGAGGTCAGCGATGAGAAGCGCATTATGCTTTCCCGTGATCTCAAAAAGCAGCTCGAAAGGACCCGCTGGCTGGTGGAGACGCTGCTCAAGATGTCCAGGATAGATTCCGGCACGGCGGCGTTCTCAAAAAGCAGGGTAGAGCTCAAACGGCTCGTCGAAGCTGCGGCGGAGCCGTATCGCATACCTATGGAGGTCAGAGATCAGACGCTTTGCGTATCGGTCGGGGACGAAAGCTATGAGGGCGATCTTATGTGGAGCGTCGAAGCCCTGGGCAATATACTTAAAAACTGCGTCGAGCATACCGGCGAGGGCGGGATCGTTTCGATAGAGTGCCTCGAAACGCCTATCTATACTCAGATAAAGATAAGCGACACCGGCGAGGGCTTTGACAAAGAGGATCTGCCGCATCTGTTTGAAAGGTTTTACATAGGCAAAAACGCCTCTTCCGACAGCATAGGTATAGGCCTTGCTCTGAGCAGGATGATAATAACCGAACAAAACGGCTCGATCAGCGCGGAGAACAGGCCTGAGGGCGGCGCCTGCTTCACGGTAAAATTTTATAAGACAGTCGTTTGAAATCAGTCACCTGATTGTCACTTTCGTCTGATAGACTTAAACCATAAAACCTACAGGAGGATGGATATGCAGATAATAAAGGTCGAAGATCTCACGAAGGTTTATGGTTCTGGAAACAACGAAGTGAGGGCTCTTGACGGAGTTACGTTTTCAGTTGAAAAAGGCGAGTTTTTAGCCATAATCGGGCCGTCCGGGTCGGGTAAATCCACCCTTCTTCACATACTCGGTGGAGTGGACAGGCCCACGTCCGGCAAGGTCTATTTGGACGGGCAGGATGTTTACGCCCAGAACGAAGAGCAGCTTGCGGTTTTCCGCCGCAGGCAGGTGGGACTTATCTATCAGTTTTATAATCTTATCCCGGTTTTGAACGTCGTCGAAAATCTTTCTCTTCCCGTGCTAATGGACGGAAGAAAGGTCAATAACGAACGCCTTAATGAACTTCTTTCCGTGCTCGATCTCGAAAACAGGAAGGACAATCTGCCCAATCAGCTCTCCGGCGGACAGCAGCAGAGAGTGTCTATCGGCAGGGCGCTGATGAACGCGCCGGCCGTAGTGCTGGCCGATGAACCCACGGGCAACCTCGACTCCAAAAACAGCCAGGAGATCGTCGAGCTTTTGAAATACTCGAACCGCAAATACGGACAGACCTTGATAATAATAACCCACGACGAATCCATCGCCCTTCAGGCCGACCGCATCATCGCCATCGAGGACGGACATATCGTGAAGGACGAGCGCATTCGGGGGGCGAAGCAATGAAGGTATTCAGCAGATATACTCTGAAGACTCTGCTGAAAAACCGCACGAGGACGATAGTCACCATAATCGGCATAATGCTGTCGGTCGCTCTGGTGACGGCCGTCCTTGAGGGAGCGTACAGCGGAGTAAAGTTCCTTATCAACTCAGAGATCGAAAAGGTAGGTTCATTTCACGGCATATTCAGAAAGCTTGACGCAGATACGGCCGCCGACGTCCTCAGCGACGACAACATCAAAAGCACGCTCGTCTGGAACTATATAGGGTGCGCCGACATAGGAAGTCAAAACGAGTATAAGCCGTATCTCGGCATTTTTTCATCGGAAGATCTGTCTTCGGATATGGTATCGTTCCGTATGCTGTCGGGAAGGCTGCCCGAAAACTCATCGGAGATCGCAATACCCGCTCATCTTGCGGAAAACGGCGGCGTTTATTATTCGACAGGGGACCAAATGACGCTGCTCGTAGGCAGAAGAGAATGTAAAGGCATTACTCTTTACACCAACGATACTTACGACTCCGAAGAGAGCCTCGAAGGGTTACGGCCTATGACTTTTACCGTGGTCGGCATTTACGAGAGGCTGGATTTTTCCGTAGAGCCCAGGTGGGCTCCGGGATACTTTGCCGTGACCACGGGGCTTGAGAGCGATACCCGCGACGTGTTCTTTACCGTCAAAAAGGTGTCTGCGTATTATACCTTCATGCGGTCTCAGACGTATTCCGAAAGCACCGTCGACCATTCTGACCTTATAAGGCTTTACGGCTCGCTCAGAAACAACAGTATATCAAGGGTTATCTACGGCTTTGCCGGTGTTTTGATCTTTCTGATCTCCTTCGGCTCAGTGTCGCTCATCTATAATTCGTTTTCTATCTCCGTAAGCGACCGCACCCGCCAGTTCGGCATACTCAAATCAATAGGTGCGACGAAAAAACAGATAAGAAACTGCGTCTTTTTTGAAGCCTTCGTTCTAAGTCTGATCGGCACGGCGCTGGGGCTTTTTCTCGGATGCGCCGGGATAGGGCTTACGTTATGGCTTCTCAGAGATTCCTTCGGCGCATTTGTCAATAATATCGACGTTCAGATGAAGCTGGTTTTGAACCCGGTCATCCTTTTGATCGCGGCGGTCATTTCGATAACTATAACCCTTATCTCCGCCTGGATCCCGGCAAAGCGCGCGGATAAGCTTTCCGCGATAGACGCCATTCGTCAGTCGGGCGACGTCAAAATAAACAAAAAAGCTATCAAAACGAGCAAGCTCACCGAAAAGCTTTTCGGCTTTGAGGGCATGATGGCCTCAAAGAACTTCAAAAGGAACAGGAAGAGGTATACGGCCACAGTTTTGTCTTTGTTTGTCAGCATCTCGTTGTTCATTTCGGCGTCCTCGTTCTGCGATTATCTCAAAAAGACGGTGAGCGACGTCAGCAGAGATGTACAGGCCGACGTGCTTTACGACTACGAAGGCGACTCCGACGACGCGGTAAGCTTTTATAAACTGACTGAAAATCTGCCCGAAGTAAAAGAAAGTTATTATTCCAGCAGCACGTATGCGACGCTGCTTTTTGACAACTCTCTGTTCGATAAAAGCTACGTTGATTTCATGGGTGGGATTTCGGATGAAAACTTTACGGGCATGGCGATCTATTTCATAAGCAACGAGACGTTCGATCGGATTGCCGAAAAGAACGGCCTGGACAAGGATATGTTTTACGATCCGGCGCAGCCAAGAGCGATACTTTACAATTCGGGCGTCTACTACGACAATGACAGGATGAAGTGGCAGACCTACCGCCTTTTGGATAGCAAAAGCTTTCCTGCGCAGGCGCAGAGCCTAAGGATAAAAGAGGTTGAAGGGTATGAGTTTTTGATGACCTCGGATGAAGGCGAAACGCCGACGATCCTTTACTATCCGGAAAACGAGTATCATGATTATATAACCGGCAAGGCCGAGATTGACAACGACCTTGTGATCAGATTGCCGCTCGAAGAGTGCGCATTGACGGAATATCTCGATATCGCGGCCGATGTGGAGGAGCCCCTGATGGGGATTAACAAGACCATGCCCGTTTTGATGTATCCTTATGGCATGAAAGATGCGGTCATGGGACGCAATGAACGGTATGAGCCCGGCTTTTACGGCGGCAGCGGGAGAGAAAACAACGTCGTACTGTTTTATAAAACCGACGATCACACCGCGCTCACGGCAAAAATAAAGGAGCTTCTTACAGACAGGCGGCTCAGTGAATCCGGACTGTACGATTACGCGGAAAGCATGGAGACCGACCGAATGGCCATCAAAGTCATAAACGTTTTTGCCTACGGTTTCGTGATACTTATATCCCTTATCGCCATCGCCAACGTCTTCAATACCATATCTACGAATATCAATCTGCGCAGACGCGAGCTTGCCATGCTTCGCTCGATAGGGATGTCGGAAAAGGGATTTGACCGCATGATGACTTATGAAAGCCTTATTTACGGCTTCAAAGGGCTGGCATTCGGACTGCCGGCGGCGTTTATAATGACCTTCCTTATATTCAAGGTGACTTCGTTTGCGGTGATCGATCGCTTTTACGTTCCGTGGTACAGCGTGGCGATAGCCGTTTTCAGCGTGTTTTTGGTGGTATTCGTGACCATGATATATTCATGGGGAAAGATAAGGCGTGAGAACGTGCTCGACGCTTTGAAAAACGAAAATCTCTGAAATAAAAGGCACACGGTTTTCCGCCGTGTGCCTTTTGCTGTAGTATCTTATTTTCTGCGGCGCGGACGCCTGTGCTCTTTGGGCTTTGATTCGGATATATCCTGCTTTATCACCGTGTATTCGACCAAAAAATCATCCACGGTCGCGTTGTTGAGCGTCCTCATAAGGTACTGTGCGTTTTCCGGGGAGACCTCGATGGTGGACGAGCAGGGCCCGAGGGTTATGCGGCCTATCTCGTTTTTCTTTATGTTCGAATAGGTGATGAGGCTTTTTATTATATCGTCGGCCGTGATGTCCTGATCGGTGCCGACGTCCACGGCGAGAACGGATACCCTGCCTGCGGAGGGGGGCCTGCGGCCGCCGTCCGGCTTGCCGCCGCGTTCACGCCCGGCTCCTTTTTCTTTCTTGTCCGAATGCTCTCTGTATGAAGATGGCGTGTCGGGCGGAAGCTCGTTCACACCCTCGAGCACGTACTCTTCAAGAGGCGCTTTCGTAGTTTCCTCGACGTTCGCAAGGGAGAAAAAGTCGCTGGTGTCGGTCACGAGGGTATAAGAGGTGCCGTTGGCGCCGGCGCGGCCCGTTCTTCCGATCCTGTGGATATAATACTCGACGTCCTGAGGGATGTCGTAGTTGATTATCGTGTTCAGAGCGTAGGTGTCGATGCCGCGCGCCGCGACGTCTGTCGCAATGAGATAGGGCGCGGTGCCTTCCTTGAACTGGGCCATGACCTTGGTCCTTGCGGCCTGGGTCATATCGCCGTGTATCGCCTTTGCGGGAAGGCCCAGATCGCGCAGTCTGCGCGCAAGAAGATCGACCATTATTTTGGTGTTGCAGAATATCAGCGCGCGGTCTATGCCGCGTTTGCGTATCAGAAGATCGACCGCTCCGGACTTTTTGTTTTTGGGCACCTCAACGAAATACTGAGTGATAAGATCGAAGGCGACATTGCCCTCGTCTCCCTTGACGTGATGGGGATCGCGCTGGAACTGCTGGGATATGCGCAGTATGTCGGAGGGGATGGTGGCTGAAAACAGAAGGGTCTGCCTGTTTTTGGGGCAGTATCTGAGGATGCGTTTGATGTCGTCCAGAAAGCCCATGTCGAGCATCTCGTCGGCCTCGTCGAGAACGACGGTCTTTATGCTCCCGAGCTCCAGGATCCCCCTGTGGATGAGGTCGAGAAGTCTTCCCGGAGTGCCGGTCACGACGTCGGCCTTTTTGAGTTCATGGCTTTGCACGGTTATGCTCGCGCCGCCGTAAACGACCGCGCCGGAGATCTCGGGGCGGTATTTGGCTATCTTTTCGATCTCGCCGCCTATCTGCATGGCAAGCTCGCGGGTCGGCGCCATGATAAGTATCCGGGGGCTTCCGTCCTCGGAGGGCTCGAGAGCGTCGATGAGGGGTATGGCAAAGGCCGCGGTCTTACCCGTGCCCGTGCTTGACTGTCCGATGACGTCCAGCTTGTCCATGATTAGAGGGATGATCTTTTCCTGTATGCCCGTCATTTCGGTATAACCGAGATCGCGAATGGCGTCGAGCAAGGGCTGTGACAGGCCCAGAGAATTAAAATCTGACATAATCTGACCTTTCGTTGAAAACAGGTTCAAAACCTGAGTATGATTCCCACCAGAGCCGCAGCTCCGATATAAATGATCGGATGCTTTTTGAATTTGCGCACCGCAAACAATATCACGGCGAAGAGGATAAGCGCCTTGTAATTGATCAGGGTGAAAAACGACTTGTCCTGGAGAAAGCCGCTGATATTGACTATGGATATTGCTATTATCTTCCAGGCAGCGAGGGCGATCAGCGCACAGACGGCGGGACGCAGACCGTAAAACGCGGAATCGACTATTTTGGACGTGCGGTACTTCGCGATGTATTTTGCGACGATCAGAGTGATTAAAAAGCCCGGGACCATCATTCCTATCGTGGCGCAGAGCGATCCCAAAGGTCCGGCCGTTGTAAAACCGACGTAGGTCGCGCAGTTTATGCCGATAGGTCCGGGGGTGGATTCGGATACGGCTATCATGTCGGTGAGCTGCTGCTGGGTGAACCAGCCGGTGTTTTCAGACATGACCGAAAGATAGGGAAGCGCCGCAAGCCCGCCGCCTATGGTGAAAAGGCCGACCTTCAAAAATTCCCAGAAAAGACGAAGGTAGATCATTTCGCGCCTTCTTTCTCGATAAGCAGCTTATAAGCGATCCCAAGCGCTGCGCAGCAGAGAACGTATACGATGGGGGAAAGCCTGAGAAAGAGGGACAAAACGAAGACGGCCAAAAAAAGGATAAAGGTGAAAACGTTCTTTATTCCCGATTTGAAGGTGTTTATCACCACGTTCACGATCAGCGCGGCAACGGCTATCCTTATCCCGGCGAACGCGCGCTGGACGAGCTCTATCGACGCGAAGTTGCTCAGAAAAACGGCGATCGCAAGGATGACTATCAGCGACGGCGCCACCACGCCGAGGGCCGCGAATATCGCGCCGGGCACTCCGGCGATCATTTTTCCGGCCATCACGGAGGTATTCACGGCAATGACTCCGGGAATGCACTGCCCGACCGCGAAGAAGTCAAGGATATCGTCCTTGGTTATCCATTTTTTCTTTTCTATAAGCTCTTTTTCGAGCATCGGCATCATGGAATAACCGCCTCCGAAAGTAAGCGCGCCGACGCGGAAAAAGGCAAAAAAGATCTCGAACAGCTTTTTCATACCATATTCCTTCGATATAGCAACATACAAAGACATGATACTACATCTGTTTCCGTTTTACAAGTAAAATGAAAAATGGTATTATTATATCAGAATTGACCGAAAGAGGCGGACGGATGCTTTTCTTATATTTGGGCAACGGTGAAAAATCAAAGAAGGACGTCCTTTACGACCGTATCGCAAAGGATATCGAAAACGGGCTCAGACCGCTGATACTGGTGCCGGAGATACGCTCCCATTTTGAAGAGAGGGAGCTTCTCGAACGCTGCGGCAACTCCGCGGGCTTCTGGGCCGACGTCAGCACCTTTTCAAAGCTCGCATCGGACGTGCTGAGCTTTGCCGGAAGGCCGTTTGAAAAGCTCGACGCGTCGGGACGTATACTGGCCATGAAAAAAGCGGTATCTGAGGCCTCTGCGTCGCTTGTGTATTACAGAGGCATGGGCTCCGCGTCCGTAGGTATGCTCGAAAAGCTTGTGGATCTTTACGACGAGTTCGAAGACTCGGGCGTCGTACCCGAAACGCTTTTGGATAAAGAAGACCTTTCAAAAAAGCTTTTGGATATAAGCAAGATATTCATTTCATACGAAAACGTCTGCAAAAACGCGGGCCCCGATCAGAAGATGCTGCTCAAAAGCGCCGCGGACGCCGCGGGAGAAAGCGGATATTTCAAAGACCGAACGGTCTATTTGATGGGCTTTAACGGCTTTACTGCGCAGGAGCTCGTCTTCGTCAAAAAGCTTTGCGCCGTATGCACGGTTAATGTGTCTTTGTATACGATAAAAGGAAGCGAGCTTTACGACAGACAGTTAAAAACCGCCGAAAAGCTGAAAAGAGGGCAGGGCGGAACTGAGGAGCTGTTCTTTGAAGGCGACTCAAAGAGCGCCTTCGAGGCTTTTTCGAACGCGCTTTTGAATTATTCCGCCTATGATCTGCCCGCGCCCTGCGGTCTCAGCCTCTACAAAGCGCACGATCAAAGACAGGAGAGCGAGCTTTGCGCCGCGCTTTGCAGGATATACGCCCTCTCCGGTCACAGGTTCCGTGATATAGGGATCGTCTGTCCCGATCCGGAACAGTATACCGAGCTTTTGGCTTCCTTCGGAGAAAAATACGGCGTTCCCGTTTTTTCCGCGGAAAAACGATCGGTGCTTACCATGCTCCCGGTGTCGGCGGTCCTAGATATCCTTGAGGCCGTGGTTCGGAGCATGGATTCCGCGCCCTTTATGCGTTGGCTGAAAAGTCCGTATTCCGGGCTTGAACGCAGCGAATGCGAGCGCCTTGAAAACTACGTCGTGACGTGGGGCATCAACGGCTCGCGCTGGGACGACGGATGGGCTCAGCCCGAATCGGGATACGACGGGCAGGACAAGCCCGGCTCGATGGAGATGTTGAACTACATAAGAGAAAAGGCAGTTTTGTCCGCAACACCCTTCAGGGACACCTTGAAAAACTGCAGGATCGGCGAGGATTTCGTCAACGCCGTGCGGTCGGCCCTGGATGCGTGCGGGTATGAAAAAAAGACGGATGATATTTGCCGTGAGCTTGAAAGCAGGGGACTGGGCCTTCAGTCCAGCCGCTTCTCGCAGGCGAGAGACGCGCTGAAAACCACGCTCGGGCAGTTCGCAAATATAATGGGCGCGGAAAAGATGAACAGACAGGAGTTTCTCGATCTATTCAAGCTCGCGCTGTCTCAATGCCGGGTGTCCGCCATCCCACCCTCTCTCGACAGCGTTTCGGTCAGCGATTTTTCAAGAGCGATAATTGAAAACAAAAAGGTATTCTTCATTCTCGGCGCCAGGGACGGAGATTTCCCCAAAAGCACTGCCGACAAGGGACTTTTGAGCGATTCGGACAGGATCGCTCTAGAAGGGGACGGGATAGTTCTCGTAAAGAACAGGGAAGAGATCGCCCAAAGGGATATTTTCGACATACACGCCGTGTTCTGCGGCGCGCAGGAAAAGCTCATTATCACAAGCCCCGAATTCGACGTCATGGGGAATCAGTGTCGGCCGAGTTATCTTGTAAATCGAATGGAAGAGATGCTGGGCGGCGGTATATCCGAAAACGCATCGAACGTTATCGAAGATCTGCGCTTTTCGGCCGCGGCGCCTGCGTTCGAGCAGGCCTGCGCCATGGGAAGGGACAGATCGGGCCCGTTTTTTGACGCTTTCCCCCAAAAGAGCGGAGAATTCGATGAAATAATGTACCGGATCGAAAATCCATACGACGTTATCCGGAATAGTTCGGTGCTGCGTAAAATGTACGGGGACACCATACAGCTCAGCGCGACGTCGGTAGAAAAATACAGTCAATGTCCTTTTTCATATTTTATGGACAAAGGATTGCGCGCAAGACCGGTCGAGCAGGAGAGCTTCGATGCGCCGAAGATAGGCACGCTCTTTCACTCCATTGCCGAAAACGCGGTCAGAGACTGCATGGAAGAGAAGGGCAGCGAGGAGGAGCTGACCGAAAAATATGCGAAGGAGTTCGTTCAGGGCCTGAGCGGCCTTTCGGAAAAGGACGAGCGGTTTTTGTATGCCGTCGAACGCTTGAAAAACGGAGCTCTCGTGATGGTGCGCAACCTTATGCAGGAAATAAGATCATCGAGATTCAAGCCAGAGCAGTTCGAGCTGTCATTCGGCAATGGCAAAAAGCTTGATCCGCTCGTCCTGGAAGACAGCGGCGTCAGCGCGCAGGTCAAGGGAACGATCGACCGCCTTGACGTCATGCGCAAGGACGGAAAGACATATTTCAAAATAAGCGATTATAAAACCGGGAAAAAAGATTATATGCTTTCTGATATACTGTACGGCGAAAACCTGCAGCTCTTTATATACGCGCTTGCGGCTATAAAGAACGCTCAGACGGCTATGGGCGATGCAAAGGCCGAGCCCGCCGCTGCGGTGTATATACCCGCAAATTTCGATTATATCAATCTGGACAGAGGCGGATCGTACGGGATAAGCGACGAAGAGATCACGGAAAAACTCAACAGTGAACGTGAGCGCAAAGGCGTGGTGATAAACGAGCCCGATATAACCGAAGCGCTTGACGGCGGGACAAAGGGCTTTTTCCCGAAAAAACCCAAAAAGGGGTACTATCTGCTTTCGAGAGATGTGTTCGACATGATGCTCAGAAAAACCGAGCGCGAGGTACTCAAAACGGCAAAAGAGATAACCTCCGGCAGGACGGCGCCCGATCCGATGATCATCGAAAACAAGCGCATCACGTGCGATTATTGCAAGTTCAACGACGCCTGCTTTATGGAGCGTTCCGGAATAAAACGCCGCAAGAGATCGTACGCTCCCGAGAAGGTGATAGAAAGGCTGTGTGACGAAGAAAATGGAAAAACAAACTGAAAACCAGAAAAAAGCCGTCACAGCCCGCCATCGCAAAATGATCGTTTCCGCGGGCGCGGGATCGGGGAAGACGACGGTACTGACCGAAAGAGTGGTCTCTCTCGTATGCGACGCGGAAGAGCCATGTTCGCTGGATCAGATGATAATAGTGACGTTCACAAAGGCGTCGGCCGCGGAGATGCGCTCCAGGATCGCCGCAAAGCTATCTGAAAAATACGCGAAGGAGCCCAATAACCGTTTCCTTCGCAGTCAGATCGCCTTTCTGCCTTCCGCGAGGATACAGACGATAGATTCTCTCTGTTACGATATAGTGAGAGAAAACTTCGATCTGTGCGGCGTGGCCCCCGATTTCAAAATAATAGACACCGCCGATGAAAAAGAGCTTAAAAGCGCGGCTGTAAAGCAGACCTTGGACGAGGCGTACGCCACCGGGGATCCGGATTTCTACGCTCTGATCGAATCCGTTTGCGATATGCGCAGCGACAAGGGCATCGAGGAGATGATCCTGAGCGCGCACAGCCGCTGGTGCCGTATCCCCGACAGAAACGGATGGATGACCCGACAAAAAGACCGGGTGCCCGGCATCGATCCTCTTGACGAGGACTGGGGAAAAAAGATATTCGAATACTCGCTGAAAAGACTTGCGGACTCTGCGGAAAAGGTAAGGCGGGAGCTTGCTTTTCTTACGGGATATCCCGATACTTTCAAGCGCTTTGAGCCAGTGCTTTCTTATTGCCTTGACTTTTACGCCAAGGCGCTCTCGTCGAAATCAGAAGGGTGGGACGCTTTCAGGGACGCCGTTCGCGTATTCAAATGCCCGTCATTAGACGACAAGAAAAAAACAGAGAATGAAAACGTTATTCGCGGTGCGACTGCCGTCCGCGATGATTTCAAAGGGCTGATAATTAAATTAAAAAATGTCTTTTTTGAAAAGCCCGCGGACGCAGTATACGGAGAAGAGCTCAGCTGCATGCGCTACAGAAAGTGCTTCTGCAGTCTTCTGACGAGGTTTGACGATATTTATTCTGCCGCTAAAGCGGAAAAAGGCGTTTTGGATTTCAACGACCTTGAATATCTCACACTGAAGCTTCTGACGGCGCCGGACGGTAATGCGTCCCAAACCGCAAAAGACATTTCTTCCGGTCTGAGAGAGCTTATGGTCGACGAGTATCAGGACACCGACTATATGCAGGACGCGATCTTTTCTCTGATAGAGCCCAGGCACGGCGGCGTTTTTATGGTCGGAGACGTAAAACAGAGCATTTACAGGTTCAGAAACGCGGAACCTGCCATTTTCGTCAAAAAATACCTGACGTATCCGACGTATGATCCGCAGGACGCCGAGCAGTGGGAATGCAGCCTGTCGCTCAACGAGAATTACAGGTCGTCCTCATCCGTGCTCGACTGCGCCAACCTCGTTTTTTCGCAGACCATGAGCGAGACCTTCGGCGGCGTGAATTACGCTTCGGACGGAGCGCTCGTCAAAGGGCCGCAGGCCTTTTATAAAACATATCCGGCGGAGCTTATTCTTATGGATAATTCTGGCGGCGACGACGAAAGCAGCGACAAAAAGACCGCGCAGGCAGAATACGCGGCCGAAAGAATAGCTCAAATGCTCAAAGAGCCTTTGATGATAACGGACGATCCGTTTTCGGCGCCGTGGCAGGCAAGGGCCGCGGAGCCCGGTGATTTTGCCATACTGCTCAGCTCCTTCAGGGAAAACGTTGATTATTTCAGGCAGGCGCTGATCGACAGGAACGTGCCGGTGCACGTGGCGGGCTCTGGCTTTTTCGACATGAAAGAGATCAGGATAATGATTTCTCTGCTCAGGGTGGTCGATAACCGCCGACAGGACGTCGCTCTGGTCTCACTCCTTCGTTCGCCCGTTTTTCTTTATACCGCGGACGAGCTTGCGGCATTGAGGCTTGAGGGTGACGACAGCCTGTACGAGTGTCTGGAGTCGGCCGCGCAAAAGGCTGTCAAAAGAGCCACCGAGGTCAAAAACACGCTCGACAGGTGGATCTTCGAAGCGTCTTATATGTCAATCACCGCGTTTTTGCGCAAGGTGTATAACACCACCTTTTTGAGCGCGGCGGTGTCTGCGGAAAAGGGCTCAAGAAGCCGCGGAGAAAACCTTGAGATACTGTACGAGCTGGCTTCGGATTATGAAAAGCGTTCTTTCGAGGGCATACCGGGCTTTTTGAAGCACCTTGAGAAAATGATGGACAGCGGCGTCGATCCGGGGACCGGCAGCGAGGCAGACGGAGTCAGGATCATGAGCATCCACAACTCAAAGGGGTTGGAGTTTCCCGTGGTGATCCTTCCGCAGCTCGAAAAACCTTTCAACACGGACGACCAGAAAGCCCCCGCTTTTATAGATAAAGATATGGGCTTTGCTTTCAGGATGAGCGAAGGCAAACGGTGGATCAAGTATAAGAGCCAGTCATACACCGCTCGGGCGGCGATGACTTCGTTTGAAAACAAGCAGGAAGAGCTAAGAAAGCTTTACGTTGCCATGACGAGAGCGAAAGAAAAGCTTATCCTTATCGGAGAAGTGTCAAACGTTGAAAAAAGGCTCAACAGCGCATGTGACAGGCTTTCCGACGGAATGCTTTCTCCTTACGTTGCCGCGTCCTACTCCAATGCTCTGGACTGGGTATTGTCCGCGGCGCTGTGCTGCGGATCGTGCGCTGATCTCAGAAGCAGGACCAGTATGCCGCCTCCCGCGATATATAAAGCGGAAAATCTCACGGCTTCGATAGTATATCCGGACAAAAAAGAAGAGACGCTTAAGTATGACGCGGGTGAAAAAGGATCCGCCATGAACGATAAATACCTGAGCTACGCGTCGATGGACTATGAGTACGCGGCGGTTTCCGCACTGCCGTCAAAACTCACTCCCACGGGCGTAAAAAAGGCGGAGGAGTCTGCAGGGGAAACGGACGGGAAAAAAGTTTATCCCTTCCACAGGATCGTTCGTTTGAAGACAGGCGCCGAGGACGCGGCGGGGATCGGAAGGTCCATCCACAAATGTCTGCAGTTCGCAGATATCAACGCTTGTCTGACAGACCCCAGATCCGAGCTTGAAAGGATGACTGCGCAGGGGCTGATCAACGCAGGGGACGCTGCAGCGGCCGACCCCGAAATGCTGCGTGCATTTGCTGAAAGCGAACCGGGGAAAAGAGTCGCGAAGGCGGACAGGGTGTTCAGAGAAAAGGATTTCTGCGTTCTGTTCACGCCGGACGAGGTACTGAAAAACGGCGTGACGGATGAAAACATCCTGATGACGGGGACCATAGATCTTCTGATATTCGAAGGCGGCAGGGCAACGGTAATAGACTTCAAGAGCGACCGCATCGTTCCGGGAGATGAAAAGGCCGCCGCCGAAAAGCACAGGGTGCAGCTCGATATATACATGAGATCGGTCGTAAAAATGACGGGAATGGAGCCCGGAGACATGATCGTTTATTTCACCCGCACATCGGGATGGGCGACTCTTTGATGATAAAAGCCCCGCAGCGCATGCTGCGGGGCTTTTGCTTATCATATTGATCTTATGAAAGGGAGATGACGAGATCGTTGGTCTTGAGGGTGTGCTTTGAGGATTCTTCGGCAAGCCACGCTTCAAGGCGTTCGTTCGCGACGTACTGTTCGGCGGAGATCATCCAGGTGGGACGGCCCTGTCCTACGAAGTAGACGAGATGATATCCGTATTCGCTCTCGATTATCTCAACGTCTCCGGCCTTGCGGGAAGTGTCGAACATCCAGTCATCTATTTCGGTGACCATGGTTCCCTTGGCGAATTCGCTGTAAAGACCGCCGTCTTCGGCATTGTCTTCAGAGTACTGCTTGGCAAGGGCGGCAAACGCTTCTTCGCTCTGCTCTCCGCTGAGGTATTCCTGCTTTATGCTCTCTATTTTCGCTTTGGCTTCCTCGTTGGCCTTTTCAGCTTCAGCCTTCTGCTCGTCCGTCATGGAATCGGTGACGGAAGTGGTCTTTATAAGTATATGGCGCATGGAGACGGTGGGATCAAGAGAGATGGCACGACCGATGTAGTAGACCACGGTGTATCCGTTGGTGACTTCGAAAATATTTGTGTCGCCCTCGGCTCTGTCGGCTTCGGCGCACCATTTGTCTATATCGGTCGAAACGGACGAGACGATGGCGGTGGTGCCGGTGAGCTGCTCCTCTTTATCATACGTCTGCTCGTCGTCCGCGTATTTGTTGACGAGATCCATGAACGAGGCGCGGTCGGTGACTTCGGCTATGAGCTTGTCAGCCTTATCCTTTGCGGCCTGCTTGTTGGCCTCGGTCTTTTCTTTGGCGTCGTCGGCGCTGGTGGCCTGATTGGAGTCAGAACCCTCGGTATAGGTCACGGTCTCATATCTGAAAGTATAGCCGAGATACTTGAAGACGTCGAAATCGTCGGTGTGTTCTTGGTAGTACGCGGTGAGATCCTGTTCGGTTATGCCGAACTTTTCGGTGAGGACTTCGCGGAAATAGCCTTGAGCGGTATACTGGATCTCGTAAATGCGTTTGATATCGTCGAACTTTACGTTGCTGCCGTAAACGCTGGCGATATAGTTGTCGATATTGGTGTATCCGTAATAGTAAACGGCGTAGATCTGCATGTAATAAAGCGAGGTCTCCATATCGGAACGCACCGAGTTGGACATGGTGTATCCGTCTTTTTCAGCTTCGCCGTAAAGAGTGTAGGTCCTCTTAATGTTTGTAAGTGCGTTGGCTCTGAAGAAGTCCTTCCAGGTCTTGAAGCCGCTTATGGAGCAGCGCTGGGTATCGATATTCTGATTGGTGTCGATGCCCAGGGAAGCGAGCCTGTCGGAATTGTTCGTCAGATAAGAGGTGCGCGCGTCGGTATAGAAGATATTGTAATCAACGGCGTTAAGTTTATAGTTATCTACGGTAACTGCAGCAAAAAGCTTTTGGAACAGTCCGGTGGAATAAAACAGGGCGGCAAGAAGAGCTATGCACATAAAGACTATGAAAACGATAGTCAATATTTTCTTGGCGCCGGGTTTTTTAGCCTCGACGGCTTTTGCCTTGCTCATTTTAGTTCATCCTCGATTCGCTGTAATAGTATTGCATAATAATGATTCTGATATGAGTACACTAAATCATTATCCGTGAGAGTCCGAAAAAAGTCAACCTTTTTTTATAATTTATAAATAATCGGGCTATTTCAAAAAAACACTTGAACTTACGAAAAAAAAGTGTTAAGATAATCTGCGTATGTAAATCGGGATATGCGAGGTGAGATCAATGAAGGAAGGAATCCATCCCAAATACCATTTGACTACTGTCAAGTGCGCTTGTGGCAATACTTTTGTCACCGGATCCACGAAGGACAATCTGAGGGTTGAAATTTGCAGCAATTGCCATCCGTTCTTTACCGGAAAGCAAAAGCTTGTTGATACCGGCGGACGTGTAGACCGTTTCAAGAAACGCTTCAACATTCAGGACTGAATCCTTTACCGGCGCTTGTACAGCGCCGGTTTTTATTTACGGAGGTTTTATGGCTGATAAAACAGAGAGAGCGCTGCTCGCGGGCATATACTGTACCGAGCTTGCCGATTTCAGCAACTCCACGGACGAAACGATGGACGAGCTTGAGGAGCTCTTGAAAACTGCCGGCGGAGAATGCGCCGCAAAGGCGATACAGAGGAGAAAAACGCCCGACCCGGGCACGTATATCGGCGAGGGCAAGATCGCAGAGTTCATCCAGATCATCAAAAACGAAGAGATAGACCTCGTGGTCTTTGACAATGAACTCTCGCCCTCGCAGACAAGAAATCTCGAAAAAGAGCTTTCCTGCAGAGTCATAGACCGAAACACCCTTATCCTTGATATTTTCGCCGACAGGGCGAACACCGCCGAGGGCAAGCTCCAGGTCGAGCTCGCCCAGTATAAATATCTTTTGCCGAGGCTTTCCGGCATGTGGGGCCACCTGGTCCGTCAGACGTCGTCGGGCGGAAGAAGCCCCATAGGCACCAGAGGTCCGGGCGAAACCCAGCTCGAAACAGACCGCCGCCACATAAGACATAAAATATCCGTACTTGAGCAGAAGATATCCGACATAAGGAAAAATCGCAGCGTCCAACGGGACAAAAGGCTGAAAAGCGGCGTCCCCACTGCTTGCCTCATCGGGTATACCAACGCCGGTAAGTCGACCTTGCTCAACGCCATGTCGGGCGCCGGAGTGCATACGGCTGACCGCCTTTTTGATACGCTGGATCCGACTACGAGGACGATCAGGATGGAAGACGGGCGCACGCTCATCGTTTCCGACACGGTCGGATTCATACGCAAGCTGCCCCACCTTCTGATAGACGCCTTCAAGGCTACCCTCGAGGAGCTGGTCTACGCGGACGTTCTGGTCCACGTCATAGATCCCTCCAATCCTCAGTGGAGAGAACAGGCCCAGGTCGTGGACGGGATCATCGACGAGCTGGGAGTGTCCGACACTCCGAAGATCACGCTTTTCAACAAGATAGACCGCCTGACAGAGGAGGATCTTCCGAGGCAGACCGGCGCGCTTTACTGCTCCGCGCTGAAAAGGATAGGCGTCGAGAGGCTTTGCGAGCAGATACTCAACGCCGCAGGAAGAGACAAAATAGAGTCCGAGTTCCTTATCCCGTATTCAGCGGGCGGGGTCCTGGACGCCCTTTACAGCAAGGCAAGAGTGAGCGGCACTGAATACGCGGAAAACGGGATAAAAGTAAACGCCCTGTGCAGCGAGCATATCAGGGGAGCATTCAAGGAGTATCTTGTAAAATGACGGAAGAGCGTTATAAGGTCCCGGCAGGCGACGGACAAGGGGAATACGTCGAACAAAAGTCGCGTTTTTTATCCTTTGTCCATCACGTCGAAAACCAGCGGCAGACGGCCGATATAATCGCGGATTATAAAAAGAGATTTTGGGACGCTTCCCACGTATGCTACGCCTACGTTTTGAGGTCGGGCGAAATGAAATACTCGGACGCCGGCGAGCCCAAAGGGACGGCCGGTCTTCCGGCGCTCGAGGTGCTGCGGAGGGAAGAGATCTTCAACGTCATCTGTGTGATCGTAAGATATTTCGGAGGTACGCTGCTCGGAGCCGGGGGACTCACGCGAGCTTACGCGAAGGCGGCAAAGCTCGCGCTTGACGATGCTGGCGTCGGCCTGATGGTGCCAATGGTCAAAATGGTCGCCCGCGATTTTCCGTATAAATTTTTGGACGTTGTCAGGCACCGGTGCGAGCTTTGCGGCGCGCGCGAGATCGACTGTGAATTCGGAGAGAACGTTACTGCCTGGTTCAGCGTCGAAGAGGGGAACGAGCGGGAGGCGGCAAAATCCGTGTCCGAAGCGACCGCAGGAGCGGTCGAGCTGGAGCCTGTTTCCGTAGAATTATTTATAAAAAAATTATAAAAGAGAAAGAAAAAGAGAAAAAACATCGTATTTAATAAGTTGTAAGGGAAATGAGGTGATAAGTGTGACAGTCAGAGAAATGATAGAGCAGAAAGAGTTGAAATATCTGTCTCCTCTTGCCGTAAAAGCCTGTGAATCACGCGGAAGACTCATCTCCGAGGAAGAATCGGATACGCGGACATGCTTTATGCGCGACCGCGACAGGATAATCCACAGCAAGGCGTTTCGCAGACTGAAGCACAAGACCCAGGTTTTCCTTTCTCCGGAAGGAGACCATTACCGCACCAGGCTGACCCACACGCTGGAGGTCTCACAGATAGCCAGGACCATCGCGAGAGGGCTTGAACTCAACGAGGATCTGACCGAGGCCATCTCGCTGGGTCACGATCTCGGACATACCGCTTTCGGTCACGCCGGCGAGCGCGCGCTCAACGAGGTGTGCTCCTTTGAGTTCTCGCATAACCGCCAGAGTTTGAGAGTGGTCGATAGGATAGAGAAGAACGGAAAGGGACTGAACCTTACCGCCGAAGTGCGAGACGGGATACTCTCCCACTGCAGCGAAAACGCGTTTACGTCAGAGGGCAGGATAGTAAGGTACTCCGACGTCATCGCTTACATAAATCACGATATAGACGACGCTTTGAGAGCGGGCATCCTGTCAAAGGACGATATTCCCCGGGAAATAACCGCCGTCCTCGGAGACTCCCACAGCCGGAGGATCAACACTCTCGTAAAAGCGGTGATCGACTTCGGCAGAGAGAACTCGGCCATCGGGATGGACGGCGCGGTGAAAAAAGCCATGGATCAGCTCCATGAGTTCCTTTTTGAAAACGTTTACCGTAACCCGATAGCAAAGAGCGAAGAGCATAAGGGACAGGATATCCTGAAATCCCTTTATCATTATTTCAACGAGCATCTGGATATGCTGCCCGACGAATACCGCGCCATCGCCGGCGAGGACGGGGACGAAAGGGCTGTCGTCGATTACGTTTCGGGCATGAGCGACAGAT
>JAEEGL014064587.1_pt1 | contig 19005 bp, 13 predicted proteins | sample 9134231 | NCBI WGS metagenome assembly JAEEGL01 (sample SAMN16246548, study PRJNA631951) | gut metagenome | biome: gut microbiome; feature: rumen; material: fiber-attached | host: Bos | place: Iran: Karaj | collected 2018-10 | reverse complement strand
ATTTGAACCCGGAGCTTTTCAGTTTTTTTCAGGCCCTTTTCCGCCGCTTTTCGCCATTTCCTTGAAATATAATAACTTATGATAACGCTTTTGTCAATAGTTTTATCATTATTATCAAAAAAATGGCTTAAAAATCACAATTTGCTGTCATATTTGCGGTCAAATGGACGGGGGAAATCTTCCCCCCATCATTTTTTTTGTAAAAATTGCGGAGGGAGCCCGGATATTCAATCCCATATTTTTAAATTCAAGCGCAAAAAGGCCGGAAAGTCAAGGGAAAAAAAACGGAGCCTTCCGGCTCCGCTTCCCTTCCTAACCCGCGAGGGCTTCGAAGAAGGACTCGTCCTGGTCAGCCTTCAGCTTGTCCTTCACGGCCAAATAGAAGTTCAGGACGAAGGCGTCGTTCGCGCGCGCGAGAACTTCCGGCGGCGGGTCCTGGTCAGTGTCAGCGTAAGGCTTGAGAGCCTCCGCGCAGCACTTCGGATATTCGATTCCAAGCTTCGAGCAAAGCTCGCCGTCGCCAAGGTGGGCCCTCGCCACCGCCTCAAGAAGTTTCTTTTCGTTCGCTTCTGTCATACAATTACCTCCTTATGACATCTTGAATTATAAGTCAGCCGAAGGCCTTTGTCATTAAAGCTGTGCTTGAATTTTTCTTTTTCTCCGCGGGGCGGGAAACAAGACGGCGCAACGTTGCGCCGTCATAATTCGGAGAAAAAAAAGGCTCCCCGGAACTGACTTGGGGAGCTGTTATGCAAGTGAATGCGACGCCGGTTTCGGAGGTCGGCCGGCGACAATGCAAAGAATAGCGCGAAAAGCGCCAAATGTCAACCCTTCCGTTTTGGAAAGGCGGCGTGGAACTCAAGACGGCGCAACGTTGCGCCGTCATAATTTGGGGACAAAAAAAAGGCTCCCCGGAACTGACTTGGGGAGCTGTTTTGCAGTGAGTGCCGGAGCCGGATCCGGAGGCCGGCCGACAATCAACACAATAGCGCGAAAGGCGTTAATTGTCAATCTTCCCGCCATGGAAAGGCGGCGTGGGAGCTCAAGACGGCGCAACGTTGCGCCGTCTTCAGGCTGAGCGCGGCGAACGCGCTCAGCCCCTCCTCTTCTTTTCGTCGAAAGCGAACGTGACTTTTTGGGCCGCCGTGTCGTAGAAAAGCTTCGCGGAAAAGGCCTTCCCCGCCTTGCTCTTCATTTTCTTCTCGCCCGTCTTCCCTCCCGAAAGAAGCTTCTTCGCGTCGGACGCGGTGAGCCTCGCGCCGCAAATTTCCTTCCAAATGGAGAATTCGCATTTCGGCTCGGTGTTCCAGCCGGAGCAGAACCAGCTCTTCTTCCCTTCCATGACTGGCTTTCCGCAAAGCGGGCATTTACCCAGGGCTTCGCGCGCGAACGATTCCACCTGCGGCTTTATTTTCGCAACTTCGCGGACGAAACCCTCTATGCCCCTTTCGAATTCTTCCGGCGAATTCTCGAGAGCCTCCTCCCATTCGGTCGTCTGCCTGATTCCGGCGATTTTCGCCGTAAGCGGGTTTTTGAACAAAAGGGAAAGCAGGAAAAAGCCCTTGTCGGTCGCGTAGAATTTTTTCTTTTCTTTCACGAGGTATTGGTCGGTTTGGAGCTTCTTGATTATCTCGGCCCGCGTGGCCGGAGTGCCGAGGCCGGCCATCTTCCCCTCGCCTTTCGCGACCGGGTTTTTCATGAAGGCCAAAAGGCTCGCCTCCGTGAATTCCTTTTTCGGCTGGGTTTGCTTCTTCTCCACCTTCGGGCTTTCCAGGCGGGCGCTCCGTTCGTCGAAGGAGTCGGCCACGGCCTCGTCGCCGTCCTTTTCGGAGCAGGCCTTCCAGCCGGCCGAGACGACGATTTTGACGGAAGCCTGCCATTCGTATTCGCCGTTCATGGCCCTTACGCGCTTCTCGTCGTAGACGAAGGGCGGCATGACGGCCATGAAAAACCTTTCGGCGACAATGTTCCAGACGTTCCTTTCGGCCTCGCCCGCCTTCGCTGGAAGCTTGTTCAGCGGAATCAAGGCGAAGTGTCCGTCGACCGCTTCGGACGGGGCGAAAACCCTCTTGTTGGACTTCGAGATCAGTGACTCGTCGCAATGCTTTGAAATCGCGAAGTCGCCTTTGAGTAGGTCGAAAACCTTCTTGAATAGGCCCACGTCGCCGTCTCCCATGGTGCAGGAGGACGTTCGCGGGTACGAAAGGCACTTGTATTCCTCGTACAATTTTTGCGCGGCCGCGAGAGTCTGGGCCGCCGTGTAGTCGAAGCGCTTCGCGGCGAGCATTTGAAGGGCCGTGAGGTCCAGGAGCTTCGGAGCCGGCTCGAACTTTCTTTCCGTCTCGGCGGACGCGGCAACCTTTCCGTCCGACTCGGCGCGGGCCACGGCCTCGGCCGGAACCTTCGATTCGGGAGGAAAGGAGGTTTTCTTCGTTTCCGGATTCACGAGAAGCGCCGGCGCGGAATTTCCCGAACCGTCGACAAGGGAGGCCGTCGCGACAAGGTAGGGCTCCGAAACGAAATTCTTTACCTCGTTGTTCCTTTGCGCGACGGCGGCCAGAACCGCCGTCTGGACCCTTCCCACCGGAAAGGTCGTGCGCCCGCCGGCGAGAAGCGTGGCGAACGGGGACATGTTCATTCCGACAAGCCAGTCGGCCCTTTGCCTCGCGTAGCCCTTCCGGGCCAGCTGGTCGTACTCGCTCCACGGGAGCGCGTCCTCTATCCCCTTTTTCACCGTGTCGGGCTTGAGCGCCGTGCTCACCCAAAAGCGGCGGCAGTTGCTTCCCGGGACGACCTCCGCGGCGGCGAAAACCTCGCGGGCGATGAGCTCGCCCTCCCTGTCCGCGTCGGTGGCGACAATTATGCGGTCCGACTTGTGCTTTCTAAGCAGCTTGACGACAAGCGAGCAAAGCTTCTCCTCGCCTTCCTTCGGCTGGTAAATGTAAGTTTCGGGAATTATAGGCAGGTTCTCGAAAGACCACCTTCTGTACTTTTCGTCGTAAGCTTCCGGCTTCACAAGCTCGAACAGGTGGCCGTGGCAATGCGCGACAGTAACGCCGTCGCCCTCCCAGACTCCGTCTTTTCCCCGCGAGGCGCCGAGCGCCTCGCCGAAGGATTTCGCAACCGACGGCTTTTCCGTGAGAATGAACAAAATTGGCTCCTTCTTTCGCGCGAGCCAAATGATGCCGTTTTTACGGAATTTTGTCAACCTCGGCCGCGGCCCGCGACGAACCCTTTTTAATTGCCGCAAGGTCCCGATTGAACCTCCCACCCGGAAGGAAATTTCCGGCTCGCGCGAAGCGCGGCCGGAAAACTTTTGTCATCCGAGAGACAGGTTAAGACGGCGCAACGTTGCGCCGTCTTATTCAAAGAGTGGCCGACTCTCCGAGAAGGAGGACGCGGAAGGAGCACGGCATCCAGGCCTTTGCTTCGGCAGACTTCGTCCACGCCTCGCCTTCCGCGGAGCTTCGGAAAGTCCTGGCCGCCGACCGGCCCCGAGCCTCCCTGTTGTCCGGTCCGACGGAAACCCATTCCGTCTCCCCGGTGTCGCAATTAAAATATCCCGCTTGAACGAACCATCGGTCCATGTCGAATCCTCCAAGACAAGGATAGCGCTCAAGGCATAATTTGTCCACACCGCAAGACGGCGCAACGTTGCACCATCTTAAAAACCGGCCAGCCATCCAAGCGGAAAAGGCGACCGGCAAGCCGCAAGCTTCCCAAAACAAGCAAAATCAGGCTGGTAGGAGGATAATGCACTCTAATAAGCAACAGTCAAGTGATTTGTCCGAAAGGCAAGATAAAGAAAAGTGACGCCAGTCTGTTGTATTTCTTTGTATTATAACGGTTTAGTGTGACGCCACCCGTGTTTTTTCGGCGTCACTTTTGCGTCACTTTTGCGTCACTATGGCGCGGCGAAACTGTTGACAATTCCGAACGCCGGCGCTAACATTGAGGCATGGAAAAAAAAGCGGAAACGCAGAAGAAGAGCAACGCGGGACGGAAACGGCTTCCCGAAAGCGCGACCAAGACCGTCTCGATTTGCGGAACCGAGAGGCAAATCGAAGAGCTGAAAAAAAAAGCCGCGAAAGAAAAAACTTCCGTGAGCCGCTTCGTCATGAAAGCCTGCGGAATAGAGCGTCAAGACGGCGCAACGTTGCGCCGTCTTGAAAACCGGAAAGAAACAAAATGACCGAACCGAACGAAAAGGAAAAGCGCGAGAAAAGGGAGCGGAAGCTTCTCAAGGAAATGGCGGGCCTCATAGACTACGAGTTCATGAAGGTGGACTGGAGGCCGCCGAAAAGAACCAAGTCGACCGACACGCTCCGACAGACAGGGCTTCTTCTGAAAGACCTGAACAGGATGCTCGCGCTTTCAGGAAAGAGAGCGAAACGAAAAGCCGAAGAGCCGAAGTACAGGGGCGGAAACGCGAGCCAAAGATGCACGGTAAAAATGAGGTATTTTGACAGCGAAAAAACGCACCTAAATTTCGTCCGAAGCTACATGCCGCAAAAGAACAAGGACGACGTCGCCGTGAAGCCGAAGCTGTTCGGACCGGGGGACGACGAGCTCACGGAAGAGCAAATCGGGGAGTACGAGAAAAAAATAACCCCACTGCATTTCCGATTCGTCGTCTCTCCGGAAAGCCAAAAGGTGCCGCTCAAGGCCGTCGTCCGTTCCTTAATGAGAAGGCTCGAAGCGGAGACAGGATTTTCGCTTACATGGGTCGCTGTCGAGCACCACGACAGGCCGATGCAGCACGCGCACGTCCTTGTGAACGGCGTCGACGCGAAGACCGGAAAGGAGATAAGGTTCCCGCGGCGCGTCGTGACGACCGCCGCTCGCGAGGCGGCCCAGGCGGCGTGCACGCAGCTTCTTGGGGCCCCTTCGGCGGAAGAAAGGAAGAAACGAAGGCAGAACCTTCCGCTCGCCCAAAGGTACACGACGCTGGACGCGGAAATAGACTCAATCGCGCTCAAGTTCGACCCTCCAAAAGAAGTCGGAGGCTCCTACTACGAAAAGGCAGTCGTCGCGAGGAACGAGGAGCACGAAAGGAGGCTCCGCAGGCTCGTCGACATGGGGTTCGCCCTCGAATTCAAGGCCAACAAGCCGCCCGTGTTCTACCTTGAGAAGAATTGGACCAAGAAGCTCAAGACCGCCGGAAGATACAACACGTACCTCACGGCGAGGGCGAGCCTCGCATACACAAGCGCCTGCAACCTCGAGCAGTACACGCCGGAAGCGGGAACGGTCGAAGGCGTTGTTACGGGCGTGTTCGCCGCGAACGACGACGAAAACTGGACAAACGGAATCGTCATCGAAAACAAGGGCGCTGGAAAGGCTTGGTTCCTTCCTTTATGGAAGCTTCCCGAAGAAAACGTCAAGGGCAAAATGGTGAAGATAACGGCCGCGAAAAACCAAAAAGGCCTTCTATCGCCGAAAATCATACTTCTCGAAAAGTAAAAGGAGAAACAAGACGGCGCAACGTTGCGCCGTCTTAATTCGGAGGACTAAATGCAAAGAAAACAAAAATTTAAATTCATAGACCTGTTCGCGGGAATCGGCGGCTTCCACCTCGCGCTCTCAAGCCTTGGCGGAGAAGCCGTTTTCGCAAGCGAATGGGACAAGGACTGCGCGGAAGTTTATGAAAGAAACTTCGGCTTGAGGCCGGAAGGGGATATTACCAAAATATCCGAAAAAGACGTTCCGGACCATGATGTCCTTTGCGCGGGCTTTCCCTGCCAGGCTTTCTCCATAAGCGGAAAACGGATGGGCTTCGAGGACAGCCGCGGAACGCTGTTTTTCGACGCGGCGAGAATCGCAAAGGAAAAGAGGCCGAAAGTCATTTTTTTGGAGAACGTCAAGAACCTCGAAAAGCACGACGGAGGAAAGACGCTTTCGGTCATAAAAGAGACCCTCGACGAAATCGGCTACGACGTTTACTGTAAGGTTCTCGACGCGGCGAGGTTCGGAGTCCCGCAAAGCCGGAAGAGAATTTATTTCGTCTGTTTCAGAAAAGACCTCGGAGTCAAGGGCTTCGACTTTCCGGAAGAAGAGAAAACTGAAAGGCACGTTTTGGACATACTGCTTCCGGACTCAGAGACGGAAAAGTACGCGGTCGACAGAAACGACGTTTTTATTGACGACACAATAAAAGAAGAATTTTCCGGCAAGCCGCTCAGAATTGGAACAGTCAACAAAGGCGGGCAAGGAGAGAGAATTTACAGCCCGTACGGAACGGCCATAACCTTGTCGGCCTACGGCGGCGGAGCCGGAGCGAAGACCGGGCTTTACCGGATAAACGGAAAGATAAGGAAGCTCGCGCCGCGGGAGTGCGCCCGCCTGGACGGGTTCCCGGAAAGCTTCAAGATCGCGGACAGGGACGGAGCGGCGTGGAAGCAGTTCGGAAACTCGGTTGTCGTGGAAGTTTTGAAAAGAATAATGAGAAAGGCGCTTGAAAGAAAGGAGGTGGCCGAAAGCCTTTTCCCGGCGTAAGACGGCGCAATGTTGCGCCGTCTTCATAAAAAAAATAAAAATATTTTTTCAAAACTGTTGACAAACGCCATACAAAGCGCCATAATCAGCCTCAACGCGAAAGAACAGCCTTTCAACGAGCATGGCGCGAGCTTGAATTCAAGCCTTCGCTTTTTTCCGGGGAACGGAAAGGAGCGGAAATGGCAAAAAACGAATTTCTCAGGCAGAAGAACGGAAAAAAGAGCGCCAGAAAAATAATGTACGACCTGATCGGACTTCTCGTTCCGGTCGGGATTCTTGTCGCGGGAATCTTCATCGCCACACAAAAATTCTCCGAAATGGTCGGGTACGACTTCACTTTGGTGAACGACCCTATATTCGTCACACCCTGCGAGCCCGCAAAGGGAACGCGGCCCCTTTACCGCGTCCACCCCGACAGCCGCCCGCCGCTCGTCGGCTTCTCAAGGAAGCTCTCCGCGGAGAAGCCGTACCTTGTCCATTACGACTACAAGACGAAAAGATGGGTTCCGGTTTATCCGATTTTCAACCCATTCGTAATAATGATAACGATGTTCACGCAGCCGTTCAATCAGAAAGTGCAGAACGCCATAAGCGCGGCGTCCGTGCCTATTTGGGTTTCGGCGGCTATATCCATCTTCACATGGCTTGTCCTCGCGGTAATCAGGACAATCGGCATGAACAAGAACGAGAATTTCTACGGAACGGCGCGATGGGGCACGAAGAAGGACTTGAAGAAGTTCGGACTGTGCAAAAAGCATGGCGTCGTCCTGTGCCAGCAGTATTCGGCTGAATCGAAGGCGATAATCAACAAGGCCGGAAACTTCGGATTGAAGATGATAAGGACGAGCCGGCTCGTCTGTCACGCCGGAACGAGCCACACTTTGATGATAGCCCCGACGCGCTCAGGAAAGGGCGTAGGCTCAATCGTCCCCACGTGCGTGACGTACAGGGAGTCTATGATCATCTTTGACCCGAAAGGAGAGCTTTACAACATGACGGCCGGCTACAGAAAGAGGTTCGGACGCGTAATCAAATTCTCGCCGGTTCAAATGGAGACCGCCTGCTTCAACCCGCTTGAGGAGGTAGAGCTCGACGAGAACGCCTTCCGCGACATCGGAACCATTCTAACGAACTTGTTCCAAAAAAGCGACAAGGGAAGCGACTCTAACTCAGACTTCTTCGACAACAACGCCCGCGACCTTCTCACGGGAGTCATCTTCCACGTGCTTTCGGCCGTCGACGGCTCCGGAGAGATGCTCTATCCAAAAAAGGAAAGGAACATCGCGGGAGTCCTCCGGGTCCTTTCGCGCGCGGCGAGCGGCGACGAGGATGAAGGCGGAGAAGACGGAGCGAAGGCCGGCGAGGCGCTCCTGGACGAGATGGTCACTTCAAGGCACCTCGACAAGAACGGAAAGGAAAGCGAATTCATACACGGAATCGTCCTCGACGTCGCGATGAGCGCCAAGCAGCAGCACGCGAAGGTCCGCGCGGACATAATGCAGACAATACAGTCGAAGCTGAACCTTTTCCGCGACCCGTTCATAAAGCACGTCACAAGCAAGTCGGACTTCAAGCTCCAAGACTTCTACGACTCGAAGGAGCCGATCTCGCTTTACTTGACGCTTCCGTTCGGAGACATCGACAGAATCATGCCGATATTCCAGCTCATCATCGACTTCATCCTCCGCCGCTTCTCAAGCGGAGAGCTTAAGGCCGGAGAGAAGGAGAAGAAGCTCAAGCACCCGATTCTTTTCCTTTTGGACGAATTCCCGACGCTCGGCAACATGAAATTCCTCGCGACCTCGATGGGAATTTTGGCCGGCTATGGCCTACGTTTCTTCATCGTCGTCCAGGCGTACCAGCAGCTCGTTAAGATATACGGACAGGAGAACACCTTCATAGACAACTGCCGTTACATCATCATTTACGCCCCGAACAACCCCCAGGACGCGGAGAAGTTCTCGAAGATGATGGGAAAAGAAAGCGCGACAAAAGAGAGCCTTTCCGTTTCGGGAAGCCGCTTCGCCGTGGCCTTAAACAACCTCAACGCGTCGGCGCAGGAAATCGCGCGAGACCTCATAAATCCAGACGAGCTCCAAAAGCTTCCGTACACCGACTGCATAGTTCTCGGCCACAACATGCCGCCTTACATGGGAAAGAAGTGCGCCTTCTACGACGACGACCGCTTCTCATGGAAGGTGTTCTTCGAGAACGTCGACACCGGCGAGGTCAAGACCGGATTCAAGGCGCCTTACGACCAAAAGGACATCGACGCGGAGACGGCGGGACTTCCTTCGCAGGCCGGAAGGACGGAGGAGCCAGAAGCCAAGGCGAGCGAGGAAAGGGAGCCGGAAACGAAGGCGGAAAAGGAGGCGTTCGACCCCATAGCCTTCATACAACAATACAAGGCGGACGACGAGACCGGAGAGGTCGAGGAATGGGACGCTCCGTTCACCGGCGAGGACGACGAGAGCTCGCCGCCGCCGAGGGTTTCGAAATTCTCTCCGGAGGACTTCGACGAGGAGGCTGAAATCGTGGAGGATGAAAAAGAATGAAAGAAAATTCAATAAGAAAAACAATAAGGTTTAGAGAAACAACATGCAAAAAAATTGCCGACCTCAGCAAGGAGTGGGGCCTTAGCGAAAACACTGTCATTGAAAAACTCATCTCAAACGCATGGAACACATCCGTGACAGACGAGAACATAATCCTCGCCAGGCTGACGGCGATAGACAAGAGAATTGCCCTCCTAAGCAACAAATGCGAGACCTTCTTCAAGTTGATTTACTTCATCCTTCCCAACATTTTCGCGCGACTTCCGCCGCTTCCGAAGGGAAAGGACGAGGCCAGCCTCGCTCTCGACAGGGGCTCGAACGTGATGCAGAAGCTCGTGGCGCTGTTCCGCAAGGACGAAAGGGAGCACGACATCAGGTTTCTCCAGTCCGTCTACGGCGACACGCAGGAAGCGCTTGAGGAAAGCTACGAAAGGAGCTGAGACGGATGGCCGAAAACGAAACGCTGAGCGGAAGGCAGGAGAAGCTCAAGCGAGTCTATGAAAATTTCCTCGCGGACCTCGGGCCGGTGCAGGACTTCGTCGAAGACCCGAAGGTGACGGACATTAAGATTCCGGGAACGGGGGAGATCATCGTCGAGAAATTCGGCGTCGGAAAGGTGTTCACGGACATACGCCTTCCGCCGGAGCGCGTCGAAGGTATAATTCTCTCGGCGAGCGCGATGATGAACATTCCAATCGACTACAGCAGGAAGTTTCCGAAGCTCGAGTGCGTGCTCCCGAAGCCGCACAGGCTCCGCTTCACGGGACTCTTGCAGCCGGCTGTAGACGAGCCGCAGATAGCTATGAGGCGACCAAGCTCCAAGATATTCTCCCTGGAGGAATACCTTGAGAACGGACAGATGGAAAGAGACCAGTACGACCTCGTGTGCAAGTGCATCGAGGAACGGAAAAACATATTGGTAGGAGGTAGCACAGGAAGCGGAAAAACCACTTTCACGAAAGCGATTCTGAAAAAAATGGCGGAATACACGCCGAAGGACTGTTTCTACATAGTGGAGGACGTTCCGGAATTGCAGTGTCCCGCGCGGGACGTGACGTTCATAAACGCCACGAGGGAAAACGCGGCTGAGGCGGTCCGAGAGGCTCTAAGGTGGAGTCCCAATCGGATTATTTTCGGAGAGTTGAGGTACGGCGAGACCGCCGAAGAGCTCATAAACGCGTGGAACACGGGCCACACCGGAAACGTGACCACTATCCACGCCGACACGGCGGGCAGCATGCTGCTTCGCGTCGAGGAGATACTCTCCCAAGTCATAAAAGGCAAGCTTCCGGACTTGACGAAGACCATACATCTTTGCGTCCACCTCAAGAGGGAGCCGGGAAAGCCGCCCGTCGTCGACGAGGCGCTTCCGATAACGGCCGGAACGGGAGCTTTGCTGGAGATACTGAAAAGGAACGACCTCGCGTAGGCGCGCCTTTTCGCTATGCGAATTCAAAACGGCTTTGTAAAGCCATAATTAGTCAAAGGAGATTGAAACCATGAAAAAAATTTTGGGCTGGTGCGAAAAGCACAAGACTGTAATTTTGGCGGCGCTCTTGGCGTGCGCATCGCTTTCGGGAGCGTTTGCAGGTTCAAGCGGAGTTGCCGGGGAAATGGACGACAGAGTGTTCAGCATCGTAAGCTTCTTCAACAACGGATGGGTCAAGGGCGTCTGCGCCTTGGCCCTCATAGCGGAGTGCCTGGGACTTTTGTTCGCGGGCGGACAGAACCCGCAGATCTTCAAGAAATTCCTTCCGGTAATCGCCGGAACAGTCCTCTTCATGTGCGCCGGAAAAATCACGACAATCATCTGGGGGGCGAGCCCGGACTTTAAAACGGATTTGCAGAGAGAGGAAAACACAATGGTAATTCCTGCCGGAAGCGGAAATCCGATTTGGGAACTTGACGTCTCATGGACATAACAGAATTCTCGATGCCGGTCCACAAGAGCTTCCAGCAGCAGGACCTGATACTGGGGCTCAAGAAGCCGGTGTTTCTAATCGTTTTCCTCGCGTTCGTCCTCATGGCGTACCTGTTCAAGGCTTGGATAGGCTTCGCCATAGCGGCGGTAATCTATATACCCGCGAGGATTTTGACCAACATTGACCCGGACATGCTCGAGATAGCGCTTTCTTCGCTCACCGAGCCGGACCGGCTGGAGGGATGATGCTTGGAGTCGACTTCATAGGGAGAAAATTCAAGCTTTCGCAAAAGGAAAGGGCCGACAAGCTCGCTTACTACCTTCCGTGGAATTTTCTCATCGGGGGAAAGAACGACGGAATCGTGTACCTGAAGCCCGGGGCCCTCATGCGGACGTACGCGTTCACTTGCCCCGACTTGGGAAGCGCGCCCGCCGAGACGATAAACGCGACGAGCTTTTACTTCAACGAGGCCATCCGCCGCCTGGGCGACGGATGGGCCTGCCATTTCGAGGCGAGAAGGGAGTATACCGACAAATATCCCGGCTCGAAGTGGAGCAACATGCTGGGCTTCCTCATCGACGCGAGAAGGAAGGACCTTTACAGGAACAAGAACCCGCATTTCTTGAACTACTACTTCCTCACGATGACCTACGCGGTCAAGCCCGACGCGATGAGCAAGGCTTCGAGCCTTCTTTACAAACAAGACGGCGGCGGAGAGGACTACTTCGACATGGAGCGCATAGAGAAGGAAATCCAGCTCTTCCGCGACGTGACCGAAGGAACCGTAGCCTACATAAAAAGCCGCATGGACATGAGGCCGTTGGACGACGACGAAATCGTGACCTACATCAAAAGCTCCATTTCGACAAGGTGGAGGCCGTCGTTGGCCCCGAGGGAGCCGGTGTTCTTCGACCAGTTCATAACCGACGAGGACATGGAGACCGGAAGCTGCCTCAAGATCGGGAACCGCTACTGCCCGATGGTCGCCATAAGGGACTTTCCGGCGGAGACCTATCCCGCGATTTTCGACCTATTGAACAAAGCCGAAATCGAGTACAGGTGGGTCACGCGCTGGATAGGAATGGACAAGGCGACGAGCTCCAAGCTCATCGAAAAGTACCAAAAGCACTTCAACAACTCGAGGAAGAGCTGGGGCCAGGTGTTCGTCGAGGCCGCGGGCCACTTCGAGACCGACCGCATGGACCCCTCGGCGATAGCGTTCGAGCAGGACACCAACGAGGCGAAGGTCGAGCTTTCGAAGGACATCGCGTCCTTCGGCTACTACACGAGCGTCGTGGAAGTGTGGCACGAAAGCTACGACGTCGCAATGGCGAACGCCCAGTACGTCCAGGGAATCGTGAACAGCTGCGGATTCTCGGCCAAGGTGGAGACGACAAACTCCTTCGGCGCGTGGCTCGGCTCGCTTCCTGGAAACACTTGGGCGAACGTAAGGAAGACGCTCCTTTCGTCGAAGAACTGCTCCCACATAATTCCTCTTTCGTCCCTTTGGACGGGTGACTTCTACAACAAGCTCACCGCCGAAAGATTCGGATGCTCTTCGCCGCTTCTAACTGCGACAAGCTTTGGAAGCCCGTTCTTCCTCAACATGAACGTGGGGGACGTGTTCCACGCCATCGTTTTCGGCCCTTCGGGAGCGGGAAAATCCACTTTCCTTTGCCTTCTCGAAAGCCAGTTCCTCAAGTACAAGGACGCGCAGGTCATAGTCCTCGACAAGGACAAGACGGCGCGCGGAGTGACGATGGGAGCCGGAGGAAGCTACGTCGAGCCTGGAAGCGGTGAAGTCGCGTTCCAGCCGCTCCGGGACCTTGAGACAGAGGAGGAGCTTTCGTGGGCCTGCGAATTCATAAGCCTGTGCCTTTCGGAGCAGGGAGTCCACACGGACGCGGACAGGAGCGAGACGATACGAAGGGCGCTTCTTCTCTTGAAAACGATGCCGAAGGAAAGGCGCACGCTCACGACCTTCCAGCAGTACGTCCAGGACAAGGAAGCGAAGGCCGGAATCCAGCCTTACACGATCGAAGGACAGTACGGAGCGATCTTTGACGCGAAGGAGACGACGCTCACTCTCGCGAAATTCACGATGATTGAGATGGGAATCCTAATGCGTATGGGAGAGCAATGCGTCACGCCGGCCTTGATGTACATATTCAGGCTCGTGGAAAGCCGCTTCGCCGCCGCGAACGACAGCGCGGGCCATCCGACACTCCTCGTCATGGACGAGGCTTGGGTTTTCCTTCAGAACCCTTACTTCGCGGAGAGAATCGACGACTGGCTCAGGACGCTCAGAAAGAGGCGCGTGGCGGTCGTCTTCGCGACGCAGGACGTCGAAAGCGCGGCGAAAAGCTCCGTCTCGTCGAGCATAATCTCGCAGTGCCAGACCAAATTCTTCCTCGCGGACCCGAACGCGGTCTCGGAAAGAATCGCGAAGCACTACGTCGAATTCGGGCTTGAACCCACGGAAATTTCGGCCTTGTCGCAGGCCATAATGAAAAAAGACTACTTCTACAAGTCGCCGCTCGGAGCAAGAATGTTCCAGCTTGAGCTCGACGACTTCCAGCTCGCTCTTCTGTGCCCGCCGAAAGCGGTGCTGGACGAGCTCGAGCGGAAATATGGAAGGAATTCAGGAAAACAGCTGGCCGAGGAAATCCTCGAGGCCCAGGGTTATTACGGAAAGCCGTACTTGAACGGCGGAGGAATAAGATGATGATTAAGCTTAAGAAAGCGAAGATTTTGGCGGCCTTTATGGCCTTCGCCTTGTTTCCGGCGACGCTCGGATGGAGCGGCTATCCGGTTTTGGACGTTTCGAACTTGATGGAAAACATCGAGTCCGTCTACCAGTATTACCAGCAGATACAGAACATGATCGAGCAGGTGCAAAACACCTACAAGAGAATCGAGCAGGCCGCGAACATGGTTAAAAACCTGAATTTCAACGACTTGCAGAATTTGGGAAACCGCTTCGCGAACATCGGGGACAACCCGTTCGAGGTCATCACAGCCGTCCACGACTCAGCTCACGACATCACCAAATCCGTCAACGCGAAGATGAACCGAATCCAAAATTTGAAGAACGAGCTTGCGAGGAAAAGCATAAAATTCGGGAACCAGCAGGTTTCCGTGGCGGACCTTTGCGGCGTCGGCGAGCCTGGAAAAAACGGGCTGACGTTCCTTGAAGGCGGCATCGAATACACTAAAAAAGTCGCCGAAAAGAACGCTAAGGCATGGTCGGATGGGTTGAGCTACAAGCAAAAAAGGGCCATTTGGAGGCATTTCGGAATGTCGCCGCAGAATTTCGCGATGACTCAAATCACGAAGCACAACCTTGAGACCATGGTTACGGAATCGAACATCAAGGGCACAGCGGACGCGATAAAGAAAACGATGGAGCAGGACGAGGCGGAAATAGCAGCGTCGAAAAAACTCATTGAGGAGGCGGCAAACACAGAAAGCATGGTCGCGCTTCAAAAAACGGCCGCGAACCAAGAGGCGGAAACAACAAGAGCCGTGAAGGACATGTGCCGCGAGCTCAACAAATTCCAAGGCCTCATGTCGTACTACGTTTCCGAAAGGACGATACAGCGCGACCACGACGCGAGACTCGAGGAAAAGAGAAAGAGAAACGAGGAAGACAAGCTGAGAAGCAAGGGAATCGACGCCGCGGCGGACGAAATTTAAGGGGAAAAAAATGAACAAGAAAAGAATTCTTTTGTTTTTCGCCACGCTATTTTTCGCCGTTTTCGCGGCGAGCGCCGACGCAATAACCGGAAGCGCGGGTTCCCAAAGATGGCTTTTGAATATAGCGAACATTTTCAGCCAAAATTGGGTCAAGGGGCTTTTCTGCCTCCTATTGATAGGACAGGCTTTGGGAATAATGATAAGCTCCGGGCAAAACCAGCAGATTGCGAAAACGCTCATAGCGTCGCTGATCGCGACCGGCGTTTTTTTCATAGCGGGTCTTATCGTGTCGAAACATTACGTTCCGAGCCTCGGATTCGGAAGAAGAAATTTCGCGCAGTTCAGCGTGAGCAAGATGTTCGACGTTCCGATAGTCATGGGAATGGAGGACTTTTTTGCGATGCTCTACGGCTTCCAGTCGTTCGTCGTCACCTTGGTCACGCTCGCGTGCTTCCTCAACATCGCCTTCAACTGCATTAAAGTCTGGGCCGGAACGCAGGAGCTTAAGAAGATGTACGTCGACATCATCTACAAAAGCGTTCTTTGCCTTCTTTTGATGAATTTTTATCCGTCCTTGCAAATAGGAGCTTTCCAACTCGCTACGGACATCGGAGCTCACGCGTCGGGAGGAATAAAAAGGCTTAATAAAGTATTCGCGCAGGCCGTTCTTTTTTTGAGAGAAGACGCGATGGACAAAATCCAAAAGTCAATACCTCTAGTAGCTGAAAAAGGGAGTTTTTTTAATAAAAAAGGGGAAGCTTTAGTTGACGCGAGGCTTGCTAGTCAAATGGCCCTTACTTACAACATAAGCAAGGAAAGAATCGAGCAATTTTTAAAAGAAAAGAATATTACTGAAGTTTACGCAACTCAAAAACTTGAAGACGAAACTTATTTAAAATCCGCTGGCAGAGCAAATTCTGGAGGACGTGGAACAAGGGTATCAACATCAGACGTTCAAAGATATACCGACATGAATGGAAATGTACAATTAGACGCAGATGAAGTTCATGTTACAATGATGGATATAGCAAAACAAAAAAGAGAAGCGGGAAAAAAACAACTGAAAAGTGACGCGAAAGCCGTTGAGAAGCAGTTCAACAAGCTTTTGGCGCTGTCCGAAATAATGACGGGCTATTCCGTGAAAGACATGGCGGAATGGGACGAAAACGAAAGAAAACAAAGGCTTAAGGAGATGATGGACGACACCAAGCAGCTTGAGTACAGTCCTTATCTTGCCGACAAAAACGGAAACCAAACGCAAATTCTTTCCCCTTCAAGCCTTATGAAAACTCAACTACTGCTTAGCGACGCGCTGGCTATGAGCTGCGCGTACGAGGACGCAACATCTCAAGGAGAGCATAACGCCGACGGACTTGACGAGAATTTCAACGCTACGAAAGACATAATGGACGAGGACGATTTTATTGAAAAAAAGAAAAAATATATAAACGGCGGAAACCTTCTTTGGGACGGTTTGAAAGCCGCTTTCATTTCAATTCTTTATTGGCTTGCCGGCATGCTTTGCACGATCCTCGCGATGGTTGAATATACGATGGTCGTTTGGGAGTACGCGCTCATAACAAGCCTCGCGACGCTGTTGATTCCGTTCCTTTTCCTGGACGCGACGAAAAGCTTCGCGACTAACATAATCAGGATTTTCTTGCAGTATTTCGCGAAAATCATGGTCGTGACCATAGCGACGTTCTACGTCATGAACATGTTCATAAGCACGACGCTTTACTGCTTCCAGGCGGAAACGAGCCCGAACGCCGCCGTGTGCCTCGCCATCTACATTTTCGCATTGATTCTTGGAATAGCCTTCATTTCAGGCTCCGAGAAAATAGCCAACATCCTCTTCACGGGAAGCCCCGTCATGTCGATGGGAGACATCGTCAAGGGAGCGAGGGACGTCGGAATGGTCGCCGGAATGGCAGGCAGAAACCTCAAATCCGGCCTTGGCCTCGCGAAAGGAGCTGTCGGAGCGGCCCAGGGCGTTGTTCGCGGCGGACAGTCGATCGCCGCGTTCGGCAGCGGACTCAAGGCGGCCGGACAAGCGGCCCATGACGCCGTCACGGGCTCCGAAGGTTTCGTGAACGACGCCGAAGGACAGAAGATGGCAGACCAGGCCGCGGGAAGCGCGAGGCGGGCGTACGTCGGGGCGGGCCTCCGACAGGGTTTCAAGGACGCCGCCACCAAGCTCTTCACTGGCCGCGACGCCCAGCACTATAACGAAGATGGTAGCAAACTTTCATCAATGCACAGTTTCCAAGGAGTCGGAGGAAAGTGGCTTGATGATGAAGGACGCGAGATGGGAACTACGACCTATGGACGAGCAAAAGATTCTGCTCAAGTTGTCGCGAAGGAAATCGGACAAAACGCGGCGGACAAGCTGATAAACCCCAGCCGTGAGGGAGACCAAAGCATGCAGCGCGATTTGGAAAAGCCAGACAGCGTCGACCATCCGACAAAACGTTAAGTTTGCTGTAGAAAATTTTAAATTAAAAAACTGGCCGCCCGAAATTGGGCGGCTTTTCGTTTATCTGCTGTAGCTGAAGTCATTAGATTGTGTCTGATTCGAACGCTTCGGTCGCATTAACATGGCATATTCATTAGCAGTCCCATACGATTGTCCTGTCATTTTCCATCCTTGTTCCCCAAGTTGGTTCAGCTTTTCCAAATTTCTAACATCGGCTCGTGTGTATTCCCATTTGGTCAGCTCTTCCTCTTCCAACGACTTGCTCCTTGCGGCGGCGTTTTGCGCGGCCAGCCTCTCGTTCTCGGCCTTTATCTTTTCCGCCTCGGCGTTGAACCTCGCGGTCTCGGCGCGTATTCTCTCAATCTCATCGCCGCCGGGGCTCCGACGGCCTGTTTCGAACATGTCAAGTTCGCCTGAATTTTCGCTCATAATAATCCTCCTTTCTCTTGAAAAATTCTAAGCCCGGCCGCCTGTTTTGTCAAGCGGCTTGGCTAAAGTTTTTTTTATTGAACAACTAATACAGCCTTAAATAATCTTCAATCTTTATGTCTTTTTCTATTTTCTTGTTTGGCCTTGCCAAAACACTTTCATCTTCAAAAGCGTTCTTCATTCTTTCTATTTCGGCATTGGAACAGCCGTTCGCTTTTGCAAGATTTCGCCAGTTATCTTTCACAGCTGTTGCAATTCTCATTGCGTTTTCCTTGGCCTTTTCCATTGAAAGATTATAATATTTCGCTGTGTCCAATGCTAAAGAGAGCCTTTTTTGATTATTGTTTTCTGTAATATTCAAAGAAAGCTCGTTTCCAAGCGGATTTGGATTCACGTCAAACAAGGGCGCAAGCTTCCAGCCTCTTTCTGTCAGAATGAAATTATGATTTCGCAAATGGTCGTCAGTGTTGGAAACTAAAATGGAAAAAACAATGCGGTTCCATAATTCTTCCAGGTCTTTATTCGGCTGTATGCTGTTAGACTTGATGAAATCAACAAGCTCAAGGTAACTTGAACCATCCTTGCTGTCCGCTCCATCAATTTTGCCAAGCATAGTTAAGGCGGAAGCGCAGTGAACGCGCCTTGCTTTTCCGTTTTCATATTCACGGTCAAAGCGTTTGGTCATAAAGGTGCTTCCGTTCTCATTAAAATCTTTTCTCATTGTTTCGGGGATGTTAAGCCCAGACAAGCGGGCAAGGTCGCTTGTGACTTTTTCCCATGCTCCAACATTGTAATCATCTCTACGAGAAGGAAACTTTGCGATCCAAAGAACGCCGTTTGCGTCTTTTACGGTTGCCTTTGGCCTTGCGCCTCCCAATGAAGAGCCTGGATCCAACAAAAGCTTCAACGCCTTGTCATCCATAAATTCCGTTTTTTCAAAATCAAGAGAAGCCTGTTCCAATTTTCTTAGATTTTCAAAAGGAGGCACATTATAACTGTCATTTGCGGAAATAAAAGAGCCTTCTTTAGTTTTTTTTAATCTTAACGCGCCCATTCTGGATTCATCATTTATTCCAATTAAAAAATCGTAATCGCTCAACTCTTTTTCAGTCCGGTTTTCTTTTTCCGCTAACATGGCTTCTTTGCGCTTTAAAAGCTTTCTTCCCCATCTGTCAGGAAGACAATCAGAAAGAAAGCCAAAAATGCTTTTATCCTTTGGAACATATTGCCTTCCAAGCGTATTGTACAGATCCGGATCTAAAATTATATGCGAACATTCAGAAAGCCATTCTTGGGAATATTCAAAGGAATAGACAGACTTGCCGTTCCCAAAAACGCAATAAAGCGTTCCTATGAATTTTGGTTTTTCGAACCAATCCGCGTATATCAAAACTTCTTCATCATTCTTCACTAAAAGCCTCTTTATTGGCAT
>JAEEGL011089906.1_pt1 | contig 19005 bp, 17 predicted proteins | sample 9134231 | NCBI WGS metagenome assembly JAEEGL01 (sample SAMN16246548, study PRJNA631951) | gut metagenome | biome: gut microbiome; feature: rumen; material: fiber-attached | host: Bos | place: Iran: Karaj | collected 2018-10 | reverse complement strand
TGCGCCTCAGCAGGCGGCAGGCCAGAGACGACATGTGGTGAGGTGCGCGGACAACAGAAGTGCGCTCCTCGCACCGCCGCCCGCGGCGCCATAGGCGCCGCAGCAGGCCGGTCAGAGCGGACACGTCGTGCAGAGCTCCGGCAATTACAATGCGCCTCCCGTGCAGCGGCCCGCGGCGCCATATGCGCCGCAGCAGGCCGGTCAGAGCGGACGTGCGGCGCAGAAGCCCGTGCAGCAGCCCGTGGCAAAGGCGGGCGTATCTCGTATTGCCAAGCCCGCGCCGGCTCCCGCACCCGTAAAGAAGAAAAGGCCGAAATGGCTGCTCCCGGTTTGTATCGCCGGCGGCGCGGCGGTGATCGTTGCGCTCATCCTCGTACTGGTACTGACGGGCAATAAGGGCACGGAAACGAACGGCGGCGTCGCGCAACCGACCGCAACGCCGAAACCCGCGACTACGGCGGACGTGAACAATCCGGGTTCCGCAACCCCGCGTCCGGCACCGACACCCGCTGTAACGCCGACTCCGGCGTCTGATTTGGCCGGACGTTACAACATCGAAACGATAAAGGCGGCAAACGGCACCACAATGGATAGAGAGGCGATGAAGGAAGTCGATATCGATGTGGACAACACGTATCTGCTTCTCAATGCCGATATGACCGGTGTGCTGAGCCTCGATAACCAAGCGGCGGATATCACGTGGAGTGAGGACGGAACGTTCCGCTCGGAAGGGGAAGAATACCAATTCACATGGCAGGGCGACCAAGTCGAGATCACGATGAACATTCCGGATATGGACATGGCCGTGACCATGATGTTCCGCCGCGTCGGCGGGACGCAGGGCGGAACGGAGAACGGGATGGGCGGCGAGTGCGGCCAAAGCGCGAAATGGAGCTTTGACGGCGTGGACACGCTGCGCATTTACGGCAGCGGCCAAATGGATGACTACGAGTACACGACCGAGATCCCGTGGTACAATTTCAAAGCGATGATCGAGCACGTAATCATCGAACAGGGAATTACACATATCGGGCGGGGCGCGTTCTATTACTGCGAAATGACGGACGTGCAGATCCCTGCCAGCGTGCGCGAGATCTCCACCTACGCGTTTACGAACTGCAAATACCTGACAAGCGTTACGCTCCAAGGCTCGCCTATCACGCTCGGCGAGGAGGCCTTCAGCGGCTGTTCCGCGCTGACGAACGTTCGCTTCACGGGCAGCGTTTCTGAGATAGACATCAATGCGTTTTGGGGCTGTGACGCGACGGTCAGCTATCCCGCGAACGATACGTCATGGAATTCGTTCGTCGGAAAGGATTTCGGCGGGACTCTGACCTGGATCCCGTCGGGGAGCAGCAGCACGACCAGCGTCGTAAACCGCTATTACAGCGACAAGTATTCCATCGCGATCCCGGCGAGCTGGACGGGGCTGTACATGCTCGATGCAGACGGGGACAGCCTGACGCTCTCCCATGCCGCCAGCGTCAACGACGGCTATGGCGGACATGTGTTCACGATCAACCTTTACAAGAAATACTCCGATTTTTCGGACTTCCCCAGTTACGAGGTGATCGGAACGCTTTCCAAGGACGGCGATGATTATATTATGGTAGCGACCTATCCGACGGACGTGCAGTTTGCGCCGCAATATCAGAGTGAATACATGCAGCTGTACAGTTCCGTTTATGATGTGTTTCAGTATGTCAGCGGAGAAGGCGGATATGACTTTTCGTATCAATAACGGATCGTCCGTCCGAGCTTCGCGTTAAATACAGGTATAAAAAGGAGGAAAAGCCATGGCAATCACGGAGTGTGCACAGGGGCACCTTTATGATCCGGATGTTTACGCAGTCTGTCCCTATTGCAGCGGGGGCGCGAACATGATCAATTTCGATCAGGCGGGAAGGACCGCCGCGCCTGCAGGTTACGGCAGCGCGCCGAACGCGACTGTCGCGCCGGGTGCTTACGGCGGCGGTGCGCCGAACCGGACCGTGCCGATTCAAAACGACAATTCGGCGGGGAAAACCGTCGCGCCCGAAGGCTACCGCAAGAAGCAGGAAGAGGAGAATAAGACGGTCGGCGTTTTCAACAAAACGCACAACATCGAGCCTGTCGTGGGTTGGCTGGCCTGCGTCGAAGGCGCGGACAAGGGAAAGAGCTATGAGTTGTACGCGAAGATCAACACCATCGGACGCAGCAGCGAGAATGACGTCTGCATTCAGGGCGACGCCACGATCTCCCGCAAAAATCACGCACGGCTGGCCTACGATCCCAAGCATAACAATTTCCGCCTGATACCCGACGACAGCACCAACAACATCTACCTGAAGGAAGAGCCGATCTACACGCCGGCTCTGCTGAACGCTTACGATGTGATCGAGTTCGGCCAGAGCAAGCTGATCTTCGTTCCCCTGTGCTGCGAGCATTTTCGTTGGGACGCGGGAAATGATGAGGAGAAAGCATGAGCTTTTGGAAAAGACGGCGCGCGAAAGACGAACCCAAGGAGCCTGTGCCGCAGCCGCAGGAATCGGTCACCGTCCGGCCGGATGAGCCTGCTTCTCCCGCGCCAGCGGCGCCAAAGCGCCTGATCAGCTACCGGGTAGCTAATTTACAGGGCATCGGCAGCCGGGAACGGCAGGAAGATTCGTTCACGTTTGTCAATGCCATGGATGTGACGGAGATCCGGCGCAACGGGCTTTTGGCCATCGTGGCGGACGGCATGGGCGGAATGCGTGACGGAAAGGTCGCCAGCGAGGCCGCCATCGCCTGCATGAAAGCGGATTTTCAGGCTATGGATCGCAGCGGTGACATCGCCGCGCAGCTGAGGGACAGCGTCCTCAAAGCCGGCGCCAGTGTGTTCGACTGTCTGGGCGGCAGCGGCGGAAGCACCATTGTCGCCTGCATCTTTTACGAGGAGAAGCTTTGGTTCGCCAATGTCGGCGACAGCTACCTCTACCTGCTGCGCGACGGGCAGCTGCTTCACTTGAACCGCGAGCACAATGTGCTGCACGAGCGTTATCTTGAAACGATCCGAGCGGGCGGCATGGACCCGGAACCAGCCCGTTCGGACTGGGAGAAGGCCGCGCTGTCGCAGTTTTTGGGCATGGACGGCATGGACGACGTGGATTACCTGCGCCGCCCGCTGAAGCTGCACGACGGGGATCGTTTCCTGCTGTGTTCGGATGGCGTAGGCGGCGTGCTGTCGGAAGCGACGATTCAGGAATTCATGGAAATGGATACGCCCACGGAGACCTGTGCCGCCATGGAGAGGGCGATTTTGCTGCAAAACAACCGATATCAGGACAACTTTACTGCATTGGTCGTTCAGTGCGGTTATTAAAAAGGAGGAACTCTCGTGAAGAAGAGATTACTAGCGTTATTGGTCGTTATCATTCTCTCGGTCTGCATCTGCGTCCCGGCGCTTGCAGACTTTGATCCTGCAACGCGCAACAGCGTAGCGGTGGTCTACACCTGCCTGGATCTTGACGGCGGAGAATACGGATTTGGCTGGGGCTCCTGCTTCTTTGTGGGCGAACCCGGTCAGAACCCCACATATCTGATTACCAATTACCATGTCATTGAAGACTTCGTCGATTTCGGTCAGGGTGAGCTGACGACGGTCATGGTAAACGGGCAGCAGATGAACGGCAGGGCGAAGATCCGCGTTCACTACGATTCCAGAGATTATGAAGAAGGTTATGTCGTCGGCTACGACAGCCTCAAGGACATCGCGGTCTTGAAGCTGGGCAGCCCCACGACGAAGCGCACTGCGCTGCCGCTCCAGGTCCCCACGGATGCGATGGTCGGCTCTACGGTTTACGCGGTCGGTTATCCCGGTCTGGCGGAGAACGTGTTTGCGGATGCGACCTCCAGCTGGAGCAGCTCCGATTCGACCGTCACCAGAGGTACGATCAGCCGTCTGTTCCTGACTTCCGGTACCGGCGTCGCCAGCGTGCAGATCGACTGCGATATCAAGAACGGCAACTCCGGCGGACCCTTGGTCAGCGATAACGGCACGGTCGTCGGCATCAACACATGGGGCGTAGACGATGGAGCCGGATCGTCCATCAATTATGCCATCAACATCTCCGAGGCCATCCCCCTGCTGAACCAGTACAGCGTACCGTATGTGACCGGAAGCGCGAGCACGACGCCCGCCAACCCCGAGGGCACCGATCAGCCGGTGGCCCCGACGGCTCCGGCGCAGGGAGGCTTCCCGCTTTGGGCCATTATCCTGATTGCCGCGGTGGTTGTTGTGGCGATCGTGGTGGTCGTGATCGTTCTGGTCACGAGAGGGAAAAAGAACCGTCCCGCTCCCGCGGCGCAGCCGGTGCAGCAGCCGGTCATGCAGCAGCCGATGCGGCCTGCAGCGCCCACGCGGAACGCGTATGTGCGCTCGCTGTCTTCGCAGCATCGAGGCAACAGGATCCCCGTGGGCGGCCAGCCGATCCTTCTGGGACGCGGACAGGATTGTGCCGTTGTCTATCAGGCGAACACGCCCGGCGTCAGCGGCCACCATTGCTCGCTGGCATGGAATCCTGCCACGAGCGACTTTATTCTGACGGACTTGCAGTCCACTTACGGGACGTACCTGCAGAGCGGACAGAAGCTTACGCCGAACGCGCCGTATCACCTGCGTCCGGGCGAGCAGTTCTATCTGGGCGACCGCGCGAACATGGTGCAGGTCAGCGTGGAGTGACGGCATGCGTTTGGACAGTTTTGTGTTCACAAATGCAGGCGGCAGAGAGTATAACGAGGACGCCGCCGCACAGCGCGAACTTGCGGATGGACAGCTTTATATCGTTGCGGACGGCCTCGGCGGTCATCTGTACGGAGAGAAGGCTTCGGCCTGTACGATCGACACGTTCATGAACGCGCCGCCGCCCGCAGCGGAAGAGGACGGAACCGAATGGCTGAAAGCGCAGATCGAAGCTGCCAACGCCGGAATCTTGGAATGCCAGCAGGAAAGCGGCTCCGTCATGAAAAGCACTGTGGTCTCTCTGCTTGTGCGCGGCAAAAAGGCCGTATGGGCGAATGTCGGAGATTCCCGATTGTATTACCTGCACGGCGGGGAAATCGCTGCGGTGACGGAAGACCATTCCGTTGCCTACAAAAAATACCGTGCGGGAGAGATCACGCGCGCGCAGATCTGCTTTGACGAGGATCAATCCGCGCTTTTGCAGGCGCTGGGGAATCCTGAACGGCACGTGCCGTCCTGCTACGCCGCCGATGCGCCGTTGGAGGACGGAGACGGCTTCCTGCTTTGCTCCGACGGCATGTGGGAGTATCTGCCGGACGGCGAGATACTGGTCGACTTTCTCAAAGCGGAAACGGCGGAGGAGTGGGCGGAGCATCTGATGCTGCGTGTCATTTCCCGTGTGCAGTCCGGGAACGACAATCTGTCCTTGATCACGGTCATGGTACGGGGAGAGGATAGCGGTGATGAAACGGTTTAAGGTATTTGCGCTGCTGATCGTACTGCTGACGGTGTTTTCGTCGCTTTCCGTGACGGCGGCTGCAAACGGCTCGGTATTCGCGGCTTCGGCGTATTATGTAGACGATACGCTCTACGCTTTTGCGCAGTTTCCCGACCATGACGACGTATTGAATCCCCCGAAGGCGGGACTCATGGTGCACGGCGTTCAGGTCGGTGGCGAGGTTTCGGGACAGAAGCTTACGGAAAGCGGAGCGCCCGCGCAGTACATGCTGCTGATCGACAACTCCACATCCATGCCCGCGTATCATGCGCGGGTGCTGGCGCTGGCGGACGCGCTGCTGTCGTCGGGACAGGATGTTTCGGTCACGATCGCAACCTTCGGTGTGCGTTTCAATGTGATCAAGGAAGGCCTGACGAATGCGGCAGACGTGAAGAAAGAGCTGTCTAAGCTCAAATATCCGGAAAACGGTACGGATATCTGCGGCGGCGCAGTCCATGCGGTGGAGCACATGCGCTCGAACGCCTGGGAGGCGGGGCAGCTTGCCCACGTGATCCTGATCACGGACGGGGAGCCGTTCTACTCGAGGAATGCGCAGACCGAAGCGGAGAGCGAGGCTGCAGCGGCCAAGGCGCTGCAGGAGATCCTCGCCGAATCTCCGCAGGTGATCCTGCACGCGGTCTGCTTTGAAGACTGGATCTCTTCCGTGACCCATGAAGCGGCGGCGTCCGGAGACGGCGTCGATGCGATGGTGCAGAACGTCGAGCAGGCCACGGATACAGGGAACGAGATCGCCGCTTACTGCGACTCCTTCTACGCGCTGAAATTCCCGCTGAAGGATTATTCGGACGATCTGTCGCTGCGGGTATCCAATATGCAGATCGTCAGCATTCGCCGCACGGGCGATCTTACAGTGCCGCAAACAGACGGCCCCGGAAAGTTCGACGATCTCCCCGTCGTAGTCGACACAGAGCCTGACGGGCCGAAGACGCTCCCGGACGAAGATACGCCGGATACCGGCGCAACGGAGCCTCCGGGATCGGCGGATACGCCCGAACCGTCGGAAAACACGCCGTCTCCCACAGAAACGGATTCGCCCACGGAAACGGAACCGCCGAACGACGTGGAACCGACCGAACCGCCGGAAAACACGGAGACGCCTTCCGATGAAAAGGGGATACTCGTTCCCGTGATCATCGGCGCCGCCGCCGTGGTCGTGGTGGTCGTGGTCATCCTTTTGATCGTCCTGCTGCGCAGGCGAAAGACGGCAGGCGCGCCCGCCGCGCCGGAGAGAGTCCCTGCGACGAAAGCCGTTCCCGGCGCGATCCCGATGCGGCTCGAGGTGCTTTACGGCAGCGTAAAGGGCGAGAACCGGCAGTTCTATCTCACGGACGAGATAACGATCGGAAGCGATCCGAAGTGCGATCTGGTTCTTTTGGACGGTTCTGTTTCGCCGGTCAACACCCGCATCTTCCTTAGGAACGGAGCGATTTTTGTGGAGGACATGAATTCCGCTTCCGGCACTGCCGTGGGAGGCATGCGCATCTACGCGCCCAACCAGCTCCGAAGCGGGAACCAGATACTGGTGGGACAGGTTTGCATCGTTTTCTACTTTTAACGCTGCAGATGGAAAGCATACCGGCCGTCCGAAACTTTTCGGACGGCCGGTATTTTTGCATAGGGGGCGACAGCGGCGAAAGAAACGATAATGCGTACTTGCATTATGCGGAGAAAGGGTATATGATATAACAAAGGATGGACGGGAGCTTGTGTGACAAGCTGAGAGGAAGGTGTAACCCTCGACCGATAACCTGATTTGGATAATGCCAACGTAGGGATGCCTGTAAATAGCCTAGAACGGGAAGCTCCAAATCGGCGGCTTCCCGATTTGTTTTTGCGGAGGGGAAACGCGTGGTAAAAATCAACGGGGAAAATCTGCAGATTGCCGGCAAGACGCTGATGGAATATCTTATGACCACGGACTATGATCTGAAGCGGATCGCGGTGGAACGGAACGGGGATATCGTACCGAAAGCGCAGTACGGCGAGACGATCCTGCAAGAAGGAGACGCGGTCGAGATCGTCAGTTTTGTTGGGGGTGGTTGATATCATTCCGTCAAAGGAAGAGATGATCAAAGCGCTGCAGGCGCGGCACGGCAAAGAGGTGCAGGATCGATTTTCCGCCGCGACGGTCGCGGTCTGCGGCCTCGGCGGACTGGGCTCCAACATCTGCGTGGCACTCGCCAGGGCGGGCGTGGGCAAGCTGATCGTGATCGATTTTGACCGGGTGGACATTACCAATCTCCACCGCCAGCAGTATAAGGCGGATCAGATCGGCATCTATAAAACGGACGCGCTTTCGGCGAATCTGAAAGAGATCGCGCCGTACATCGAGATCGAACCTCACACGGTTCGCGTTACGGAGCACAACGCCAAGGAACTATTGAAGGAAGCGGACGTCGTCTGCGAGGCTTTCGACAATGCGGAAGCGAAAGCGATGCTCGTGAATGCGGTTCTCGAGACCATGCCGGATAAATTTCTGGTAGCGGCCTCGGGAATGGCGGGGTTTGCGGATGCGAACAGCATTCGTACCAGAAGGATCACAGACCGGTTCTACCTTTGCGGCGACGGCGTGAGCGACGTCAACGCCGGCATCGGTCTGGTATCCTCCCGCGTCATGCTGTGCGCCGCGCATCAGGCACATGCGGTTCTGCGTATTCTATCAGGGAATTTTGAAGTATAAAGAGGGATGTTCAAATGGATAATGACAAATGGATGATTGGCGGGCACGAGTTTCACTCGAGGTTCATTCTCGGTTCGGGGAAATACTCGCTCAGGCTCATTGAAGCGGCAGTGAAGTATGCCGGAGCGGAGATTATCACTCTGGCAGTCCGGCGCGCCAATACGAAGGAACAGGAAAGCATACTCGATTTTATCCCGAAGGGCGTAACACTTCTTCCCAACACGAGCGGCGCGAGGACCGCGGAGGAAGCCGTCCGCATCGCGCGGCTGGCAAGAGAGCTCGGGTGCGGCGATTTCGTGAAGATCGAGATCATGCGTGATACGAAGTATCTGCTGCCCGACAATCAGGAGACCATCAGGGCGACGGAAATCCTCGCCAAGGAAGGGTTTGTGGTCATGCCGTACATGTATCCGGACCTCAACGTGGCGCGTGACCTCGTCAACGCGGGTGCGGCGACCGTGATGCCGTTGGCATCTCCCATCGGCTCCAACAAAGGCCTCGCCACCAGGGAGTTCATCCAGATTCTGATCGACGAGATCGACGTGCCGATCATCGTCGACGCGGGGATCGGACGGCCGTCGCAGGCGTGTGAAGCCATGGAAATGGGAGCGGCTGCGGTCATGTCCAACACGGCGCTGGCTACGGCCGGCGACCTGCCTGTGATGGCGGCGGCATTTAAGCAGGCGATCGAGGCGGGGCGCAAGGCGTATCTTTCGGGCCTTGGGCGGGTGCTGACCCGCGGCGCATCCGCATCCGACCCGCTGACCGGCTTCCTGCGCGATTAAGGAGCATGAAGATGGAGAACCAGTTTTTTGTAGATTCGGAGTATCTTTCTCCCGAAGCGTTGGAAAAAAAGCATCGGCTGGAGACGGACCCTTCGTTCCGTAAAAATCATATGGAGTACCTGCCCGGCATGGAGCGGATTCAGTCAGACGTCTGCATGAACGTCATGGAGCAGATGCATTCCTACGATTATACGAAGTACACCGCGAAGGACGTAAAAGCCGCTTTGGAGCATGAGACCTGTACGATCGAGGACTTCAAGGCGCTTTTGTCGCCTGCCGCGGAGCCGCTTCTGGAGCAGATGGCGCAGCGGGCGCGGCTGGAGACCAGCAAGCATTTCGGCAACACGGTCTACCTGTTCACGCCGCTCTATATCGCCAATTACTGCGAGAACTACTGTGTTTACTGCGGTTTCAACTGCTATAACCACATCAACCGCATGAAGCTGTCCTTAGAGCAGATCGAGCATGAGATGAAGGTCATCGCCGACAGCGGTATGGAGGAGATTCTGATACTCACGGGCGAGAGCCGCGCGAAGAGCGACGTGAATTACATCGGCGAAGCTTGTAAGCTGGCGCGCAAATATTTCCGCATGGTAGGTCTTGAAATCTATCCGGTCAATACCGATGAATACCGCTATTTGCACGAATGCGGCGCGGATTATGTAACGGTTTTTCAGGAGACCTATGATACGGATAAATACGAAACGCTGCACCTTCTGGGGCATAAGCGCGTATGGCCGTACCGCTTTGACGCGCAGGAGCGCGCTCTGCGCGGCGGCATGCGCGGCGTAGCGTTCTCGGCGCTTTTGGGACTTTCGGATTTCCGCAAGGACGCGCTCGCGAGCGCGCTGCACGTATACTATCTGCAGCGCAAGTATCCGCATGCGGAAATGTCGTTGTCCTGCCCGAGACTGCGCCCGATCATCAACAACGACAAGATCAACCCTCTGGACGTGCATGAAAAGCAGCTCTGCCAGATTCTCTGCGCTTACCGCATTTTCCTGCCCTATGTGGGCATTACAGTCTCCTCACGCGAGAGCGCGCAGTTCCGCAACGGCATCGTGAAGATCGCGGCGACGAAGGTTTCCGCGGGCGTGTCCACCGGCATCGGCGACCATGAGAGCAAGTATACCGGCAAGGAAACGGATGGCGAGCAGGGCGACGAACAGTTTGAGATCGCCGACAGCCGCAGCTTCGGCAAGATGTATCAGGACATTTCCGAAGAGGGCTTGCAGCCCGTTTTGAACGACTATCTTTATATCTGACATCGCCGTATTGACGGGGAAGGGCCTCCGGCTTAAAGCCGGAGGCTTTCTTTTTTGCGCGGTGATATGTATGCGCCAGAAAAGGACAGATGATATCTAATTGCGCGCCGGTCGTTCTACAAATTCTCCGAATATCGTATGTTATACTGTTCCCGCATGTTGCGGGGGAGGTACATGCCGTGCGGGTAGTGATCGAGGTATTCCTGATGGATAACGCGCTGATGAACGGCCTTATTCTACTGGTCGCGGGCGCGATCTGCGGCGTGCGGATCAGGCGTGTCGCAGCGTGCGTGTTGGTATTTGCCGGCGCGTGCTACGCGCTGGCGGCTCTATGGGCGTCGGGATTTCTGATGCACCCGGCGCTGCGCATCGCGTTCGGCTTCCTGATGGCGCTGGGATTGCGCGCGCAGGGCTGGCAGGGGTATCTCAAGGCGGCGGCAGGCGTTTTCCTGTCCGCGTTCGCGCTGGGCGGGCTGATGGTGCTGCTCTGTTCGCTGCTGGGCGGCGAGATCGAAAACGGCGTGCTCTACGGCTCGGAGGCGCTGCGGGCGACGCTCTTGTGCATGGCGGCAGGCTGCTTTCTGCCGCGCGGCATCCGCACACTAAGGAATTCCCGCTTAAAGCGCGAAGGGTACGTGCGTTTGCGGATCGCGGACGCGCGGGGGCGGCGGGAGCTGGCAGCGCTGGTAGATACGGGAAATTTGCTCGCGGAGCCGCTGAGCGGGCTGCCGGTGATCGTGGTCGCGGGCGCGCCCTTTATGGACGGCAGGCCGGTGCCGTACACGTCGATGGGCGGCAGCGGCATGCTTTACGCCAAAAGGCCGGAGCGCGTACAGGTCCTGCTGAAAGACTGGGTCGATATCGACGCGTGGGTGGCGTATGCGTGCCGTGATGTTTCCGGCGCGCAGGCGATCATTGGCGCGGTAGCTCTGCCGCAGGGGGATAAGAAGAGGAGTGTTGGCACATGAGAAGGAATCGGTTTTTGATGTGGTTGTACCGGCTGCTGGGGCTTAGGCGCGGCCTGTGGTATGTTTATACGAGCGAAACGCTGCCTGCGCCGCTGGTGGCGGAGGAAGAGCAGCGGTGGCTCGACCGGCTGGCCGCCGGCGACGAGCGTGCGATCCACGCGCTCATCGAGCACAATCTCCGCCTGGTCGTATATATCGCGCACAAGTTTGAAAATACGGGCGTAAACATGGAGGACCTGATCTCGATCGGCAGCATCGGCCTCATCAAAGCGGTCAACACGTTCGATGTCTCCAAGAAGATCAAGCTCGCGACTTACGCTTCCCGCTGCATCGAAAACGAGATATTGATGTTCCTGAGGCGTACCAGCCGCGTCAAGCTCGAGGTTTCGTTTGACGAGCCGCTCAACGTCGACTGGGACGGCAACGAACTGCTGCTGTCAGACATTCTGGGCACGGAAAACGACCTCGTAGGGCGGACGCTCGAGGAGGAAGTGGATAAAGAGCTGCTCGCGGCGGCGCTCGCGAAGCTCACGCCGCGGGAAAAAAGGATCGTGGAGCTGCGTTTCGGACTCGGCGCGAACAGGGAATGCACGCAGAAGCAGGTCGCCGACCTGCTGGGGATATCGCAGAGCTATATTTCACGCCTGGAAAAGCGAATCATCAAGCGACTGCGCAAGGAAATGGCGCGGATGCAGTGACGCCGTCAGACGAATTTCTGCATATGTCTCAGCGCGTTTTTTTCGAGCCGCGACACCTGCGCCTGTGAAATGCCGATCTCTTTGGAGACTTCGGTTTGTGTTTTTCCTTCGAAGAAACGAAGCTGCACGATCCGTTTTTCGCGCTCCGCGAGATGATTCATACCCTGTGAAAGCGAAATGCTTTCCAGCCAGAGCGCATCCGAACTTGACGAATCGCTGATCTGATCCATCACGTAGATCGCGTCGCCGTCGTCGTGGTAAATGGGTTCGTTGAGCGAGATCGGGTCCTGTATCGCGTCGAGGGCGAAGACGACGTCGCTTTCGGGCATCTCCAGTTCGCGTGCGACCTCGGCTATGGTAGGTTCGCGGGAGCTGTTTTCCGTGAGCCGGTTGCGTGCCTGCAGCGCCTTGTACGCGGCGTCGCGCAGAGAACGGCTGACGCGGATGGCGTTGTTGTCCCTTAGGTGCCTGCGCACCTCACCAATGATCATCGGGATGAACGGACGAAGTCGAAAACATTTTCGCGTGGGCGGCGGATTCATGTTTCGTCCAGCCGGTAATAGACCTCGACATTCCCGTGGGTGACGACGACCTTTTCGACGCAGCGGCGCAGGATATTCTGCCGCTCTTTCTGCGACAGATCATCCCATATGTCCGCCAGCCGCTCGATGGTCTGCCGCGTCCGGCGCAGCCGTTCGGAAACCGCGCCGCGTGCCCGCTCGTCCGCGATCTGCCTGAGAAGCTGTTCACGGTGCGCTTTCTGCTCGTCTATGGCCGACTTGAGAGCGTCGTCGTCGGCGTCGGAATAAAGCGTATAAAGGCGTTTTAAGCGTTTTTGGCAGGCTTCGAGCTGCCCGGCGAGGAGCGAAAGCGCGTCGGCCGATTTTTCGCGCGGCTTTTCCGCGCGGATGCGCAGGGAAAGCCGCAGAAGGTTGGAAATGACGGCGTGCTCCACGTCCTTTGCCCAAACCTTGTCGTTGTCGCAGTTCGGGTCCTTTACGAGGTGCGGTTTATTCCGATCCTGCGAATAACACCAGATTTTATCGCCGTTTTTTCCCCAGCGCTGATAGCGCATTTTCGCGCCGCACACGCCGCATTCCAGAAGTCCCGTGAGAAGATGCGAGGAAGTCGTCAGCCGGCGCGCGGCGCGCCTGCGCATGGCGTCCATGGCTTTCTCGTAGGTTTCGAGGGAAACGATCGGTGTGTGCTTGCCGGGGTAATCCACGCCGTTGTAGCGGATAAACCCGGCGTTGGACTTGCGCATGAGGATCTGCGTGGCGAGCCGCTCGTATTTTAAGCCTGTCATCTGCGCGATGCGGGCAGGGGAATAGCCCTGCAGGTACAGGTCGTATATGCGCCGTACCGTGGCCGCGTCGGCATTGGGGACGAGGATGCCCTGCGCGGGATCGTAGTCGTATCCGAACGGGACGCGCCCGCCGCCCATCCACAGTCCGTTTCGGACACGCTCTTTCATGCCCATGCGCGTGCGTTCGCGGATGTTTTCGCGCTCCAACTGCGCAAAAGCCGACAGGATGCCGATCATCGCCCGCCCGTAGGGCGAGGAAGTGTCCAGCGTCTCGCGGATGGACACGAAATCCACGTTGTGCGGAAGGAACACGTCTTCGATCAGATACAGCGTATCCTTTTGGCTGCGGCTGAGGCGGTCGAGCTTGTAAACGACCACGCAGTCGATCCTGTGTGCCTTCGCGTCCGCGATCAGCCGCTGCATCTGCGGCCGGTCGAGGTTGCTGCCGCTGTACCCGCCGTCGACGTACGCTTCGTAATGTGCGATACCGCGGCTGACGCAATGCGCTTCCAGCATCTTTAATTGCGCGTCGGCGGAATATCCTTCCTCAAACTGCGCGTCGGTCGATACGCGGATGTAGAGCGCCGCGCGCACGAATCACTCCTCCGCGGTCAGACGCGCAAACGCCGCTTCCAGCACGGATTCGACGACGGGGTCCCGCAAAACCAGTCCGTCAAAGCGTTCGGGCGCCGCGGGCTCGCCGTTGATGTATGTTTTGACCTGCATAAACTGCCTCCAAATAAAAAAGAGTATTGCCTGCAATACTCTTTTACAAAACATGCGGATATCATTCCGTTCGCGCCATTCGCTCGATATACCGCCAGCCGTCCTCGCACATCTTTTCGATGTCGCGCTTTGCCTGCCAGTGCAGCACCTCTTTAGCTTTTGCGGTGTCGGCATAGAACATGGCGATATCGCCCGGACGCCTGTCCACGATGCGGTAGGGGATCTCTTTTTTGCTCGCCTTCTCAAAGGCGGAGGTGAGCTCCAGCACGCTCGTCCCGCGTCCCGTGCCCAGATTGACGGCGATCGTTCCCGTATGCGCCTTCGCGTAGTCGAGCGCGGCGACGTGCCCTTCCGCCAGATCGCATACGTGGATGTAGTCGCGCACACCCGTACCGTCGGGCGTTTCGTAATCGCCGCCGAATACCTGTAAATACGGAAGCTGCCGTACCGCCACGCGGGAGATGTAGGGGAAGAGGTTGTTCGGTATCCCGCGCGGGTTTTCGCCTAAGAGGCCGCTTTCGTGCGCGCCGATGGGGTTGAAATAGCGAAGGTTCACCACGCTCCAGCTCGGGTCGGCCGCGCTGATGTCATCGAGTATGTGTTCGATCATCAGCTTTGTCCAGCCGTAAGGACTTTCGGCGGAGAGCGGCATATCCTCCGTATAGGGGATCGGGTTGCGGATGCCGTATACGGTGGCTGAAGAAGAGAATACGATGCGGCGGCATTGGTACTGCTGCATGACGCGGCAAAGGGATATGGTGCCGCCGACGTTGTTGTGGTAGTAAAGCAGCGGCTTCTGCGTAGATTCGCCGACCGCCTTTAAGCCCGCGAAATGAATGACCGCGCCAATGTCGTGCTCCTGAAACACCTTGCCGAGCGCTTCCGCGTCCAAGACGTCGCCCTGATAAAACGGGACGTTCTTGCCGGTGATCTGTTCGATGGCGCGCACCGAGCTGATATCGGAATTGGACAGATTGTCGTAGATGACGATCTCGTAGCCCTGCTCTATTAAAGCGACACAGGTATGGCTGCCGATAAAGCCTGCACCGCCGGTGACCAGTATCTGCATGCAAAAAAACTCCTTTTGATTTTGTATTTATAATAACAGAAATGAAGGGTGATTACAATCCGAGGCGTATAAAACGCGGGAAAAGGGCGCCGAAAACGAAAAATTTGAAGTATTTTTGTGAGAAACCTTGCAGATATACGCAAATCGTTTATAATTGAAAAAGAAACTGCTTGGAGGTTTATTATACATGCCAGGAACAATATCCCGGGGAATTCGAGCCCCCATTATCAGGCAGGGCGATGATCTGGTTTCCATTACCGTCGATTCGGTGCTGACTGCGGCCGAAGAGGACGGGTTTTCCATTCATGATCGTGACGTGATCGGCGTGACGGAAGCGGTGTTGGCGCGCTCACAGGGGAATTACGCCACGGTAGATGCGATCGCCGCGGACATCAAGGCGAAGCTTGGCGGCGACACCATAGGCATGGTATTTCCGATACTCAGCCGCAACCGGTTCGCGATCTGCCTCAAGGGGATCGCGCGCGGCGTATCGAAGATCGTCTTGCAGCTGAGCTACCCGTCGGACGAAGTGGGCAATCATCTGTTCGATCTGGACGCACTGGACGCTTCGGGCGTCAATCCATGGACGGATGTGTTGAGCATCGCGGATTACAGGCGTCTGTTCGGATATCCGACGCATCCGTTTACGGGCGTCGATTATGTCGATTATTACCGTTCGCTGATCGAGGAGGAGGGGACGCAGGTGCAGATTGTATTTGCCAACCATCCCACGGCGATACTGGAGTACACGAAGAACGTCCTTTGCTGTGACATCCATTCGCGCGAACGCACCAAACGCCTGCTGCTTGCGGCGGGTGCGGAGCGTGTCTGCACGCTGGCGGATATCCTTTCGTCCCCGGTCGACGGCAGCGGCTTTAACCCGAACTACGGCCTGCTCGGCTCGAACAAGGCGACGGAAGGCAAAGTGAAGCTCTTCCCCAGAGATGCGGACGTATTTGTGCAGCAGGTGCAGGAGAAGATGTTCGCCCGCACGGGCAAGCGCGTCGAAGTCATGGTTTACGGCGACGGCGCGTTCAAGGATCCGGCGGGGAAGATATGGGAGCTTGCGGATCCGGTGGTATCGCCCGGGTACACGGACGGGCTGAACGGACTGCCGAACGAGCTGAAGCTCAAATACCTTGCCGACAACGATTTTGCGGGTCTGAACGGGGATGCACTGCGCGACGCGATTCGCGAACGCATCAAAACGAAGGAGAAAGACCTCAAGGGGAACATGGTTTCGCAGGGCACGACGCCGCGCCGGCTGACGGATTTGATCGGCTCGCTGTGCGACCTGACCAGCGGCAGCGGCGACAAAGGGACGCCGATCATACTGGTGCAGGGATATTTCACCAATTACGCTGATTAAACTACAAAAACCAGGAAGAGCTTGCGCACACGCGCAAGCTCCTCTTTTTGCACCGGAAAGCGGATTTACCCCTCATATTTTTGTGCTTTTTTGAAATCCTGTGAAAAAATATTGCAATTTCAAAAGTATTTCTTGCTTTTTTCCGCAAACATAGTATACTTAAGTCGAGAACAAAATCGCGCTCCGAGTTCATTTTGGCCCACGAGGTTAGATGAACCGATAGGGTGCGAAAGGCAACTTTCGCACCTGCCTCTAGCAAAGGAGCTGTTACAAACGTCGGGAGACCGAGGTTTGTAACAGTTTTTGTTTTCTATGATGGACCGTCTGGGCGTGAACTCGGAGCATGTTACGCAATAGACATCCAATAAGCCATGGCGGGAAGGTCAGCCAAACCTTCCCGCCACTCCTTTTATTTACCTGTTTATCGGAAATACAATACGCCGCTTTCAAAAATCTTGCTGTCATAATTACCGGGAACATTCGTTAAAAGTCCGGGCTGCCAGCGTTCGTTGTGTCCCATTTTGCCCAATATACGCCCATCGGGCGACGTGATCCCCTCGACGGCCTGCATGGAACCGTTGGGGTTGTAGTCGATATCCCAGGTGGGAGCGCCGGAATCGTCCACATACTGCGTGGCGATCTGACCGTTCGCGACAAGCGCGTCAAACCCCTCGGGGCACACGAAACGTCCTTCGCCGTGGGAGATCGGGACGCTGATGACGTCGCCTACGTTGACGCCGGACATCCAAGGCGACAGCACTGACGCCACGCGCGTGCGAACGACGCGGCTCTGGTGACGCCCGATGCGGTTGAACGTCAATGTGGGGGCGTTCGGCTGCATATCCCGAATGCGTCCGTAAGGTACGAGCCCAAGCTTAATGAGCGCCTGGAAGCCGTTGCATATTCCGAGCATCAGCCCGTCGCGCTCGTAGAGCATGCGATGGATGGCGTCCGCGACGCGCGGCGTGCGCAGCGCCGTGGCGATGAACTTGCCGGAGCCGTCCGGCTCGTCGCCTGCGGAGAAGCCGCCAGGCAGCGCTATGATCTGCGCGTTGTCGATCGCCGTCTGCAGCGCTTCGATCGATTCGGCGATGTCCTGTGCTCCGCGGTTGCGGATGACGAGCGTGTTCACGATCGCGCCGGCGCGCTCGAAAGCGCGGCGCGTGTCATACTCGCAGTTGGTGCCGGGGAACACGGGGATGAGCACGCGCGGCGATGCGGTATTCAGCCGCGGCTTGTGCGTACTGCGCTGCGTATGCGAGAACGCCGTCAGCGGCGTGCGGTCGAGCCCGTCATCCTGAATGGGGAAGACGTTCTCCAGCGTGCCTTCAAATACGCGCAGCGCTTCCGTGAGCGGCAATTCCGCGCCCGCAGCGCGCAGCACAGGTTTTTCCGTCACGCGGCCAATGGGGGTGAACGCCGGATTTTGATAGCCTGCGCGCAGTTCCAGAACCATGCTGCCGGGATGGTACGCGAAAAGCTGCTGCGCGTTGGCGTCGAGCTCTGCGCCGAGCATATTGCCGACGGCCATGCGGACCGCCGTCTCGGCGAGGCCGCCGCGCGAAAGCGTATGTGCGGAAAGGATGTCTCCGTTCAGAAGCCCCTCGTGCACGAGGTCGCAGTTGTAAAGGAACGCCTGATAGTCCGGCAGCTCGTCGCCGTCGGTGGGGATGGAAAGGAGCGCAAGCGTGCTGCCCGCCTGTTTCCACTCGCCGGAATATACCTTCCGCATATCCGCGGGAACGATCGCGAAGCTCACCAAGGTGGGCGGGACATCCAGCTGCTCAAAAGAGCCGCTCATCGAGTCCTTGCCGCCGATGGAAGGAACGTTCAGTTCCTTTTGTGCGGTGAATGCGCCCAGCAACGCCCCAAGGGGCATGCCCCAGCGCGCGGGATCGTCATTCAGGCGCGGGAAATACTCCTGGAACGTCAGCCGCGCGCGGCGCACGTCGCCGCCTGCGCAGGCTAGACGCGCAAGCGATTCGATGACCGCGTACGTGCCGCCGTGGAACGGGCTTTTCTGCGCGATATCGGGATCGAAACCGTACGCCATAACGGTGCCGGTATCGGTCGTGCCATCTACGACGGGCAGCCGCGCGGCCATAGCCTGCGCGGGCGTGTGCTGATAACGTCCCGAGAAAGGCATCAGGACGGTGCCTGCGCCGACGGTCGAGTCAAAGCGTTCGCTCAACCCGCGCTGCGAGCAGCCGTTCAGCGATCCGATCGTTTTGAGCCAGGCGCTCTTCACGTCGCCGGTCGCCGGTTCGGGGAATATCTTTTCCTTCGGCGCCGCAATCTGCGCGCGCGCACGCTGCCGAACGCCGTTGGTATCCAAAAATTCGCGGCTGATGTGCAGGATCTCCTTGCCGCGCCAGAACATACGCATGGTCGCGTCGTCAGTCACGGTCGCGATCTTGGTGGCGGTGAGGTTTTCTTTCGCCGACAGCGCGATGAAGGCGTCCAAATCTTCAGGGGCGATGACGACCGCCATGCGCTCCTGCGATTCGGAGATCGCGAGCTCGGTTCCGTCGATACCGTCGTACTTGATCGGCACGCGGTCGAGGTCGATGAGCAGTCCGTCCGCGAGCTCGCCCACCGCCACGCATACGCCGCCCGCGCCGAAATCGTTGCAGCGCTTGAT
>JAEEGL016483668.1_pt1 | contig 19006 bp, 11 predicted proteins | sample 9134231 | NCBI WGS metagenome assembly JAEEGL01 (sample SAMN16246548, study PRJNA631951) | gut metagenome | biome: gut microbiome; feature: rumen; material: fiber-attached | host: Bos | place: Iran: Karaj | collected 2018-10 | reverse complement strand
TCGCCCGCCAGTTCATCTTCCGTATGCGTGAGTTTGAGCAGATGGAGATGCAGTTCTTCGTCAAGCCTGGCACCGAACTGGAGTGGTTTGAGAAATGGAAGAAGACACGTATGGCATGGCATCAGGCATTGGGCTTCGGTGCTGAGAACTATCGTTTCCACGACCACGACAAACTGGCTCACTATGCCAATGCTGCCACCGACGTGGAGTTCCGCATGCCGTTTGGCTTCAAGGAGGTGGAGGGTATCCACAGCCGCACCAATTTCGACCTCTCACAGCATGAGAAATACAGTGGCCGCTCCATCAAATACTTCGACCCGCAGAGCAACGAGAGCTATACCCCGTTTGTCATCGAGACATCCATCGGTGTCGACCGTATGTTCCTCAGTGTCGTCTGTCACTCCTTCGAGGAGGAGAAGTTGGAGAATGGTGAGATCCGCGTGGTGATGAAGTTGCCAGCTGCGCTGGCTCCTGTCAAACTGGCTGTGCTGCCGCTGGTCAAGAAAGACGGACTGCCTGAGAAGGCCCGCGAGATCATCAACAATCTGCGTTTCCACTTCAATTGTCAATATGATGAGAAAGACACCATCGGCAAGCGTTACCGCCGTCAGGATGCCATCGGCACCCCGTATTGCGTGACTGTCGACTATGATTCTCTGAAGGACAACACCGTGACGCTCCGCTTCCGCGACACGATGGAGCAGGAGCGTGTGAGCATCGATCAGCTCAATGCCATCATTGAAGACAAGGTGAGCATTGCCAGCCTGCTCAAGAAACAGATTTAAGATATCATGAGATATTCACGAATCATACAGACCTTTATGGCTGTGGCGGCCATTGTCATGGGACTTGTCTCATGCAAAGAGACCGACGACACCATCGAGGAGTATCCCAACTGGCAGAGCAAGAATGATGCCTACTTCGCTGCTAAATATCAGCAGGTGAAAAGTGCGATTGCTAATGGTGACACCTCTTGGAAGATTTTCAAGAGTTACACACGTGACGGGGGCTCTGAGGGTGTGGCTACAGATTATATCCTGGTGAGGGTTCTCCGTGAGGGGACGGGTAGCGGATATCCGCTCTACACCGACTCTGTGCGGGTGCATTACCGCGGACAACTCCTGGCGTCTGCCACCCAGGTCGACACCAGCGACCCCGACTTGGGGAAGGTCTTTGACAAGTCGTGGAGCACCGACACGTTTGACGAGGATATCTTCGTGCCAGCGAAGTTTGGTGTCAGTGGTGTGGTAGACGGCTTTTCCACCGCCTTGCAGCACATGCACATCGGCGACCGTTGGAAGGTCTACATCCCCTATCAGTTGGGTTATTATGCCGCAGAGAGGACCGATATCCCAGCCTACAGCACACTGGTCTTTGACATCACGCTCGCTGCCTATTACAGGGCAGGGGTGAAGGTGCCCACATGGAAATCGAATCAATATTTTCTCTGGGAAGAGAAAGATTAAGTAAGTTTATATATAAGAATATGTGCGTCATTCCCCATCCGCTCAAGTGGAGCTTGGATGGGGATTTTTTTGGATATAGCTGCCGTCCACATGTATCTGTTCCTCGCCGACAAGATGGGCGAGGACCTCATCGAGTTGCCCTTGGGGTGCATGCAGGCCGAGCAGGTCGGTGAGATGATGGCGCGCTCCGTCGTCGAGCAGTTGCAGCACCCTACTGCGCAGGTCGCCGTCCTGAGGATGTCTGTCTGCCTGGTGGTTGAGGCACACGTCGCAATGACCGCAGTCAGAAGACGTCTCCTCGCCGAAATAGCGTAGCAGTTGGCGGCTGCGGCACACCATGTCGTTGGTGGCATAATCGACCATGCTCTTGATCCGTTGCTCATAGCACCGCAACCGGTCCTCATAGACCTCTGGGGTGATCATCAGCCGTGCGCCGTCCTCCCTGCGCTGGGTATAGACGATCGCCGGCATCTTGCGGCGCGGGATGAAATGGACGATATGCCGGTGGCTGAGGCCTTTGAGCACCTGATAGGTGACATGTGGGTCGAGGCCGGCACGCCTCGCCACAGCGTTCTCGTCGATGAAACTGTAGTCAGAGAACAGACCGCCGTAGAGCCGCAGCAGGGCGTCGATCACCGCTTCCTCGTCGTGGCTGGTGCGCTCGAGCAGATAGAGTTGGTCGCGCTCGAGCAGGAAACGCAGGCGTGCGCTGTTGTCAGGATCGATATCATATTCCATGTATCCGGCGCGTTGCAGGATTTTCAGCGCGGCATCCACCTGCACGGGGAAGTGGTGGAAGGCGCGGCAGAAGCGATCGATATCAAACTCATGCACCTTTCCCTCGCCGCTGCCCACGCCCACCTGGAAGAAGTCGGCCAGATCGTCGTAGACTTTCCTCACATACGTCTTCTCGGGGAAGGTGTCGCTGATGCGCTTATGGAGTTTCCGCTTGTCGGAGGCGTTGTAAAGCAATACGGCATACGACGTTTTTCCGTCGCGCCCCGCCCGTCCGGCTTCCTGGAAATAAGCCTCGGGGGAGTCGGGGCAGTCGATGTGCACCACGAGGCGCACGTCGGGCTTGTCGATGCCCATGCCGAAGGCGTTGGTGGCCACCATCACCCTCACCTTGTCGTGCTGCCAGTCCTGTTGCCGCTGGTCTTTGACCGCAGGCTCCAGTCCAGCGTGATAGAAGGTGGCGCTGACCCCTTGGTCGTTGAGCCATTGCGCGATGTCTTTCGAGCGTTTCCGGCTTCTCACATACACGATGCCGCAGCCTTCCACCGACTGGAAGATATGTAGCAGCGCGGCTTCCTTGTCGGGTGCCTGACGCACGACATAGGCCAGGTTGCGGCGCTCGAAACTCATGCGGAACACCCGTCGCTCCTCAAATCCCAGGCGCACTTGGATATCGTCCACCACCTGTGGCGTGGCGGTGGCGGTGAGGGCGAGAATGGGGACATCGGGCTTGATGGACCGTATCTCGGAGATTTTCAGGTAAGAGGGACGGAAGTCATAACCCCACTGACTGATGCAGTGGGCTTCATCGACGGTGATGAAACTCACCTTCATGAAGCGTAGTTTGGCCAGGAAGAGGGGAGAGGAGAGCCGTTCTGGCGACACGTAAAGGATATTGACCCCACCGAAGACGGCATTGTCGAGTACCGTGAGGATCTCATTGTGCGACATGCCAGAATAGATGGCGGAAGCCAGGATCCCTTTGGCGCGCAGGTGGGCCACCTGGTCTTTCATCAGTGCGATGAGAGGAGTGACCACCACGCACACCCCGCCACGGAGCAGGGCCGGCACCTGGAAGGTGATGCTTTTGCCGCCGCCTGTAGGCATCAGTCCGAGCGTATCGTGACCATTGTCGATGCTCTCGATGATGTCGCGCTGGATGCCACGGAAGTCATCGTAGCCCCAGTATTGCCGGAGTATCTGCTGGTATTTGTCCACCGACAGGCCTCCCGGCACGTTACTTGTTGTCTGGATTGTAGTCCTCGGCTTCCCGGATCGCCTCGATCTGCAGTTGCACGCTCCCGTGCTTGTAGATGTTCTCTTCCAGCGTGTAGATGATGTCAAAACTGCGTTTCGACTTGATGTATCTGGCCGATGCGCTCTGTCCGAAGGCGATGCCGTTCATCACGTGGTTCGATTTCGAGTCGACGAGTTCGAGTTTGATATGCTCCTGGTCACGGCCCACCACCTTACTGGTGCCGAAGTCATAGACACCGACGGTGCAGAAACGAGGTTTCTCATTGCCAGGCCCGTAGGGAGCCAGGCGCCTCAGGTCGTTGTAGAGGCGTTTGGAGGCGATGTCGCGGAAGTCGATCTGTGCGTCGACCTTGATGGTCACCTCTCTCTGCTCAGGCTGTATGTGTTCCTCCACATATTGCTGGAAGCGTCGTCTGAACTCTTTCACGTCGTCCCAGCGCAGGGTGAGGCCGGCGGCATAGGTATGTCCGCCGAAGTTGAGCAACAGGTCTCGGCAGTGCTTGATGGCGGAGTAGACATCGAAGCCCGCCACGCTTCGGGCGGAACCGGTGGCAAGGTTGTTCTCGCGGGTGAGCACCACGGTGGGACGGAAATAGATTTCCGTCAGTCGTGAAGCCACGATGCCGATGACGCCTTTTTTCCAGTTCTCGTCGTAGAGCACGATGCTCGACTGGTGTTTCTGGCTCTCCAGTTTGGCCACGATCTGGTTGGCCTCCTCGGTCATCTGCTTGTCGATGTCCTTTCGCTGCTCGTTGTACTCGTTGATGTGGCGTGCCTTGCTCAAGGCGGTGGGGAAGTCGCGCTCGATGAGCAGGTCGACGCTCTCCTTGCCGTTCTCCATGCGCCCGGAGGCATTGATGCGCGGTCCGATTTTAAACACGATGTCGCTCATGGAGATGTCGCGCCCGTTGAGGCCGCAGATGTCGATGATGGCTTTCAGTCCCACGCTCGGGTTCTGGTTGAGTTGCTTGAGTCCGTGGAAGGCGAGGATACGGTTTTCTTCGGTCACGGGCACGATGTCGGCGGCGATGCTCACCGCGCAGAAGTCGAGCAGGGGAATGAGACGAGAGAAGGGGATGTCGTTGTTCTTGGCGAAAGCCTGCATGAACTTGAATCCCACACCACAGCCGCTGAGATGCTTGAAGGGGTAGGTGTCGTCCTCGCGCTTGGGGTTGAGCACGGCCACAGCCTCGGGCATCTCGTCGTCGGGTACGTGATGGTCGCAGATAATAAAATCGATGCCTAGACTTTTAGCGTAGGCAATCTCCTTGATGGCTTTGATGCCGCAGTCAAGGATGATGATCAGTTTCACACCTTTCTCTTGCGCATATTCCAGTCCTTTCATACTGATCCCATATCCCTCTTCATACCGGTCGGGGATATAGTAGTCAATCTTGGAGTAGAACTGCTGAAGAAATTTGTACACCAGGGCAACAGCCGTGCATCCGTCGACGTCATAGTCGCCATAAACCAGGATATTTTCCTTCCTGCCCATGGCATCGTTCAGTCTGTCGACAGCGATGTCCATGTCTTTCATGAGGAAGGGGTTGATCAGATCAGCCAGTTGTGGGCGGAAAAACCGCTTGGCGGCCGACTCGGTCGTGATGCCACGCCTGATGAGGAGCATAGCGATGATCGGGCTCATGCCGATCTTCTCGCCCAGCTCTTCAGCTGCTTTCTTCTCTTCTGGTGTAGGTGGTTCGTAATTCCATTTAGATTGCATTTATATTGTTTTTATTCTTCTGTCTGGCAAGGTGAGAACTGCGGCTGTGTGGATACGCTATTGAACTGCGGTGCGATGGTCTGCCGTCCTTGACTGTTCTCTTCAAAAGAGCCTCATTAGGCTATTTGGGGGTAAAGTTACGAATAAAAACTGATATTAGCACGGGGAAAGGAATAAAATTCGTTAAAAAGGGTAAAATCATCGTTGTTTCCATTTCTTTGACAATGATTTTGCTCCTTATCATAAAAACACAACCGCCCTCGGATAGAGTGGCGGTTGTGGAATGTCGCTGGTGAGACGTGATGCTCACCTGATGCTGTCGGAGGAAGATCAGTCGCCCAAGGGTTGGTTTTTGCGGGCATCCTTCATCTTCTTGAGAATGTCCTTGGGGATAGCGTTCACGTTGACCAGATAGTCCATCGTGTTGTTGGCGATGAAGGCTTTGGTCATGTACCACACACCCTTGTAGTCACCGGTCTCGCCCCAGGAGTTCTTCACCATGTAGTACTCCTTGCCGTTCTGGTCTTTGGCCAGTCCGAAGATCAGCATGCCATGGTCGTCGGTCAGCTCCCAGTTGTCGTAGCGCTCCTGGCGCAGTTCCTGTGTCGGGGTGAGCTCAGGCACTGTGCAGCCCAGGGAGTCGAGCAGGGAGGTCTTCTCCACGCGTGTGAGTTTCAGCCAGCGAGCCATGTCGCTGCCGGCGAGGCTCTCCGTGCGCTTCGTGTCGATGGAGTAGGCCAGGCCCTTGCGGGTGAAGCCCTCTTCCGATACGTCGCCACCCCATGCCACGGTATATCCGTTGGCCACGGCATTGTCGATGATACGCATCATGTCGTCCATCGGGAGGTTCCACGACAGCGGATTGCGCCAGTTGTCCTGCACCTCCACGGCAAACTGTGTGTAGAAGGGCTTGTGGGTGTAGCTGGTGATCGACACATAGTCGTCGAGGTTGATGCCGAGGCTCTTCACGAAACTCTCCGGGGTATAGGTCTTGCCCTCATACTTGAATTCCTTGGGGCACTCGCCCAGGTAAGCGTCGAGGATACCCTGCAGACCCGGTTTCCACTGGTTGGAGATCTTGCTGGCCTTGTTCTTGGAGACAGCGTCGACATACGGGCTCAAGAGGCTGAAGAACTCGTTGAAGTTGTTGAGGGAGTCGCCATAGAGACTGCCGGGGAAGGGCATGGCATCCTCAGGGCAGATACCGTAGTTTTTCAGGCAGTAGAGCACGTCGTAGGCACTGCCGCCCTGTGCGAACTGGCAGTCACCATGCAGGCGCACCACCTGGACGGCACGGTCCATATAGGTCTTGTTGGCCACGAAACTCTCGCAGAGGTCATAGGTCTTTCCCGTGGCTTTCAGGATCTCAGCCTCAAAGAAACTCAGGGTGGAGTAGTCCCAGCACGTGCCCGACCGGTTCTGGTCCTTCATGCTGGTGATGGGGATTTCCTTCACGGTGGTGAACACGGGCTTGTTGTTCTTTTTCTCGTTTTGTGCTTGGGCACCGATGGCGATGATGGCCAACAGTGCCATGATGATCATTTTTCTCATAATGTGATATTTGTTGTTGTGAATGATGCGAAGATTGTTTTAGAAAGGCTTTAGGGATTATAGGGGCTTTAGGCGTTTTCGCGTGCTGCGGCCATGAAATTCTCCACGTCGCAGGGGTGGTAGGGGATGCGCTCCTCGCCGATGAAACGGCAGCCGTCGGCGGTGATGAGCACGTCGTCCTCGATGCGGATGCCGCCGAAGTCCTTGTAGGTCTCCAGCAGGTCGAAGTTGAGGAATTCGGCGCAGTGGCCCGATGCGCGCCAGTCGTCGATGAGTGCCGGGATGAAATAGATGCCCGGTTCGTCGGTCACCACGAAACCCTCCTCCAGTCGTCTGCCCATGCGCAGGCAGTTGGTGCCAAACTGTTCCAGATTGGGTCGTGTCTCCTCATCGAAGCCCACATTGATCTGGTCGAGGTTCTCCATGTCGTGCACGTCCATGCCCATCATGTGTCCCAGACCGTGGGGGAGGAACATGGCGTGGGCACCGGCCCTGACGGCCTCCTCAGTATCGCCGCGCATCAGTCCCAGTTCTTTCAGCCGCTCGGTCATCAGCCGGCAGACGGCGAAGTGTACGTCCATATATTTCACTCCTGGGCGGGCCACCTCCAGCACATAGTCATGGCAGGCCTCCACGATGGAGTAGATCTCGAGTTGCCGTTGTGTGAAGCGTCCGCTCACGGGCATCGTGCGGGTGTTGTCGGAACAGTAATGGTCGATGGTCTCGGCTCCGCAGTCGCAGAGTGCCAGTCGGCCTTCCTCCAGGGGCGCCATCGACGGGTTGCCGTGCATGATCTCCCCATGCTGTGAGAAGATGGTGGCGAAACTCACCATGGCACCATAGGAGTGTGCGATGCCGTCCACCTGTCCGCCGACGAACTTCTCCGTCACGCCAGGGCGTGTGAGGCGCATGGCGGTGGTGTGCATCTGGTAGCCGATGGTGGCGGCACGCTCCAGGGCGGTGATCTCTTGCGGCTCTTTTGTCGACCGCATCTTCACCACGGCGCGGATGAGGGGCATGGAGGCGGCGGCTTTCTGCTGCCGCGGATGGATGCCGAGCAGGTCCATGATCTGTATCTGGATGTCGTGGCGGTAGGGAGGCAGGAAGTGGATCTTCCGATCACCGGCGCAGAGGTCTTTCAGCCGGCTCATCGGGGCACTGTGGGCCACACCCACCTGTGCGGCGAGGGTAGCGACATTCTCGACGCTGCCATACCATACGATATCCTCGATGTCGATGTCGTCGCCGACGAGGATCTCACGGTCGTTGTCGATATCGATGACACCGACGAGTCCCTCCCGTTTCTGGCCGAAATAATAGAGGAACGAGGAGTCCTGACGCATGGGATAGTAGGCGTTGGCAGGATAGTTGCAGGGAGACTCATTGTTGCCGAAGAGCACGATGATGCCTTCGCCGACGAGTTTTTTCAATACAGCCCTGCGGCTGATATACGTTTCTTTGCTGAACATAGGTAATAGATGGTTTTTTTAAGAGCAGCGGACATTTTTCCTGGGTGTTGACGGATGATGATGCATCAGAATAGCAGCCGAAATGCATCTTGTCTTCGCCCCAAAAGGCAAAGTTACGATATTTATTTGAAAAAAATGCTGTTTGTGGAAGATTCCGTCAAAAAAAGTTTATTTCAGCAGGTCGGGGCGCAGCCGTCGGGTGCGCTCCATGCTCTGTTCGATCTCCCAGTCCTTGATTTTCCCTTCGTTGCCGCTGAGCAGGATCTCGGGCACCTTCCACCCCTTGTAGTCGGCGGGCCGTGTGTAGATGGGTGCCGACAGCAGGCCGTCCTGGAAACAGTCGGAGAGGGCGCTCTGGTCGTCGCTGATCACGCCCGGCACCAGTCTCACGATGGCGTCGGCCATCACGGCGGCAGCCAGTTCACCGCCGGTGAGCACATAGTCGCCGATGGAGATCTCCCGGGTGATGAGGTGATCGCGGATGCGCTGGTCGATGCCCTTGTAGTGGCCGCAGAGGATGATGAGATTGCCCAGCATCGACAGGTCGTTGGCGATGCTCTGGGTGAACTGCTCACCATCGGGCGAGGTGAAGATCACCTCGTCGTAGTCGCGCTCGCTCTTCAGGGCGCTGATGGCCCGGTCGATGGGTTCGCATTGCATCACCATACCGGCGAAACCGCCATAGGGGTAGTCGTCCACACGTCTCCATTTGTCGAGGGTGTAGTCACGCAGGTTGTGCAGATGGATCTCAGCCAGTCCTTTCTTCTGTGCACGTGCCAATATTGACTCATGGACAAAGCCTTCCAGCATCTCAGGCAATACGGTGATGATATCTATTCTCATCTTTTGATAGTTATGATGTTTTTGTTTTTTCAATTCTTATGACTGTTGCCAACGGGTGATCAGGTTGGCTTAAGATGATGCGAAGATAGTCATTTTCTATCACATCGCAAAATTTTGGGCCACCTTTCGTTCTTGTGAGAAAAGTCCATCAGAAAGAATAATGTTGCTTTAGAGCCATTTTTTCAGGGAAATGTATGATTTTTATGAAAAAAAAAGGAAAAAGACACGCAATTTCACTTTTTTTATCTATTTTTGTCCCAAAGTATGCACGCCGAGTGTAAGAGAATTGAATTAAAGGTCCTTTTTGAGAGAATTTATTATCACTATTAATTAATACCAATATGAAAAAAAGACTAAAATTACGCATGATGATGCTGACATTGCTATGTGCAATGGTTAGTATGGCATGGGGTGCTGACGTTGCCGTCACGTTTGGACCCTCTGATTTTGACGGACAAGGAACATCAGGGTCAGGATCAGAGATTTCTGCAACCAAAAATGGTGTCACTTTTGCTTGTGATAAAGGTTATTATTATAGTACGAATCAGATACGTTGCTATGGTAGTTCAAAAATCACGATTAGTTCTTCGAATACGATTAAAGGAATTTCTTTTACATTTACTAGTACTTCTTATACAGGTGGTTTAGAAACATCGTATACGGATTTGTCCACAAAAAAATGGGAAAAAACATTATCATCTCAAGCTCGTATAACGCAGATTGTGGTGACAACTGAAGGTGGTAGTTCGACCACCTGTTCTGTCACTTATGACTGTAATGGGGGAACATCTGGCTGTCCGGATAACCTGACAGGAGTTGTCTCTGGTACATCAATCACACTGGCTGCTGCTCCCACAAAAGATGGTGCTACATTCAGTGGTTGGAATGATGGATCTCAGAATTATAATGCTGGTGCATCTTATACCGTGAATTCAGACGTTACATTCACTGCTCAGTGGACGACAGCAATAGAGGGTGGACAATATCAACTATACAATGGGGATTTGGTAGAGGGTGATTATATTATCTACTATAATGGAAAAGCCATGAACAATACGATCTCCAATAATAGATTAGGATACACAGAGGTAACTCCATCTGGAGGAGTAATTACCGATCCTGATGATGATATTGTTTGGCATATCGCTCCTAATGGAGATGATTGGACAATTCAAAGCAAGGAAACTAATGAATATGTAGCAAGTACAGGAAGTAATAATCAGGCGGCTCTTGTCGAATCTGTTACTGATAAGGCAAAATGGACTGTGTCAGGTAGTTTCGAATTTGTCAATAATTATAATAGTAGTAATAGTAGAAATGCCAACCTCAGAAATAATGGCACTTATGGCTTTGCTTGCTATGGAACATCTACTGGTGGGGCATTGTCACTTTATAAATATGTCAATTTAAGTGGATTGAGTGCCCCTGTGATTTCTCCTGACGGGAGCGTATTTGTGGAAAGTCAGGAGGTGACAATCGAGGCTGAAGAAGGATGTGACATATATTACACTATTACGGGAGAGAAACCAACGACTTCTTCTACTAGATATACAGGTCCTTTTACCCTCACAGCCACAGCCACTGTGAAAGCAATTGCTACGAAAGATGGTAAGACTAGTGACATTTCACAGGCTATTTTTACCAAGATCTCGGCTCCTGCTGCACCTCACTTCGATCCAGAAACAGGTTCAACAGCAGAAACTGCTACACCAATAGCTGTGGGCACCACAGTGAAAATTTATCGTGATCAAGAAAGTCTTGTTACGGATCTTATTTATACGATTAATAATGGTGAGCCTAAAACAAAGAAAAATGTTAATCTATACAGTGAAGTCCCAATTACAGAGGAAATGGTGGATGAAGATGGCTATGTTACTATCGTGGCATACCATAATTACAAATTAGGAACAGTTACTGTGGATGGTGCTCCTGCAACAGCAGTCTATAGAGTAGTGGATCCAAAGGTGACATTCGATCCTACATCAACTGTATTTGCAGGAGAGCAAATTCAGGTCACACTGGCAGCAGAACCAGAGGATGCTACTATCTATTACACGACAGATGGAAGCACACCGACTACCAGTTCTTCTCAATATAATAGTGCATTTACCATCACTTCCACCACAACCATCAAAGCCATTGCTGTCGTAGGTGACGTGAATGGAGATCTGGCTTCTGCCACTTATACCAAAGACTCCCCTGCCACATCAACCTCTGGAGTACGCTGGACACGTATCAACAGTTATGATGATTTGAATGCAGTAGCTACAAACAATGATAAGGTGATTATCACCAACCGTGTCGTTGAAACTTCAACAACAAAAAAATATGCTATGCCAAGTAGTGGTGATAATGGTGTTGAAATTACCATTGACGATGAGGGTACGGGGCAGTATGTAAGTATCTCTGACGAATCAAAGGTATCTATATTCAATGTGGAGAAGGTTGGTGATTACTATCGTTTCAAGGTGGATGGCACCAATAAATATCTTTGTGCAAATACATCCACTACGATAACACCTAAGGCTATCGACAATACTTTAATTGAAGATTACAATGCCACTATCACCATCGGAGATGGTGGCAAGGAAAACAGTCTTTCTTTTGCACAAAGTGCTAAAAGTAACAAAAATATCAGATACAATCCCACCTCGAGTCATTTGTTTAGAATTTATCAAAATAATACAGTTCAAGGCACTTCTCTCTATAGTAAGTCGAATGTGACCATTGACGCTGTGACCCTTTACGAGAAGCCGAGTGACTTTAGTGTCACCTCCAATACGATTGAGGAGAAGTCGGGTGTGACGGTCAATCTCTACCGCTCACTCTCTGCCGGTATGTGGAATGCCATCTGTCTGCCCTTCAGCATGACAGATACTCAGATGAAGGGTCTCTTTGGTGATACATACAGCCTGCAGGAGTTTGCGGGTGTGGAAACGACGAATGGGGCCACCCACCTGAAGTTCTCGGAAGCTACCTCTCTTGAGGCCGGAAAGCCTTATATCGTGAATCCCTCACAGAATGTGGAGAAGAATGCCGTGGTGGTGATCCGTGGTGTCAATATCACCTCTACCACTCCTCAAGTGATCTCTAAAGAAGGTGACGAGGGTGATTATACTTTCCAGGGCATCTACAATCCTTATCTGTTGGAGAAGGACAACAAGAGACTTATCTTCATCGGAAGAGACAACAAGTTCTTCTATCCGACCTCTACGAACCCGATGATGGCTTTCCGTGCCTACTTCACCTTCCCCGAGGAGTTGTCCACCGCACAGATGTATCTCACCACCGATGAAGAGGGTGTTGCCGATAGTATTTCGCTCACTGAGGTCAGCGGCATGGCTATCCATGGTAGCCAGCGTGTCTACTCCGTCAGCGGACAACTTATGGGAACCTCGACAGAGGGACTGCCTAAGGGCATCTATATCATGAATGGCAAAAAGTTTGTTGTAAAATAATAAGAGGAGGATGAACGATGAAAAAATCAAGATATATCCAACCCGATTGTGAACTGATCCTTGGAACGACCATCCATATGATTGCAGCCACAGTGACCATCGATCCCAATGGATTCGCACCCATCGTCTACGGCGGAGGCGGTGATGCCGGTGACTTTGCGAATGAGTTTGATGTCTGGGAAGATGAAGAAGACGACGATGAGCAGATGAGCGACCGCTTGTAATCCGGTCGGCTTATATACCGAATGGACAGGGGGAGAGAAGGCCATGAGGCCTCACTCCCCCTGTCGCCTTTTTTCAGGATTTTAGCCTTGTTCTCATTTTTTTTGCGTAAGTTTGCAACATTATTTCTTACCATCTTATACGGTTGTTGACATATGCTCAAAACACTCTATTCACAAATCAGACAATATAAGAAGGCGGCCATCCTCACGCCTATCTACACCTCCCTCGAGGTGGTGATGGATGTGCTCATCCCTTATGTCACGGCAAAACTCATCGACCTGGGTATCAATGCCGGCGACGTGGGTAATGTCTACCTCTACGGAGGCGTCATGCTCGGCATGGCATGCCTCAGTCTGCTCTTCGGCATCAGGGCCGGACAGTATGCCTCCTATGCGTCGTCGGGGTTTGCCGCCAACCTGCGCCAGGCCATGTACCGCAACATCCAGACGTTCTCCTTCTCCGATATCGACAAGTTCAGCACCTCAGGGCTGGTCACGAGGATGACCACCGATGTGTCTAACCTGCAGAACGCCTTCCAGCAACTGCTCCGCGTGTCGGTGAGAGCACCCTTCCGCATGCTCTTCAGCATCTTTATGTGCTTTGTCATCGACGTGCGCATGAGCGTCATCTTCATCATCGCCATGGTGGTCCTCTCCATCTTCCTCTACTTCCTCATCAGTAGGGTGGCAGGGCTCTTCAAGCAGGTTTTTGAGCACTACGACCAACTCAACGGCAGTGTGCAGGAGAATGTCTCGGGCATCAGGGTGGTGAAAGCCTTCGTCAGGGAAGAGGATGAGAACAAGAAGTTCGGACGCGCGGCAGAGGCCCTCTACCGTCTCTATGTGCGCACCGAGGGACTGATGGCCCTCAACCACCCCGTGATGAACCTCGTGGTCTATGGCTGTATCATCGCCATCTCATGGTTTGGCGCACAGTTCGTTGTCAGCGATACCCTCACCACCGGTGAGATCACCTCCCTCTTCACCTATGTGATGAGCATCCTCATGTCGCTCATGATGCTCAGCATGATCTTTGTCATGCTCACGCAGAGTGCCGCCAGCGGTCAGCGCGTGGCCGCCGTCATCAACGAGCAGGCCGACATCACCAACCCCGAGCAGCCCGTCATGAGCGTCGCCGACGGCAGTGTCGACTTCCGCCATGTCTATTTCGCCTATCAGTCGGGAAGTGGAGAATATGCCATCCAGGACATCAACTTCCATGTGAAAGCGGGCGAGACCATCGGTGTCATCGGCGGTACCGGTAGTGGTAAGTCATCGCTCGTCAACCTCGTCAGCCGTCTCTACGACGTGTCGAAAGGCTCCGTGATGGTGGGCGGGCGCGACGTGAGGCACTACGACCTCGAGACACTGCGCAACGCCGTGTCCGTCGTCCTGCAGAAAAACGTCCTCTTCTCGGGCTCCATCCTCGACAACCTCCGTTGGGGAAATGCCGACGCCACCCTCGAGGAATGCCAGGAGGCCTGCCGCATGGCCTGTGCCGATGAGTTCATCGACCAGATGCCGCAGGGCTATGACACCCATATCGAACAGGGAGGCACCAATGTGTCGGGAGGACAGAAACAGCGGTTGTGCATCGCCAGGGCCTTGCTCAAACACCCCAAGGTGCTCGTGCTCGATGACAGCACCAGCGCCTGCGATACCGCCACCGACGCAGCCATCCAGCGCGCCTTCAGGGAAGACCTGCCACAACTCACCAAGATCATCATCGCACAGCGCATCTCCAGCGTGAAAGACTGCGACCGTATCCTCGTGCTCGACAAAGGGCGCGTCAGTGGCTTCGACACCCACGAACATCTCTTGCGCCAAAATGCCATCTACCATGAGATCTATACCATCCAGAATGAGGATGGCGGCGACTTCGATGAACCCAAAAAGAACCGCCGTCAAGGCGACAAACATCAAAAGCGGAAAAAATGAGAATGGGCATGGGCATGCGCACATCACCAGGCCAGGTGTACGCTCAGCAACAGACGGCCAAAGAAAAAGGGAAGACACTGTTCAGGCTCTTCCGTTTCGTCATGAAGCATTACCGCTTCTCCTTCCTCGTCGTGTTTGCCTGCATCATCGTCTCGTCGGCGGCCACGCTGATGTCGACGCTCTTCACACGGACACTCATCGACGACTATATCGTGCCACTCAAAGGCATCGACAACCCCGACTTCTCTCCGCTCGCCATGGCACTCCTCCGTCTGGCGGCTGTCCTCGTGGTGGGCGTGATTTGCTCCTACGCCTACAACCGCATCATGATCACGGTCAGCCAGGGCACCATGCTGCGACTGAGAAAAAGCATGTTCGAGCACATGCAGAAGTTGCCGATCAATTATTTCGACACCCACTCCCATGGCGACATCATGTCGACCTACACCAATGATGTCGACACGCTGCGGCAGGTCATCAGTTCCAGTCTGCCGTCCGCCTTCAGTTCACTCATCACCCTCGCCATCACCTTCGCCAGTATGGTTGTGCTCAGTCTGCCGCTCACCTGCGTGTCGGTGGTCATGGCCATCATCATGGCCTTTGCCACCACACAACTGGGGAAGATGTCGAGAAAACACTTTGTCGACCAGCAGAAAAACCTCGCACAGGTCAACGGCTTCATCGAGGAGATGATGACCGGGCAAAAGGTGGTCAAGGTGTTCTGCCATGAACAGGAGGCCATCAGGCAGTTTGAGCAGATCAACGAGAATCTGCGGTCGAGTGCCTACCATGCCAATAAGATCGCCAATATCGTCATGCCTGTCAACGGCAACTTGGGCAACCTGGGCTATGTGCTCATCGCTGTCGTGGGCGCCACCATCGCGCTGTCCACCGACTGGGGACTCTCCCTCGGTACCCTCGTGGCCTTCCTTACACTCAACAAGAACTTCACGCAACCCATCGCGCAGATCAGTCAGCAGGTCAACAGTGTCATCACGGCATCGGCAGGTGCCGAGCGCATCTTCCAACTCATGGACGAGGAGCCGGAGACAGACCAGGGACAGGTGACCATCATAGAGGCGAACATCGGCAGCGACGGCAGCATCACACCTGCCAAGGAGCGCACAGGCCACTGGGCATGGCATACGCCCGACGGACAGTATGTCAAGGTGGAGGGAGGCGTGAGCTTCGATATGGTGGATTTCGGCTATGTGCCTGAGAAACAGGTGCTCTTCGATATCGTGCTGGAGGCCATGCCCGACCAGAAAATCGCCTTCGTAGGAGGGACAGGTGCCGGGAAGACCACCATCACCAACCTCATCAACCGGTTCTATGACATCCAGGATGGCAAGATACAATACGACGGCATCAACATCAACGATATCGCCAAGCGCGACCTCAGAAGAAGTCTCGGCATGGTGCTGCAGGAGACACAACTCTTCACCGGTACGGTGCTCGACAATATCCGCTACGGACGGCTCGACGCCACCGACCAGGAGTGTATCGAAGCCGCGAAACTGGTAGGAGCCGACGACTTCATCCGACGTCTCTCCGATGGCTACCACACCATCATCAACGGTACGGCATCCAACCTCAGTCAGGGTGAGCGGCAGTTGCTCTCCATCGCCAGGACAGCCATCGCCGACCCGCCTGTGCTCATCCTCGACGAGGCGACATCATCCATCGACACACGAACAGAACTGCTCGTGCAGCGGGGCATGGACTCGCTCATGAAAGGACGCACCACCTTCGTCATCGCCCACCGCCTGTCGACCGTGAGGAATGCCGACCGGATCATCGTGCTGGAGAAAGGACGGATCATCGAACAGGGCACGCACGATGAACTCATCGACCTCAAAGGAAAATACTATCAACTCTATACGGGAAAAGAAATCTGAAACGCATTTTTTTGAACACCGACTGTTTTTGAATACCAATAGTTTTAGCATACCGACTGACCACCATGACAGAAAAAGAAAAAATCATCCAGCTGCGGCGACAGCTCCACGACCATAACTACCGCTACTATGTGCTCAACCAACCTGTCATCAGCGACCAGGACTTCGACATGATGATGCATGAGTTGCAGGATCTGGAACAGCGGCATCCTGAGATGGCAGACCCCAACTCACCTACTCAGCGGGTGGGGAGCGACCTCAACCAGGAGTTCACGCAGGTGCCTCACAAATACCCGATGCTCTCGCTCGCCAATACCTACAATGAGGAAGATGTGAGAGATTGGTATGACAGCGTGAGCCGAGGACTGGGCGGCGAACCCTTCGAGGTGTGCTGCGAACTCAAATATGACGGGCTCTCCATCTCACTCACCTACGAGGACGGAAGGCTTGTCAGAGGGGTGACACGCGGCGACGGGGTCTTTGGTGATGACGTGACAGGCAACGTCAAGACCATCCGGTCCATACCGCTCGTCCTGCCGGGATGGGAAGAACAGAAGCGGGGCATAGACCTCTTCTCTGATGTCCGCCCCATTCCGAGGTCTTTCGAGATCAGGGGGGAGATCTTGATGCCTTGGAAAGTCTTTGAAAGGCTCAACCAGGAGCGTGAGGAGGCAGGGGAGGCGCCCTTCGCCAATCCGCGCAACGCTGCCAGCGGGACACTCAAGAGCCAGAAGTCTGACCTCGTGGCCAGCAGGAAACTTGATGCCTATCTCTATTACCTCCTCGGAGAGTCATTGCCCTGCGACGGACATTATGAGAACTTGGAGGCGGCACGCCAATGGGGGTTCAAGGTGAGCGAGGGCATCCGGAAGGTGCGCACGCTGCAAGAGGTGTTTGATTTCATCAACTATTGGGATCATGCGCGGCGTGACCTCCCCGTGGCTACCGATGGTATCGTGCTCAAGGTCAACGACCTACGCCAGCAGCGGGCATTGGGCTTCACGGCGAAGAGCCCGCGGTGGGCCATCGCCTATAAATACAAGGCGGAACGGGCTTGTACCCAACTCCGTGAGGTGACCTATCAGGTGGGGCGCACAGGGGCTGTCACGCCCGTGGCCAACATGGAACCGGTGCTCCTGGCGGGGACCACGGTGAAGAGGGCGACACTCAACAATGCGGACTTCATCCGCGCCCTTGACTTGCATCTCGGCGACTATGTCTTTGTGGAGAAGGGGGGAGAGATCATCCCCAAAATCGTGGGGGTGGACACGGCACGTCGTGACCCCGCTGCCATCCCTGTCGGGTTTATCTCGCATTGTCCGGAGTGCGGCACGCCTCTCGTGCGTGATGAGGGGGAGGCGGCTTTCTACTGTCCTAATGATGCGGGATGTCCGCCGCAGATCAAAGGGCGCATCGAGCATTTTATCGCACGTAAGGCGATGAACATCGAGTCGCTGGGGCCGGAGACGGTTGATGACTATTACCGCCGTGGTCTCATCCATGACGTCGCTGACCTTTATGATATCCGCGTGGAGGATATCGATGGTGATGGGTCACGGAAGAAATCGGCGCAGAAAATCGTCAAGGGGATCGCTGACTCTTGTCAGGTACCTTTCGAACGTGTGGTCTTCGCTCTCGGCATCCGTTTCGTGGGGGAGACTTCGGCGAAACTCTTGGCGCGGCATTTCAAGAATATCGACGCGCTGGCGGAGGCTTCTCTCGATGACCTCATGCAGGTGGAGGGCGTGGGGGAGATCATCGCACGGAGTGTCATCACCTATTTCCATCATCCTGTCAACCAGGATATTATCCGTCGTCTGAGGGAGCATGGTGTGCGGATGAGTCTCAGTGAGGAACAGATGACGCCGGCCAGCGACGCGCTGTCGGGGAAGAGCATCGTCATCAGCGGGGTGTTTGTCCATCACAGCCGTGATGAGTATAAAACCATGATAGAGCAGCATGGTGGAAAGAATGTCGGATCCATCAGCAGCAAGACATCATTCATCCTCGCTGGCGACAACATGGGGCCCTCCAAACTCCAAAAAGCCGAAAAGCTGGGCATCCCCATCATCGATGAGGACACCTTCCTGAAAATGCTCGAATAGCGAGCGACTGCGAAACATCAGAAAATAAAAAATCAATGCTTAGTTTCACGAATAAGAAAATAAAAAAACGCTTCGCTTATGAAAAAGAAATCATGCAGGCGTGATTAAGGGTTAAAAAAACGCAAGCGTTTCACAAAAAGGAAGAAAAAGTTTATATGTGAAAAAACTTATACTTGAATTCAATAATCATTTAACATATTGTCCCGTACTGAATAAGTTGACACTTTTGAAATCAAAAAGTGTATCAGTATGCGAGACAATCGTGGAATGACAGATGAGAAAAGAATGGCGTTACTACATGAGTATCTGTCCTCAGACCTATCAAGAGCGTCATTCGAG